>CENV01022822.1_pt1 | contig 29655 bp, 26 predicted proteins | sample 530231 | NCBI WGS metagenome assembly CENV01 (sample SAMEA2619815, study PRJEB7988) | marine metagenome | biome: marine biome (ENVO:00000447); feature: surface water layer (ENVO:00002042); material: "saline water (ENVO:00002010), including plankton (ENVO:xxxxxxxx)" | depth 5 m
CGTGTTGTCTGGGCCAGTGAAAGCGATGTTTAAACTTATTATGAAAATAACTTGGTAAATGGTTTGACTCGCAGTGGAATAAGCGTAGACTTCACGGTGTCGGATAGAAAGACAGTTAGTTAAAAGACTCCACTTCGTTGACCTATTATTATTAATACCATCGTCCTGTAGTTCTAAGTTCTTATTTTTACCCGCATCATCGGCCTAAATGGCCACATACTTAAAAGTTACAGGAAGATATATTATGTCAGAGAAAATTACTGGTTCAGTAAAATGGTTTAACGAAGCAAAAGGCTTCGGTTTCATCGAACGTGAAAACGGCGCAGACGTTTTCGCACATTTCAGCGCTATTTCTAGCGACGGTTTCAAAACCTTAACTGAAGGCCAGCGCGTTGAGTTCGCAGTAACTCAAGGCCCTAAAGGTCCTCAGGCTGAGAACATCGTAGCGCTGTAATTACGCGCCTCGAAGTCTAAAAGGGCAACCCTCGGGTTGCCTTTTTTTGTGCCTGTAAATCGGTGTAAATGAGCGATCTAAACTAAGCTTTTGTTACGTAAGCTCAAACAACGAAATATTTAAGGAGGTCGTTAATGAAAGTAGCAGTTATAGGCGCAAATGGAAAAATTGGTCAGCATTTAGTTGAACAGATGCAGCACGCAAAAACGCATGAAGTGATTGCGGTGGTGCGCAAGGAAGAACAGCAAAAAGCCTGGGAAGACCGAGGCGTTACGACCAAATTAGGTGATTTAGAAGGCCCCGTTTCACAACTGGAAGAACTGCTTCAGGGCGTTGACGCTGTGGTATTTACCGCAGGCTCCGGTGGAAGCTCTGGTGACGATAAAACCTTGTTAGTCGACTTAGACGGCGCAGTTAAAACCATGGAAGCAGCGGAATCGGTGGGCGTAAAACGTTTTGTCATGGTCAGTGCCTGGCAGTCGAATAACCGTGAGAACTGGGCTGACGCTCTGCTTCCTTATTATGCCGCCAAACATTACGCCGACCGCGAGTTAATGCGCACCAAACTCAACTGGACCATTGTACGTCCGGGAGCGCTAACCGACGAAGAAGCCACCGGTAAAGTGGTTGTTGGCGAATCGCTTGCACCGGGATCTATCCCGCGTGAGGATGTTGCCAGTGTGCTGCGCCGCTGCCTGGATGAAAGCGGCACTGAGATGAGAGCTTTTGACCTAATGGCAGGCGAAAGTGAAGTAGAACATTCATTACAGTCGATGAAAGAAATGGCTTAGCACTTCAATCGTCCGTTCAGTTTTCGCCGGTATGTTGTCTTTAATCGGCAGTACCGCGTGAACACTGTACGGGCTGCCTTCCCATTCAGGCAACAAACGCAGTAAACGCCCACTCTCAATATAATGCTTAATTTCCGGCTCCGGAAGTAGCGCATAGCCAACACCATCAAGCGTTAACTGGACGACCGTCTGCATGTTGTTCAGCAGCACTTTTGGCTTGGGGAAATCCTTATTGGGTAAGCTGGGTATGTGCCCAATAAAACAACCTTCGGGTAAATCATCAAAGCTTTTTATCGAGTTCTCAGCCGCAGGATGCTCAGCAGCAATGCAAGGAACCATGTGCCAGTCTGCTAAATGTCTGGCGTATAAGGTTGAATCGGCCAGCGGACCAATGCGAATAGCCAGATCTGCCCCGGCGGTAATGAGGTCAATAGGCTCGTCGGTCATATGCAGCTGAAAGCTTACGTTAGTAAACTCGTCTTGTAGCTGCTTTAAGGGTTCGCTCAGTAAGCCTCCGCCAAAACCCACGGGCGCAATAATTTTTATTTGCCCTTGCGGCTGATTCGTTAGCTGATCCCAACGCTCCTGGTTTTTCGCTGCAATAGCCAGCATATCGAGACACGATTGATAAAAAACCTGACCGGCTTCGGTAAGTGAAAGCGAACGTGTGTTGCGATGAAATAACGAAATGCCGTTGTCGTTTTCCAGTCGCTGCAGCTGCTGGCTAATAGCAGATACCGTCATGTGCAATTCATTTGCCGCTGCACTCATGCTGTTGAGTTCTACGGTGCGGGTAAAGGCTTTTAATGAGCGAATCATTTTCGGATTCATGTGTTAAGTCCTGCTAAAAGAGCTTTCAACATTTTTGAAGTTGCTGTTCGCATAGTACCAGTTAAAATCGCCAATGAAAATAATTCGCATTTAATAATTCATTAGGGGATGAACATGAATTGCAGCGTCAGTGGCTTTAAATTGAGCATATTAGCATTAACCGTAGCGTCAGCTGTAGGGGTTGCTCAGGCGCAGGAACAGGAAAGGCCGGAAAGAAGGCATCATAAGCACAAAGATATGGAAGTTATGGTGGTTACTGCTTCGGGTGTTGAACAACATATTAAAGAAGCCCCGGCTTCAATCTCCGTTATTGACAGAAAAGACCTTTCGCAGCGTTTTTATAAAGACTTAACCGACGCGATGACCGATGTACCGGGTGTTATTGTGACTGGCGGCGGCGACCGTCAGGATATTAGCCTGCGCGGTATGGGAGCAGACTACACGCTAATTCTAGTCGATGGTCAGCGTCAGAGCTCACGCGAAACCCGTCCAAACAGTGACGGCCCCGGCGTTGAAGGTGCCTGGACACCGCCACTTGCGTCAATCGATCGTATAGAAGTCATTCGCGGACCCATGTCGTCACTTTACGGTTCGGACGCAATAGGCGGCGTTATTAATATTATTACCCGTAAAACGCCGGAGGAATGGCGCTCGGAGATCCGCGTTGATGGCACTTTGCAGGAACGCTCGGAGTCAGGCAACAGTTACCAAACCAACTTGTTCACCTCTGGCTCGTTAATTAAAGATACTTTGGGTATCCAGTTGTCCGCCGGTTATACGCGTCGCCTGGAAGATGAAATTGTTTCTGGCTACCGGGATAAAACCGCAGAAGATGCGGACTTAAAACTGGCTTACACACCGAACCGGGATCACGAAATTCTGTTTGAGGTGGGTACTGCTAAGCAAAGCATCGACGCCTCTGTCGGCAAAACTATTGAGCCGCTGGCACCGGGGGAGGAGTGTGGTCGCCGTGGATGCCCCGAGTCATCAATCACCGAATACGATAATACCAGCGTATCTATTGCTCATAATGGCCAGTGGGGCCTGGTGGGCGCCCGCAGTTATTTAAAGCGCGATGAGTATGAAAACAAAGCGCGTCTCATGACTATTAAAAACACCGATTTTCAGAGTCACTGGAACGTGCCGCTGCTTGAAGAAAGCTCTATGAACCTTGGCGTGGCGTACCAAAAAGAAGAGCTGGAAGACTTAACCAGTAACCAAATTAGCGATGTGACTAAGGTGGATGGGTCACAGTGGTCGGTATTTGCCGAAACAGCCTGGCCTGTATTTGACAGCTTTAGTCTGACCACAGGTATTCGCTACGATGATGACGACATTTTTGGTGGACACTGGAGCCCCCGCGTATACGGTGTGTATACATTAAGCCACGCAACCACAATAAAAGGTGGTGTATCTACGGGGTTCCGGGCACCAGGTTTACGTGAAACAACAGCTGAATGGGGACAGGTAAGCCGTGGTGGTAACGTTTACGGGAACCCCGACTTGAAGGCTGAAACATCGACCAACTACGAGTTGGGTTTATACACAGACTGGGGACGTCGTAGTTCAACTTCAATAACCGTGTTCTATAATCAGTTTGACGACAAAATCACGCGTGTCGATTGTCCTCAAACAATCTGTGATGCGGGGCCTAATCAATTTGGATCTATGCCGACCACCCGGATTAACGTTGATGAAGCTGTTACTCGCGGTATTGAAATGACCTTAAGTACTCACTTCAGCCGGGAATGGTCTCTGAAAGGTAATTATACTTACACCGATTCTGAGCAGAAGTCCGGCGAATACAAAGGTGAACCGTTAAACCAGCTACCTAAGCACTTAGTGCAAACGTCATTAAACTGGAAGCCAAGTAAGCGTTGGAACAGTTGGCTGCGTGTGCATTATCGCGGTGAAGAGAGCCAACCGACAACCGGACCTTCACAGGGCTCTTTGGTTGCGCCTTCGTACACCTTAGCTGACGTTGGTGTTAACTACTTTGTCACGCGTGACTTAAAGCTGGCTGCGGGTGTTTACAACTTATTCGACAAAGAGATTGGCGTGGAAGAGTACGGCTATGTTGAAGACGGCCGACGCTTATGGTTGTCAGCCGCCTACAGCTTCTAAACTCTTATAGAACGTTATTTAGGGCTATACCGATACCAAAACGAGTCTGTTTGTGGTTGTAATCAATCAGGCTTTCTCCGTAACCGGTGAAAATAGAGGTATAGCCAATAAACTTACCACCAAGAGGGAAAGTCCAGTTCAGTTCGGCTGACCCTCTTCCGGTATCTACGGCATGACGAAGCCTGAGAATGTATTCGAAATCACCATCGTTATAGGCGGTGGTGAATTCATAGTCACCCACGTAATCAGTAATATCCGGGTTGTCATCACCGCTGGATTGCAAAGGGTCTGTTTTTGGGTCTTCCTGAAAACGTAACCAGGGCTTCAGTGAGAAAACAAAGCGCCCTTTCTCCACCACAAACTGCATATAACCGCGGTTCCAGCTACGGGACAAAGGCTGGCTGCGCCCGTTGGACAAATGCTCTAAACCAAAAACCAGCGCTGTATTAGTACCAAAAGGATGCCAGCCGGTTGAAGTGGCATAAAACACCTCCGGCATGTAATTGGTTTCCCGGAATGGTTTAGAAATATCACTGGAGTAGACTTGCCACCAGGACTGCACGGTTAAGCCAAAAAACAACTTGTCGTCTTCGAATAACAAGCTTTCTTTGTTAAAAGGCACTTTGAAACTGAGCTGGAACTTTGCCTCGTAGTCTTCTAAATTGTCCTGGTAACCTTCAATATCGGCGTACTGCAAGCGGTTGATGTTATTACTGGTAATAACCGGTAATAAGTAATTACGGCGATGCGGGGTTAAAACGTACGGGTCAAATTGGGTGACCTGTTCACTTTTCATTCGGCTGGTTAAAGCGCCGGGCTCTTCGACGGCATCCACTTCTACAATGTCTTCATCGTCAGCAGAGCGAAGTTTCTCCTCGCATTTAGACCTTACATCGGCAATAGTGGTCTCCGCTTTCGTGCTGTTCATTTCATCCAGCAGACACTGCTGCATATCAGACAGTTCTTGCGCCTGGACATTAACCGCTGCTAGTGCGGTAACTCCCGATGCAATTATCCAGATCCATTTTTTCATAAGCGCAAGCTTCCTTTATTGAGACTCCTTGTACTATAGCGTAAGAGGGGTGTTTAGATCACACGTTTACAAAATAGGGCCAGAAGAAGAATTTCTGACCCTGCTGACATTATCAGTTAAAAGTTATGAACAATGGATAAATTAGCTGTACGACCGCGCAGATTGTACTGGGTCATATCGTATCCGTAGGCCCCGCCAACTGGATCAAACGGCGGCTGCTCGTCAAACAGATTGCTGATATTCAGGGTCAGCTGAGTGTCACCAAAACCCTGATAAACCAGTTGTGAATCAACCTGCCAGTAACTATCAACCTTTTCATCTAAGCCCGGGTTGCTGCTTTGTGTGGCAACCTGTTGCTCATAGCTGCTGGTGTAGTTAAGGCTGACGCCCCATTGCCAGTCGCTAACAAGCCAGCGTAGCTGATTGTTACCTTTCCACTTGGGCAGAGCACCTAAAATATTACCACCGGCACCATCAATAGGATCCTGACCCGCAACTAACGCCTGTTCGTACTCTAAAAGCCGTGACCATGTGCTTTGAAACTGAAGTGTAGAATTGCTTAACTGCACTTGGTAGTTTGCATCAACATCGAAGCCGCGGGTCGAGCGGGTGCCCTGGTTGCGGTACTGGTTGCTGATAATTTGCAGTCGCTCGGCGTCGTCGCGCTGAATGCGGTCTGCGTACTGGTCTTCATTATTGATAATGAACTGCGCGTTGTCGGGCGCAATAATGTCGTCCTGCTCAATTTCGAATACATCCACAGCTATGCTGGCACCTTTTTGCGGAGACCAGATAATACCGGCATTGAGGTTGGTTGAGCGTTCGGCATCAAGCTCAGAGTTACCCGTGCGCACTTGCGTAAAACCACGGCGCACGCCCGGATCAATAGGGTCATTAGAGTCAATGACCGAGCCATAACTGATGGTGTTACTTTCTGCGATTTCTGGAAGCGATGGCGCACGGAAGCCGCGTGACCACGAGCCGCGCAGAAGCCAGTCGTCGCCTAATACATAGTGAAACGCCACTTTAGGTGACCAGGCTGAGCCAAAATCGTCATAATGATCATAACGGCCGGCCAAGTTTACGTTTAGGTTTTCCACGACAGGAACCTCCAGCTCAACAAAGCCTGCGGCAACTTGTCGCTTCCCTTTAACCAGGTTGATAGCCGGGCGCAGTTCGGTGCCCGATAACACTTCCGGTGAAGTTCCCGCATCCATTTCTTCTTCACGCCAGTCGACCCCAAAGGCAACGCTTAGCGGGCCGTTATCCAGCTCTTTTAAAATGGTGCTGGCATTAGCGTTAATACTGTTTAGCTCGTAAAAGCCCGGACGACGCGTATCAATGCGCAACGCTTCAATGGTTTCCGGGTCATTGTTGCCGTTAAAGAAGTCATACTCGCCACTGGCCAGCACATCTTCAAAAGTGTAGCGGTTAATAAAGTTATCAACGTACTCGCGCTGGCGGCTTTGTGAGTTCAGCACATTGACTGACCAGTCCCAGTCTAAGCCACGGTAGTTCACACCGGCCAGAAAGCGGTGAAAGTCCTGCTTATTGGCTTTGACGCGCTCGCCCACGTCAAAAAATGTGTATTCAAAAGGTAAGGGTTGCGAGCCAGGGTTGTCCGGATGGCCGATCGGCAATTCCACCGGAATATCCACTAAACTGCCGGTTTCCTGATTGTAAGCCCGGAGCCCGGCCCCAACGCTTAACGGCGCACCAAATACGTGGCTTGAACGGTTATTGCTATACAGAAAGTCGCTGTAGGCCTGTATGTCGTCAGTGAGTTGCAAAGTGCCCTGTAATGAGAACTGGTGCCGCTCAACTTCTGGCTGAAGCGTGTTGTATGGCTGAGCGTTAAAGGCACACACCTGCCCGTCTGCCCCAGGGGTGAAATCGCTTCGGTCTCTTTTCTCAGAAATGCCCGGGCAGTTCTCAAAAGCCTGAGGGTTCTGCGGATCACTTAAATAGTTACCGCCCTGCGACGACCAACCAGCCAGGCGGCCGCCGGGCTTGTCGCGAAAGTCTCCGGAACGGGTAAAGTCGCGGTCATTGGCGTTTAACCGCTCGCGGGTCAGATAATCGTAGCTGAATGTCAGGTTATAGCCGTCGTCTGCTATGTCGCCAAACCCGCTGATAACGCCCGCACTGTATTGCGTTAATGAACCTTCGCTGGCACCGCCGACACCCGCCCGAAATTGCGTGCTTTGTACGTTGTTACGCAAAATAATGTTGATAACCCCGGCAATAGCGTCCGAGCCATATACTGCGGAAGCGCCGTCTTTCAGTACCTCTATGCGCTCTACCGCGCCTAAAGGTAATGCGTTTAAGTCAACGAAGGTGTCCTGAGTGCCCAGCGCAAAACCGTAGTTTGAGACCCGCTGACCATTCACTAGAATAAGCGTGTTTTTGGGGCTTAAGCCGCGTAAGCCAACCGACGCCGACCCCGCCGAAAAGCTGCTGGTGTATTGCTCGTCGTAACTGTTACCGGTGTTCACCGTTAAGTCACGCAGTAAGTCTGTCAGCGTAATTTCACCGCTGGCCGATATGTCGCTGGCATCAATAATTTGCAACGGCGTGGCGTCTTCATTCTGGGCCCGTTTAATGTAGGAACCCGTGACACTAATGCGTTCCAGCTCGGAGCTAGCATCATTGGCTAACAGAGCTGGGGATGCCGATGCAGCGATAAGCCCAGCGGCAACAGTTGATAACGTAAAGAACTTTGATTTCATTAAATACCTCACAAAATGAACGAACAAGCCGTTTAGACGTCTAAGCGGCTATTCAGCATAAGCGAGATGTGTGGTGGAGGTAAAGGGAAAATTGTTGATTAGGGGAAAAGTTTATTTGGTGTCATAGGAGAGCGCTCGGCGGATAGCCATTCACCCACTAATCATTTAGTGGGCGAATAATATCGATAAACATCAACGCTGACCCTGTCATGAAGAGCCACACACCTACTGTTGCATAGCTTGCGAAGGTGGGTAGAAATAACATGCTTCCAAAGAAGAACGACAAGCTAGCCAATATACCTAATGTGTTGTTTTGAAGGCGCTGTAAGAAAGTTGCTTTCATACTACGACCCATTATTTTATGTCGGGTTGGAAACGGAAACTCACCGCAATTCGATTCCAGCTATTTATCTGTACTATGACCGCGGTCAATTCAATTAACCCGCTTTCTCCAAAATTGTCCAGTGCCGACTGAAAGACAGCATGTGTGATTTCTACATGGTTGATTAGCGTTAGTGCTTCCGTCCAGGCCAACGCAGCCCGCTCTTCTGCGGTAAAACACGATAACTCCTTCCACGCCGGAAGCACATCTAGCCTTGACTGGAGTTCACCATCAGCTCGGGCTTCATCAGCATGCATTTTCTGACAAAAACCGCAGTGATTTAATTGTGATGCGCGCAGTCTAACGAGATGCAGAAGTTGCGGGGGGAGCTTTGCTGATTCCGGTACATCACCTAAGGCGGTTAAATGAGTCACCAGGCGCGGGCATTGTTTATAAAGTGACGATTGTGAAATTCGGTGTTGCATAATGTCCTCCAAAGAATAACTTCGGATACTTTAGGAACATTCGCTAGTTATCGATTGGAGATTTGCGACATTTTTCTTTGGCGGTATTGCAGTGGCGTTTCCAGGGCTCGCTCACGGAAAGCATTCGTAAAATGCGCTTGATCGAAGTAGCCGCAGGCAAGAGCAATGTCGCTGAGACTGTCTGGCGTCATAATCAAATATTGTCGGGCGGCTCGAATTTGAGCAAAGCCGTGCAGCTGATTTGGGGTAAAACCCAAGTATTTGCGTAATTGCCTTTCCAGTGTGCGTCGACTAAACCCGTTCTGTAAAGCCAGTTGCTGAGGCGGTATTAAAGACGCGGACGCATGAGCCAATAGAGTTGACCACTTACGATTCGGTTCTTGAGCGCGATAACTCAGCGTCAGTAACCAGTTCTGCACAGCCTGTACTTGCTGGTCTGCCGTTAGAGTGGACAGTATGTCCATTAATGGCTGTAAACTTAGTTGTTGAGGAAAGGGTGTGTCGAGTAACTCTATTTCGATGTTCTGCGAAGCATCGAGATCCAGTCCCAGCAGTGCTTTCGCGCCTCCCGGGCGGAACCGTACGCTAATGTGTCTCGTTGATATATCCCAACGATGAGTAACGACCCGAGTATGGTGAAAATAACGAGCATTGATCCGAGTATTACGTATTTCAAAAGTTAAACTGGACCCCGCATCGGGGTACAGTTTTTCTTCAATATGGCGCGAATTGTTCTTCGAGTCGTCAGTAACCCACAAGCACTGAACCCAGCTGGAGAGGCTTGGAAACGGTGAGATCATTTCTAACCCAATATTAGAGAAGCTGGCAGCAGGTATTACGTCAAATTTGCTGTGTGACATGCTGATGACCTTCGAAGTGTACGTGAGTAAATAATAACCGATTGTTTAATAAAACACAGTAGGCTATCGTTGGGTAACAACTTAACAACAAAATTCTGTGTTATGCGTCATTTTCTAGCGTTGTTACTGTGTGTACCTTTAATGGTGTCTGCAGAAAAAAAAGAACCCCCTCTTTCTGATATCGCTCCTTACCTCGAACAGGGGCGCATTAATACGTTACTTGATTACGTCAGAAACCCGCAAAACGAAGCGCAAATTTATACCATGCTGGGTCGCTCTGATAAGGTCTATGAGTTCCTGACTAAATATACTGAGAAGAGTCACTGCAAGCTGGATAGCTCGGTCAAAAAAATGCCAGCAACGCCTTTGGTGAAAAAGCGCGTCGCGGATCACCAGGTTGTTATGGTGAATGAAAACCACTTCAACGTGGCTTCAAGAGCGCTGGTCGCCAAGTGGCTGCCTTGGTTTAAAGATCAAGGGTTTACACACGTTGGCTTTGAAGCTTTTGGGCCTGGTGAGAAAGCAGCCAGGGAGTTTTACTTTCAGGAGTCGATGATGTCTAACCTCATCCAAAAGGCTGAGGCGCTAGGCTTTAAGGTGTTCGGGTACGAGGCAGAAAAGAGCACGCCGGACGAGATGGACTTTGCTGAAGGCTTTGCATTCAGAGATAAGCAGCAAGCTGAGAACATCTTAGAACAAATAGCCCAGGCAGATGACAACGCCCGGTTCCTGATATTTGCCGGTTGGGCGCACATTGCCGAAGCACCACTTAAATACCCCGGCGGTAAGTACCGCACAATGAGTGACTTCTTGAAAAACGACCATGGTATTAATCCGCTGACTATCGATACAACAGCCTGCCCGTACAGCGGCGACGAAAATAATCCACTAGCCAGTTATGCGTACATGCAGGATGGCGATATCATCAATGTCGGAAGCGTGCAAAACGTTGATATCCAAATACGGGTACCTAAAGCACCACCAACAACCATCGGCTATTTTAGGAAGGCTCTGGGAGACGCCTATATTCCAAATGAAGCGGACTGGCCTGAGAATACACCCGTCATACTTCAGGCTTACAATACTGATAAAGGCTATGTTGCCGACCGTATTCAGTCCGATGCCGGTGAGCAATTACCACTTTATCTTCCTTCCGGTAATTACCGAGTGACCTTGCATAGTCTCGACGGTGAGCTGATTTGGGAAGACAGGGTAGAGTTGAATTAGTTTTTAGGTTGTATCTATGAGCAGTATTTTGCACATGTAACACCGTAATGTGGATATCGGGAGCTTAACGTTGATCTACGTATGGCACTCACTTTTTATCGAAGAAATTAACATTTGGCCTAAGTTCGCTCTTCAAATGTTCGGACAATTATTTGTTGTTACGGCTGTGGCGATGCTGTGTGTTGGTATTGCTAAAAAGCTGCTGCGTAGAACAAATTTTCCTCGATATTGAGCAACCTTAGTCAAGATTAACCCTCTATTAAGTTTTAGTATTAAACCGCTAAGGGGAGAATTACTTATATGTCGAACTATCAAGGTCGGTTTGAGAAAGTTATTAGTCACATTGAGGCGAATCTGGACGCTGATCTTGATATTGATACGCTGTGCAAGCTTGCGCATTTGTCCAAGTATCACTTTCACAGGCAGTGTTCGGCATTCATGGGAATGTCGGTAATAAAACTGGTACGGTTGCTTAGGCTCAAAAGGGCTGCTTATCAGTTGGCCTACAGAGATCATGAAAGAGTTCTGGATATAGCGCTGGCAAATGGCTACGAGAGTCATGAAGCCTTTTCTCGGGTGTTTAAAAAGCACTTTGATAAAAGTCCATCCGAATTCAGAAAGGCGGCTAATTGGACCCCTTGGCACGAGAAATATGAACCTATATTAATGCTAAGGAAAAATATTATGGATAACGGCACAAAATTTAACGTTGATATTAAAGCGTTTCCCGCAACGTTAATCGCGGTAATGGAACATCGCGGGGCGCCAAGTTTATTGGGGGCTTCGCTACAAAAATTTATTGAATGGAGAAAGCTTAATCATCTCCCGCCAAGCAAAAGTAAGACATTTAACTTGGTTTACGATGACCCGAATGTTACCGCACCAGACGACTATCGACTCGATATCGCCTGCTCTGTCGATAAGCCTGTCGCCGCCAATGACTACGGCATAGTCAACAAAGTTATTCCTGCGGGACGATGCGCGGTGATTAGGCATATTGGTAGCGACGACTCTATCGGTGTGATAGTAAGCTTTCTTTATACCCAATGGCTGCCAAAGTCTAAGGTTGAAGTGCGGGATTTTCCTATTTACTTCGAGCGAGTCAGCTTTTTCCCGGATGTGCCAGAGAACGAAATGATAACCGATATTTATTTACCCATTGAATAAAATATAGTTGTCGGCTAATTAGTCTGATCCCGGTCCGCCTCCTGGCACCAAGCGGAACTAAACAGCACAAGTGATCGCTCTGGCAATCACTTAAACCTCCGACCCACAAGCAAAACCACTGCTCCACGCCCACTGGAAATTAAAGCCTCCCAACCAGCCGGTTACGTCCAGCACTTCGCCAATAAAGTACAGGCCGGGTTGTTTCTGGCTTTCCATGGTTTTAGAGCTGATTTCGTCGACGTTTACGCCGCCTAAGGTGACTTCGGCGGTGCGGTAACCTTCGGTGCCGTTGGGTTTTAGCTGCCAGCGGTTAAGGTTGTCGGCTATAGCCTGAAACTGTGCGTTAGAGGTATCGGCCAGTTTGTTGTGTAGCGGCCATTGGTGGTGCTCTGCCAGCGCAGTAACCACTCGCTTAGGGAAGTGTTGCTGTAATACGGTATTGAGCTGGGTTTTGGGTTGTTGCTGTTGTTGGCTTTGCAGCCATTCAAAAGCGTCTAAGTCGGGCAACAGGTTAATGGTAACGGCTTCGCCGGGCTGCCAGTAGGAGGAAACCTGCAAAATTGCCGGTCCGCTGACGCCGCGGTGGGTAAACAGCATGGCTTCGCGGAAATAGCCGCCATGAGCCTCTGCACTGACGGGTACAGCCACACCGGAAAGCTCGGCAAAGCGGGCTTTTTCGTCATCTTGCAGGGTAAAAGGCACTAAACCGGCGCGTACCGGCACAATGGAATGTCCAAACTGCTCGGCAATTTGATACCCCAGCGGAGTCGCACCCAGTTTGGGCATAGACAACCCACCACAAGCGATAACCAGTTTGTCGCAGCGGTAGTCGCCGCGGCTGGTTTCAATGCGGTAGTTGTCGTCATAATCTACCGAGACAATGTCGGTACGTAACTGTACCTTGGCACCGTGGCGGTCGCATTCGCTCATCAGCATGCGTACAATGTCTTTGGCAGAGTCGTCGCAAAACAACTGGCCTAAGGTTTTCTCGTGGTAGGCAATGCCGTATTCAGCCACCAGGCCAATAAAGTCCCATTGGGTGTAGCGGCTGAGTGCCGATTTGCAAAAATGCGGGTTGGAAGACAGAAAGTTTTCCGGGCCGGCGTACATATTGGTGAAATTGCAGCGACCGCCGCCGGAAATCAGAATTTTCTTGCCTGCCTGCTTGGCGTGATCCAATACCAGCACCGACTTACCGCGCTGTGCGGCATGGGCGGCGCAATGCAACCCCGCCGCGCCGGCACCAATAATAATCACATCCCAGTTCGACATTATTTCTGCAGTTGCTCCAGTATGTATTCGGCTTTGCTCACTTCAAAGGACTTGTCCTCTTCTACAAACACGCCTTTGACTTTGCCGTCGGTGATGATCATCGCGTAGCGCTTAGAACGTATGCCGCCGAAGTTACCAGTGTCCATGCTCAGGCCCATTGTCTGGTTGTACGCGCCGTTGCCGTCGGACAATAACCGAACCTTTTCTCCGATCCCTAATGATTCGCCCCAGGCCTTCATAACAAAGGCGTCATTTACAGCCACACAATTAATGCTCAGAACACCCGCTTCTTTTAATGCTTCGGCGTGTTCTACGTAGCCGGGCAGGTGTTTCTCCGAACAGGTCGGAGTAAATGCGCCAGGCACTGAAAACAGTACGTGTGTGCCTTTGGCAAAAATCTCTGCCGGGTCGTAGTTCTGAATGCCAAGATCACCTTTGCTGGTCAGTGAACCTGATGGAATTTTATCGCCTTCTTTAATTTGCTGACTCATGAAAACCTCGTTTTATGTAAACATCAAAGCGATGTTTTTTACTCTTAATTTGACTGTTTGGTTCACGCCCGGCCAGAAAAGGTGCGCTGTTGGGGCGCTTTACTACGACCCTATATTTGGCCAGAGCGAGGGCGGGTTCCAGCAGGGTATCGGCGTCTTCGTCACTGCCGACCAACTGCTGGAACATTTGCATGTCTTTTTTTACCTGTGCCTTCTGCTTGCCGGTTTTTGGGTACATGGGGTCTAAATAAACCACATCGGGCTCTTGAGTATAACCATGACCGGTAAACAGGTTGTCGGTGCCAATTAGCTGCATGCGTTGGCAGGTTTCACCAATGAAGTCGGCTTCCTGCTGGGCCCTGTGCAGGCCATTATCGAGCAGTGCCGCGACAACCGGGTGTCGCTCTATGAGTTGCACGTTACAACCTAAGCCCGCCAGTACAAAAGCATCCCGCCCCAGGCCGGCGGTGCCATCGACAACCGATGGCTTAAACTGCCCACTAACACCAACCGCTTTGGCGATGGCTTCGTTTTTTAACTGCGTGTTCTGCGCTCGGTAGGCCGCTTTACCCTGATGAAAGTCCACCACTAAAGGCGACATTTTCTGGGGACTTTGCAGCCAGTGCAATGCCAGCACGCCCTCGGTCAGCCAAAGCTGAAAGGCATCCTGCTCGCTTGCCTTGGTAGGCAGGCCCCAGCGCTTTGCAATGTCAGCGGCTGCTTCAGCATCACTTTGACAAAGTACGGGGGCGACGATCACTGCGCAGCCTTACGTTGCATATCAATGTGCGGAATATCGTCTTCCAGATACTCTTCGCTAATGGCTTCAAAACCAAAGCTTTGGTAGAACTTCAACAAATAAACCTGAGCGCCGACCCGAATTGGGGCTTTGGGGGCATATTCTTCAAGATAGTCGATGCTGCGTTGCATGACTTCAACACCCAGCTTCTGACCTCGCACTTTCTCGTGGGTTATTACCCGACCAATACGAGAATAGCCGGTATCGGCGGTGGCCAGGTATAGCCGGGCGTAGGCGATCATTTCATCGGCATTGTTGCGGGCGTACAAATGTAAGGCCTGCTCATCGGCGCCGTCAGCGTCCAGGTAAGGACAGGTTTGCTCCACCACGAAAACTTCTTGTCTAAGTTTCAGTAAGTCGTAAAGATCACGCAGTGAAAGGTCGTTAAATGCTTTTAAATGCCAGTTCATGTGCCTACTTTCTTCAATGAGTTGCTAAGAGAAACCACGTTGCTTTTATTGACTTCGCTATCATATAAGGCGAGCAGCTCGGCCACGGGTTTGCGGCCGTCGCCTTTTTGGCTAATGCTGCGCGAAACCGACAAGCTACTGATATCGGCGTGCTTGTACAAGGCGCGGGTGAGGTCGGTGTCGTGGTTGCTGATCAGTACCGGAATATGGCGTTTCTTTGCAACCTGTACCGCGCGGCGAGCTAACTCGTCCTGATCGGTCAGGCCAAAGCCACCGGTGGCGTAGCTGGTAAAGTTAGAGGTCTGGTCCAGCGGTGCGTAGGGTGGGTCGCAGTAAATCACATCGCCTTGTCGTGCACGTCGAAAAACCTGTTCAAATGGACGGCAAATAAACTTGGCTTTGCGCGCTTTCTCGGAAAAATGCTCGAGTTCTTTTTCCGGGAAGTACGGTTTGCGGTAGTCACCAAAAGGCACGTTAAAAATGCCTTTGCTGTTATAACGACACAAGCCGTTGTAGCCGTGGCGGTTCATATACAAAAAAAGCAATGAACGAAAGTATGGGTCGCTGCTGGCATTAAAGGCGGCGCGCAGGGCGTAATAGGCGTCGGCCTGGTTGTTGCGGTCAACGAACAGTTTGCGGGCGTCCTGAATAAAAGTTTTAGGACGGCGCTTCACAAACTGATACAGGGTAATGAGATCCTGATTAATGTCGTTAAGTAGGTAGCTGTCGTAGTCGGTATTCAGAAAGACTGAACCGGCGCCCACAAAAGGCTCGATGAGCTTTTTACCTTGCGGCAAGCGTGCTGTTATCGGCTCGATAAGTGAGTACTTACCGCCTGCCCATTTTAAAAATGCCCGATTCTTCTTCATGCGCCGGCCGTTGGTTTATCCTTTGCGGATTGTAACCCAAAGGCCGGGGGATGAAAATTGCTGACTGAGCTATTCGTCCCGCTACTGGTTATTAATGTCGCTTTGTACACTGGCAAACGACTTAGCCCAGGGTTCCATTTGCTGCACTTCAGCTGGCAACTGCGTGGCGGCTGCACGTGCTTGCTCAATGCTGGGGTAGCTGCCAAAGATAACCACATAACGTTGGTCGGCACGCTGGTAAACCTGGGTATTACCGGCTATGCCGTAGTCGTTACGGAAATTGCGCAGTAGCTGCGGGTCGCTAATAATGCTGATTTGCAGTGTATAGTTGCCTGAGCCCTGATCCAGCGCCCATTGGGTCTGGAACGGCAACGCACGTTGGGGCTGTTGCGGTTGCGGCTCAGGTTGTTCTGCTTTAACTTCTGGTTCTGGTTGGGCTACAACGGTATCAATGCCTGCCTCGGCTGGCGACTGCTCGTTAGATTGTCCGACAGGCTCGGCTTCCTGAGGCTGTTGTTGCTTTATGAAGCCAAGTGAGATTTCGCCTTCTGATATTTCAGAGGCAGCGACAGTATTCAGTGTGCCCAGAGCGTTCCGGTAAGACGCCGCTAATTCTGCAGGAACCAGTTCTAAAGAACGCTCGGTTAAAGGCTCAAAACTTGGCAGGCTGGCGGCTTGCTCTGTTGCTTCTGCTGTTGTTTCAGGCACGCTTTCTGTCGTGTTGTTTGCAGCGTCTCCGGCGGTTGTTTCTGCCGGTGCCGCTGATTCAGGGTTCACTTGCTGCCAATAGGCGGTTAACTGTTCTTTATTCAAAAAAGCGGCAAAAGCCAGACTAATAACCACTGTAACTAAAATAATAGGCCAAAGGCGCATTTTCCGACGGTTGTTTTGTTCCGGGCTATGTTTCGCTGTGCTCTGTTCGTTGGCGTCTTTCCCGTCGGCATTCTTGTGGGAATTCTCGTCTGTCGTGGTATCGCGATAACGGGCAGCCTGAGTGGTCAGAGTAAATTGCAGACGTTGCTGAATTTCTCCGGGAAACCCATGAATGGAATTTAAAAATTGCTGAATGCGTTCCAGATTCCAGAAGCTGCGCTGTTTTTCTGGTAATAACGCCTGCACAAAACGTATTTGTTCGTCGTGGTTCAGTGGCTGGACTTCTATCATGGTTGGCCCCTGCACCCGCAAGTGCGGTGCCGGACGTTGCTGTTGAGCCCAGCGACTATCTCCGGTAATGATAATACTGGTGCGCTGACCAATGGCACTCAGTTGGGTAACGGTAGAAATGCACTCGGCCATAAAGCTTTCGGATAGCTGTTCGCCGTTATCAATAACAACAATGGCGTGCTTTAGCGGGCGCTGGCGTTGAATTTGGCGACTTAACGACTCGTCGTTAATGCTGATAGTACCGAACAGTTGGTTCAGAATTTGCGCGCGGAGGCGGTCATTGGTAGAGCGCTCGTTGGCGCTGATAAACGCGACTTCAGCGTATTCTGACGCTTGTTCAAGAAAGACTTCAGCAATGGTGGTTTTGCCGCTGCCTTCTTTACCGTGCAGCATAATAAGCGACACGCTCTGCTGGCACTGCTCGTGGAGCTGGTCAATAACCTGTTGTTGACTCGGTTTGGTTTTTACCGGCGCGGCAACAATATGTTGTGGGCTTGCAAGTGCTTGCATCTGTCTGTTCCTGTCTGTCAACCGAATAGAGATAACGCCCTGGCGTTAGCAACATTCAGTGATCACAGCAGCAACGGTATTGTGTTCTACAGTACTGACAACTTCAGCCTGACCAATAGCAACCGGAAGAACAAAATGCAGCTGACCGTCTTTTACTTTCTTATCGCGCTGCATGTAATCTAACCAGTCCTGCCAGGGCATTTGCGGGCCCTTTGTTGGCAAGCTAAGTGCCAGCAGTAAATCTTTAATGCGTCGAAAATCTGACGAATTGAGCCGCTGTGTCACTTCTGACAGCTTAGATGCAATTATAATGCCAGCAGCAACTGCCTCGCCGTGTGTCCATGCACCGTATTCGGTGGCGGCTTCAATGGCATGGCCAAAGGTGTGACCTAAATTCAGCAATGCCCGCAGGCCTTTTTCGCGCTCGTCTAACGCCACAACTTCGGCTTTAATTTCGCAACTGCGTTGAATAGCGTAGGTCAGTGCGGCCGGATCTTGCAGATTTAATTCTTCGGTATGTTGTTCCAGCCATTGGAAAAAGTCAGCGTCGTAGATAACGCCGTATTTTACTATTTCGGCTAAACCGCTACGGTAGTCACGTTCGGTCAGGGTTTGCAGGCAGTCAATGTCGATAACCACAGACTTAGGCTGATAAAAAGCGCCAATCAGGTTTTTGCCCTGGGGGTGATTAACCGCTGTTTTTCCGCCCACGGAAGAGTCGACCTGCGACAATAAGGTGGTTGGAATTTGGTAAAAATCGACACCGCGTTGAAAAGTTGACGCCACAAAACCGGCTAAATCACCGACCACACCGCCGCCTAAGGCGATGATGCCACAGTCGCGGTTAAAACCTGCGTCTATCAGAATATCCATGGCTTCGGCGCAGCTGTCCAGGCTTTTGAACTGCTCGCCGTCGCGCATTTCAAACACTTTCACCTGGTGACCAGCTAGGTTTTTTAATAACGGCTTAAGGTAGTACTGACTAATGGTCGGGTTGGTGATGACCAGCAGTTGTTGATTCAGTTTGTGCGGAAGGCGCTCTACATAGTTGGGTAACAGGGCGTTACCAATGTAGATAGTGTAGCTGCGTTCACCTAAAGAGACGTTAACCTCAGCCATGAACGCAGCTCCTGTTACTTACCCAAGACCGTTAATGGACTCAAGCTGTTCGATAATGTCGTTGACCACAAACTTTGCACTTTGCTCATCGGTTTGCACCGTAATGTCGGCAATTTCTTCGTACAAAGGATCGCGCTCTTGTGCCAGCTCTTCAAGCACTTTGCGTGGGTCTTCAGCTTCGGCAATTAGAGGCCGGCGTTTATCACGCTGGGTACGAGCCAACTGCTTCTCGATAGGGGTCTTTAAATAAACCACCACACCCCGAGCCGATAACCGGTTACGGCTTTCTTTGCTCATGACCGAGCCGCCACCTGTCGCTAAGACGATGCCCATGTTTTCGGTAAGCTCTTCGATCACTTTTTCTTCGCGTGCACGAAAGCCTTCTTCACCTTCAAGCTCGAACACCCAACTGATTTCGGCACCTGTGCGGCGCTCAATTTCAGAATCTGAGTCGTAGAACTCTAAATGTAATTGTCTGGCGATTTGACGGCCAATCGTACTTTTGCCAGCCCCCATGGGCCCAACAAGAAAAATATTACGTTTCTCAGCCATATTCCTGCTTACATCATTGGTTAAAATTAGCTGTAACTCACGAATCCGGAGTGTCTGGAGACGTCCCCCAACCCAACGAAAAGAAGCGCGATTATCGCAACTTGAGCCCACTTTAGCAATAGTAATCGGCTTTTGGACTAACTTTGTGGCAATATCGTTGGTGTTACAAAAATCATAAGTTCCCGCTTTTCATCGCGTTGCTGCTGATGAGAGAACAATTTCCCGATTAATGGCAGCGACCCTAAGATGGGGACGCGACTGTCATCATTCAAGTTATGTTCCTGAAAGATTCCGCCCAGAACGATAGTTTCGCCATTTTTTGCCAGCACACGGGTGGACATTTCCTGAGTGTCGATAGCAACAGCTGGGCCGGTTGGGGTGGCAATGGTATCGCCGCGCGTGTTTTGAGTTATGGTCAGCTCCATTAAAACATGGTTGTTGGGAGTAATTTGCGGTGTAACGCTTAAGCCCATTACCGCTTTTTTAAACTGCACTGCAGTAGCGCCGTGTGCGGCGGTTTCTACATAAGGTATTTCGGTGCCCTGCTCTATGTAGGCGGGTTGTTGGTTCGACGTGAAAATTTTTGGGCTGGTAATAATTTCTGCTTTGTTCTCCTGCTCCAGTGCAGTTAGTTCGAGATCCAGCAGAATATCGTCACTCAGCCGCGCTAAATTAGCAGAAAAAGTGCCGGCGGGTGCGGCGGTAGGCAAGTCTACCTGCATGCCTTTAACAAAACTTCCGGCGTCTTCGGGTATTGCCAGACCGTATTCCGAAACACCCCAGCGAATGCCCAGTTCTTTACTAACATTCGCTTTTACGGTGACCATGCGGGCTTCAATCAGTACCTGTTTAACCGGCACGTCCAGATCATTAACCAGTTGCCGGATAGTTGCCAGTTGCTCTGGTGTATCCCGTAGAATAAGTGTATTGGTACGTGCATCGACGCTTACCGCACCGTTTGGTGACAGAAAGCTCTGCTGCTCGTTTTTTAGTAGCTTGGCTAAGTCGCTGGCCTTTGCGAAGTTAACGCTGAGTAAAATCGAGCGATACTCGTTGCTATCTGTGGTGTGTTCACCGGCAACATCAATGCGCAGCATAGAGCCCTGCAGACGAATAGCGAGATCATGGCTGGCGATTAACGTAGCAAATGCGTCCTGCCATGCCACACCATTCAGCTTCAGACTGGACTCACCCTTCACGTTGTCGGTCATCAATATGTTCAGTTGGTGCTGATCCGCTAATAGCTGTATGAGGTCGCGCAGCGGCATTTTACGGGTGTTGAGAGATACCGGTTGTAAGCGCTGTTGTTCGCTAAGCAGGCTTTGCCAGTTCTTGTCGGCTGCATAGACTGCAGACACGGGCTGGAAACTCAGAATAGCCAGCAGCAAAAAGACATAAAAAGAGAGTCGTGTTGGTATCATTGTGAGGAATTGTCCTTAGTTAAATGGATTTTCAACGATTTTGCTGACCAGCATCCGGATTGCTTTTCCCAAAGCTGAAATTCGGCGTATTCGCCGTTAACGCTTTGTAGCTGCATGAGAGGGGCCGCTATCCAGCTACTTGCCGCGAGTGTCAGCAGTGGTTGGTTCGGTATTTTCAGCAGGGCTTTTTTAACCGGAGAGGTTTGAGTGGCAATTAACTGCACCAGAGACCAGTCGTTAATGTGAATATCGCTTTGCATTTCAGGTTTGCCCAAGCACTCGATAGGCTCTGCGATAACGTCCGGGAAGTCTGATTTAAACAACGAATGGGCGCTAAGTTCTGAGAGCGCTGGGCTGCCAGCCGTTAACCAGAGAAATTGCCAGCTTAATTTGCCGCTGTTTTCCCCGGTGTCGCGCCACTTTAGTGTTTGCGTAAATGGAAACGGCTGTCGCACTTCCTGCTGCTCCTGCATGATAGAAGCGACCAGCCGTAGCGCGTTCTGGTAAGCGCCGGTAACACCAACCAGCCATTGCTCAGCGTTTTCCGGGCTTTGTTGATAATAGAGGTCGACGTTGTGTTGCCTTGCCGCCTGCGTTAATAAAGTGGAGACATCCGTCTCTGCGTGCTTCGTTACAACTGACTCGGCTTGCTCAGGAACCCCGGGAACGTACCGCTGCAGTTGCTTCTCTTGCTTTCGAAGCAGCTCATTTAGCTGGCTTGCCTGATAGCCGGTAAGAAAGTAACTGACACCAATAGCTGCCACCGTGAAAAGCAGAACAGCAGCGACCCATAACCACAGCGGTTTTTTAAGTGACTCAGCCATTAGGTTCAGCTCCGCTATTCACGTTTTTCTGAGAACGAATGTAGGAGAACACCACACCTTGCTGAGGCAATAGTTGTTGTTTTAGTCCGGGCTCTACTAACTGTTTTTCCAGCCATAAATACTGTTCATTAACCTGCGGTATCTGCCGGTAGATGGCGGTGAGTTTCATTTGAGACTGGCTAAGGGAAAACTCGCGCTGCCGGAGTTGGTGCTGTGTTCGCTCAAGCAGAGCGTAAAATGCGTTGAGCATCTCGTGGCTAGTATGCTTTCGGTGGGTAAAGGCTTTTTGCAACTGTTGCTGTTTTTGGTAGAGCTTCCAGCGCTTTAGCTGAATGTTCTGCTCTTCCAGTGCCAGCTTTTGCTCCGCTAGTTGATGCTTTAAGTTGCTCAGGTAACTCTCATAAGAAATGACCCATTGCACGGATACAGCGCCGACAATAAGCAGCAGGAGAATCCCCAGACAATGCAGCGCACGGTAACGTAGCCATAGGCTTTGTTCCCGCCATTGCAACAGGTTTAGCGATGCCATTGACTGAACCCCCGCAAAGCTAAACCCAGCAGCACTAATTCGTTATCTAAGGCCGAAACAATAGGGGCAACATTGTTCTGGAAAAAGGGTGCTGTAGAAAGCGCCAGGTGCTTCAGTTGTTGATTAGAAAGTTGCCGTTCAAGTTGCGACTGAATGGCTTTATCGCCAAAACTCATTACCCAGCTGAATTGATGAGACAGCTGAGCCTTAAGCAAAAAGCCCACCAAATTGTTGGTGTCGACAGAGTCGAGCCGCTGAAAGACGCCGTTCTTGCAATAAAGCAAAATGGATTGTTGCTGACGGAGCTCAACGACTATCCACGCCATGTCAGTCTCGAACTTGGTATTGTCAGGCCAAAGGTAAGGCAAAACCGCATTAGCTGCCCGTACTACTGACTGATAAACGGGTTCAACCACTTGCACCGGCATTTTCAGCGGGGCCAGTAAGACCAGCAATTCCTCCAGTGCTGAACGCTGGCCAATAACCGCTTCTGCTTCTTGCCCGTGGTTATGGGTGCAGTAGTCGTAGCTTATACCGGTATTGCGTTTTAGCTGGGGCGGTAATTTTTCCAGTAATTGCTCTTCAACCTGCTGGTTATTGTCTAACGGAATTTTCTGATAGTGGGTTGCGCTGTAGTCCAGTGCCGAGACAATACTGTCTGGTTTTAAGCCCTTGCCGGTTAAGCTGCTATGGTGCTGCTGAGAAAAGTGTTCGACAACAAAATGCCGACCCCGGCGGGACAATTGTAAAACCAGACAATTTTCACGATTAATTTGCACAGCAAGTGGTTGTTGCCGAAGTAATGACATTAGACAATATCCTTATTGTAGAAAAGCCAGATGCAAGCGTAGTGTTGTGAACAAAAATCCTCCATAATAGTCAGTAAGAGTTATGAGCTAATTTATGTCGGTGATTTCGGTTTCAACACTCTGGCGTGATTCTGGAGTAAGTTCTGGCGTAAGTTCTGACGTAGTAAAAATGAAGTCATGGAGCAGATAATTGAAGTGGTTTAAGCGGCTAATCTACACCTTGCTGGTGTGTATTATTCTTGGCGGGGTAACGGTTGGCAGCCTTTACTTATACGTTAAGCCCGAGTTACCCAGTGTGGAAACCTTGCGGGACGTGCGTTTGCAAACACCCATGCAGGTGTTTAGCGCTGACGGTGAACTGATCTCGCAGTTTGGCGAAAAGCGCCGAATTCCGGTAAAACTGGAAGATGTACCTCAACCGCTTATTGATGCTTTTCTCGCTACCGAAGACAGCCGTTTTTATCAGCACTTTGGGGTTGATCCAATAGGTGTTGCCAGGGCTTTTAGCGTGTTGCTCACCACCGGTGAAATTCAGGAAGGTGCCAGTACCATTACCATGCAACTGGCGCGAAACTTCTTCTTAAGCTTTGACCGTGCCTGGATGCGTAAGGTGAAAGAGTCTTTTATCGCTGTCCACATTGAACAGTTGTTGAGTAAAGACGAAATTCTTGAACTTTATTTGAATAAAATTACCTTTGGTCATCGTGCCCACGGTGTCGGTGCAGCCGCGCAGGTGTACTACGGTAAGCCGTTAAACGAACTGACGCTGGCGCAAATGGCAACCATTGCCGGTTTGCCTAAAGCACCGTCTAACCTGAACCCTATTTCAAACCCTACTGCCTCTAAAGCTCGTCGACGCGTTGTCTTATTGCGCATGCTGGACGAGAAGAAAATTACTCGTGCTGAGTTTGAAGAAGCCGCAAATGCTCCTGTCACAGCTCGACGCCATGGCGCTGAGGTGACAGTGCACGCGCCTTACCTGGCAGAAATGGTGCGTCAGGAAATGGTTGATCGCTATGGTGAAGATAAAGCCTATAACGAAGGTTATCAGGTGTACACAACCATCAGAAGCGACGTACAGTTGGCTGCGCGCCAGGCTATATGGGATAACCTGCACAGCTATGATGAGCGACACGGTTATCGCGGTCCTGTTAGTTTATTGTGGTCAGCAGAGAAGAATGAAGAGCCGGTTAAAGAACTAGCCATACGCAAGTACCTGGAGCAACTGCGTGTTATTGGTGCGGTAACGCCGGCGGTTGTGACCGCAGTCGAGGAGCAAACGGCTGACGTATTAGTGAAGGGAGAGGGCAAACTTACCCTGCCATGGGAAGCTATGCACTGGGCTCGCGAGTACTTAAACGAAGAACGTCAGGGCCCGCCTCCGGAAACCGCAGCTGACATTATGCAGCCGGGTCATGTTATTTGGTTGCGTCGGGTAAATGACGGCAGCGAATGGCGACTGGCGCAAATTCCCGAACCCAGTTCCGCTATTGTCTCTTTACGACCCGACGATGGTGCCGTTGCCGCGGTTGTTGGTGGGTACAGTTTCCAGCTGAGCCAGTACAACCGCGCTTTGCAGGCAGAGCGTCAGGTCGGTTCAAACATTAAACCTCTGATTTATTCAGCCGCATTTGAAGAGGGCTTAACTCTGGCTACTTTGGTGAATGATGCCCCCATTAACCAATGGAACCCGGGTTCCGGTGTCGCCTGGCGACCGAAGAACTCGCCGGAAGTCTATGAAGGCCCTATCCGTTTGCGTAAAGCTCTGGCTAAGTCAAAGAACGTGGTCTCGGTGCGCTTAATTCGCGAACTGGGAGTTAAAAAAGTGGCGGATCACCTGGCCAAATTTGGTCTGGATCGCTCAAAAATTCCCGAGAACGAATCGCTTTCTCTGGGTTCTCTTTCAATGACACCCATGCAAGTAGCTCGCGCTTATGCGGCGTTCTCGAACGGTGGATTTCTGATAGAGCCCTACTTTATCAAACGTATTGAAGACGCCGATGGTAATGTGATTAAAGAAACCGACCCGGTGCGCGCTTGTTTCGACTGTGACAACCCGGCTCCGCAGGTGATTAGCGAACAAAATGCGTTCCTGGTTGAGCAGGCAATGAACTCAGCGGTCTGGGGCGGCGGCAGCTGGGCAAATGGCACAGGCTGGAACGGTACGTCCTGGCGTATTCAGCGCTCTAAACCCATTACTGAAGCTGTTGGTCGCAACATTGCCGGTAAAACCGGTACCACCAACGATGTTCGTGATACATGGTTCTCAGGTTTTACCTCGGACCTTGCGACAACTGTCTGGGTTGGGTTTGATGATGTTTCCCGTAAATTAGGACGCACGTCAAAGCATCCTGAAGTCGACTCCAGTCAGCAGGCAATAACTGGCGGTGAAGCGGGTGCGAAAACTGCGTTGCCGGGCTGGATCCTGTTTATGGAGAAGGCGCTACCGCTGTTTCCGTCACGCGATTTTGGTATTCCGCCGGGTGTGGTGAATGTCCGTATCGACTTAGAAAGCGGCAAGTTATCACACAAAAGTGACTACACCACGCGGTTTGAATACTTTATACGTGGTACCGAACCCACTGAGTACAGTCGCGATAACGGTCAGTCTAATGGCGATATCTTTCAAGAAGATGATGACGACTTATTCTAGTCAGGCAAAATCTGTGCAATAACAAATTAGTGGGAGCATTAAGCTCCCACTGCCAGTTTACTCAGTAACTGATTGAGATCCGATTGCACGCCGCCGGCGGTAACGTGTTTACCCGCACCAGGTCCGCTAATAACTAACGGCATTTCTGAATACCAGTCGGTGTAGATAACGAAGATGTTTTCACCGGGTATTAAGTTGGCCAGCATGTCCCCTTCCGGAATGTATTCAATACCAACCTGAGCAGTAACTCTTTGCTCGTCACTGACGGTAAAGCTGGCCAGCAGTCGCGGCACTTTGCCGTCTTTAGCCGCTTCGTCCAGCATCGCCGCCATGGGCTCATCAAGTTCGGATAAGCGTTGCATAAACTCGCTAAGTGGTAGATCACGTAAATGCTCCGGTACCAGGCTTTTTACTTCAATGTCCTGCCAGTCCAGTTTTAAGCCAATTTCGCGTGCCAGAATCAGTAATTTACGCACCAAGTCCTGACAGGACAGGTCTTCACGAGGGTCAGGCTCGCTGTAACCCCGCTCTTTGGCTTCTTTTACCAATGAACTGAAAGTGACTCCTTTGGTAAAATTCTCAAACAGCCACGACATGGTACCCGAGAAAATACCGGAGATACTGCGAATTTCGTCGCCGGAATTTCGCAAATCGTTTATGGCATAATTCAGCGGCAACCCGGCACCCACCGTGGTGTTGTATAGCCATTCACGCTCGTACTCGTGCTGAATGGTACGAATTTCGCGGTACAGCGCTTCGTCGGCGGAGCCCGCGCGCTTATTGGCGCTGATAATATGCAGGCCGTTTGCGAACAAGCTGGGATACAGTTGCGCGACTTGTTTGGCGTCAGTCAAGTCAATGACGACCATCTCGTCGTATGGTGCATTTGGCAACTCGCGCAACAGTTCCGTGAGTACATAAGGCCGCGCCAGACGATCGAAGTCTTCTGCCCACTGAGTGAGCTCGACGCCATTGTAATCCAGCCATAAACGCCGCGAGTTGGCAATGCCCATAACCCGAACGTCCATCACTTGGTTAATGCGGTCGCGCTGCTGTCGGAACAGTTCCAGCCAGGCCGTACCAATGTTGCCGCGGCCAATGACTAAAACGCCCAGGCTGCGACGGTAATTGAATAATTGGCTGTGCAAGCGATTAAGTAAGCGGTTATCAAGCTTTTGCTCCAGAATAGCAACAGCAGAGTCACCGTTTTGCGTCAGCGCAAAGCGCCGCACTTTTTGTTCGGAAAGTTGCAGTTTAAAGGTCGAGAACTGGTCGGTTTCCTGAATGCGGTTACCGACAATGGCCAGCATGGAATAGCCGCGAATTTGAGTAATGGCATCACCCGCGCCCAGACTGTCTAACCAGCCGGTCAGGTAGTCTAAGTGGTTTTGGTGAAACACCAGATACTGCTGATGATTTTCCGGCTCGGTCCAGCTGACCAGCGGCTCTAATTCCAGTTCATCCAGACGTTTTACTAAGGCTTTATCGTGCAGCTCAACCTTAAACAGCACCACCTCAGACAGAGAAGTGAAGACTTTTCCGCGGGGCTGGGTATTCTGGAACTGACCAATGCGAGTTTGCTGATTTTCTACTTTTAAACTGGAGCGAACGGAAATGACCATGCGTTGACGGTCAACCGGCTGAAAGGTTCTTGGGTGCAGAACCGGACTGCCAAGACGCGCCAGTTCTTCGGCTTCGGTCCAGTCTAATGTCGGTAAGCTCACCACGCGCTCAACTTTGCGCGGGTCTGCCGAGTAAACGCCGGCAACATCTTTCCAGATAGTAACCTGACGTGTATCCAGCAGGCTGCCGACTAAGGTTGCTGAATAGTCGCTGCCGTTACGCCCCAGAGTTAAACTCTCGCCGTTTAAACCGCGGGCAATAAAGCCGGTAACAATAAAGCGGGTGCCCGAGTGAGGAGCCACTCTTTGTAATAGTTTTTCACGCGAGTGTTCTACCTGAATAACGGGTTCAGGAGCGTCTGCCGCGAGTAAAAAGTCCCGGGCATCAATGTGGTCGGCGCGGGTACCCTGTTTTTGCAGTAAAGCTGATAACAAGCGGGCAGACCAGAGTTCGCCGTACGACAGTAACTCGGCGTTATGGCTAATGGCTTCGTCGCCGACTAACCAACGACGCCAGCGGGTGAAGTCTTTTTGCGATTGCAGTAGCAACTGTTTTTGTAAGTCGCCGCTTAATAATTCGGTGATCAGTCCTTGCTGAAAACTCTCTAATTGATCGAGCAGAATGCTGGCGGTGTCGCCCGGCTGCGCTTTGGCATTAATAATGGCAAGAATGCGGTTGGTTGTATCTCCGGCTGCGGAAACAACGACTAAGTCGCTGGCACCCGCGTACTCGGTTACAATTCTGGCAACGCGGCGATAGCAGAACGCATCGGCAAGACTGCTGCCGCCAAACTTATGCACCTGAACGCTGTCGGCAACGGCTTGCTTTTGCTCTTCTGTGAGCTGAGTTGTGGTCATTCCGCCTTCCTTAACTACTCGCTTGAATTAGATTACTGCTACTAAGGCTAAAATATTGTCAGGCAAATGTCAGCAACTTTTAGCCATCTAGACGGATAAAATTTGACGGGGTCGTTCATTCGGGTACAATTCATTATAACTTATGTGGTTTTGTTATATAGCGGGACAATAACAATGAAATGGAACGGCGAATATATTTACCCTTATGCTGAACACGGTCGTAAGAGTCAGCAGGTGAAAAAAGTTACGGTCTCAATACCCACGCGCGTGTTAAAAGTATTGACCGATGAACGAACCCGTCGCCAAATTAATAATCTGCGCCATGCTACCAACAGCGAACTGCTGTGTGAGGCGTTTTTACACGCTTTTACCGGTCAGCCGCTGCCGGAAGATGAAGATTTGCAAAAATCCAACCCGAATAAAATCCCCAAAGCTGTGCGTGAAGAGCTGGAAGCCCGGGGATTACCTATTCCAACCGACGAAGAGCTCGACGATTAATCCTGCATATAATTTTTCGGTAAATCGATTTTAGCTGCGCCGGACTTCACCGCAGCTTCGGCAACGGCGCGCGATACCCGTGGGCACAAGCGCGGGTCAATTGGCTTGGGAATAATATAATCACGACCGAAGGTTAACTCTTTGACACCGGCCGCTTTTAATACTGATTCCGGAACAGGCTCTTTCGCCAGCTGGCGAATGGCCTCCACCGCTGCAACCTTCATTTCGTCATTAATAGCAGTAGCGCGCACATCTAATGCACCGCGGAACATAAACGGGAAGCATAAAACGTTGTTCACCTGGTTCGGGTAGTCCGAGCGTCCGGTTCCCATTATCAGGTCATCACGCGCCGCCATAGCGGTTTCTGGTTTAATCTCCGGGTCTGGGTTAGAGCAGGCAAACAGAACCGGGTTAGGCGCCATAAGTTTCAACTCTTCTGCGCTGAGTAAGTTTGGCCCTGAAACCCCCACGAAGATATCGGCACCTTCAATAACGTCTTTTAGTGTCCGTTTGTCGGTGTTGTTGGCAAACAGCTGCTTGTATTCGTTTAAGTCATCGCGACGAGTATGGATAACGCCCTTTGAGTCGAGCATATAAATGTGCTCGCGTTGTGCGCCACATTTAATTAAAAGCTCCATACAGGCAATGGCGGCAGCACCGGCACCAAGACAAACAATGCGAGACTCCGCCAGGTCTTTACCCTGAATTTCCAACGCATTAAGCATACCTGCGGCCGTCACAATGGCAGTACCGTGTTGATCATCATGGAATACCGGTACATTGCAGCGCTCTATTAACGCCTGTTCTATTTCGAAACATTCAGGCGCTTTAATGTCTTCTAAGTTGATGCCACCAAAGGTATCGGCAATGTTAGCAACGGTATTGATAAAGTCCTGAGTAGTACGATGATTCACTTCAATATCAATAGAGTCCAGTCCGGCGAAGCGCTTAAATAGAAGAGCTTTACCTTCCATGACCGGTTTTGATGCCAGTGGCCCTAAATTGCCCAGACCAAGAATGGCGGTTCCGTTAGTAATAACCGCAACCATATTGCCTTTGGCTGTATAACGGTAGGCGGCGTCCGGGTCCTGAGCTATTTCCCGAACCGGTTCTGCAACGCCCGGGCTGTAGGCCAGCGCTAAATCTTTACTGGTTTCAGCAGGGGTGGTGAGTTCAACGGAAATTTTACCCGGGGTCGGGTATTCGTGGTAATCCAGTGCCTGTTGGCGAAA
>CENV01086412.1_pt1 | contig 29612 bp, 31 predicted proteins | sample 530231 | NCBI WGS metagenome assembly CENV01 (sample SAMEA2619815, study PRJEB7988) | marine metagenome | biome: marine biome (ENVO:00000447); feature: surface water layer (ENVO:00002042); material: "saline water (ENVO:00002010), including plankton (ENVO:xxxxxxxx)" | depth 5 m
AAATGCCCCGCCAACACTCCGCCCGCCGCAGGCGACCATTGTTGGGACGTAGAGGGGGCCACGTCCCACGGCGATGGGGAAATTCCCCAAGAGGGCGAGCTCGAGGAAGAATACGTTCCAGAATAAGCGCTGGCTGACAATTGCTCCGCTGCGGCCCTGCCGCGGCGGAGCGAGCGCCGCACGTGCCGGGCATCCCGGCACACCACAAGATGAAACGGCATGAAGAAATTGAGGATACACAGCCATGCATGAATTCGCCTCTTGGCTGGCAGGCACGGCGTTCAGTCAGACCATTGCCTCCAGCCTCTGGATGATCCCGGCCATCCAGTCGGTACACATCCTCACCTTTGCTGTGCTGATCGGCGCGTTGCTGGTCGTCGACCTGCGGATTCTCGGATTCGCATCGAAAGACCAGTCGCTTGTTACAGTAACGCGCCGTTACGCTCCGTGGGTGTGGGGATGTATTGCAGTTCTTGCAGCCACCGGCCTGCTTCTCATCGTCGGCGAGCCTGCCCGCGAGCTCCTGAGCTTTTCATTCTGGGTCAAGATGAGCCTTCTGGTTATCGGAATCATAATCGCCGCTGCCTTCCAGATTCACGTTCGCAACAATCAGGCGAGTTGGTCCGAGACCGAAACGGTGCAGCCAGTCACTAAAATCTTCGCGGTTTTCTCGTTTTTCATCTGGGTCGGGATCATCGCCATGGGCCGCCTGATAGCGTGGGACGCCGACATCTGGGGCAGTCTGTCGCCGCAGCCTTAAGGGACCGAGACAATGGATTTTTACAGTTTTTTTGCGGCCATCGAAAACTCGGCCATCGGTGTGTTCGTCCGCGAAACGCTCAATGTGCTGCCGATCGTCAATGTCTTCCACGTTTTGGGGATCGCGCTGGTGTTCGGGACGATCTTCATGGTGGACATGCGTCTGATCGGCCTGCAGTCGGTCACTCGCCCGGTCAGCCGGGTCGCCAACGATCTGCTCAAATGGACTTGGATTGGCTTTGCTCTTGCGGTTGTGACCGGACTTTTGATGTTCGCAGCCAATGCGACCACCTTCTACATCAACCTCCAGTTCCAACTCAAAATGGTCGCTCTGGCATTTGCCGGATTGAACATGGTGGTGTTCGAACTCATCACCGCGCGGAACATGGCCAATTGGGACACTGAGCGTCGGACGCCTCCGGCGGCGCGCTTCGCCGGGTTTGCCTCGATCTCGATCTGGGCTCTGGTCATTATCCTGGGACGCTGGATCGGCTACACCAAGGGCTTCAACTTCTCGGCGCCTCCACCGGCCGACCTTGATCTGGACAATCTTTTCGGCGCCATATCATTTGCGCAGACGGCGATTGGCTGAAGGGGAGGAAATGATGAGGCAAAAAGGCATTCAGGTTCGTAATCGCCTGTCCTATGGGCTGGCGATTGCTGCGGCGGGCTTGGTGGGCCTCGCCGCCTTTCCCGTATTTTCTCAGGACGTCCAGGAGGGTGGACCGGTCGAAACCGATTTCGCTCCCTACGCTCTGGGCCGGGCCAGCGAGGAGATAACCAGCAAACTGGAAAAGCCCTGGCGCACCGATACGGTGACCATAACCGTCAACGGGCTGGTCGAAAATTACGGGCAAATGGAATATAAGGTTACTATGGAAGAGGGCGATATGCTGCTCTACTCCTGGACGGCCTCCGATGACATCTATTACGAAATGCACGGCCATCCGCTCTATGAAGATGGGACCTATGGTGACGCCATGCTTTATCGCGACGAGATGGGCAATCAGTCTCACGGTTTCGTTCGTGCACCGCTTCAAGGCATTCACGGCTGGTATTTCGTTAACGATTCCTTCGATATGCCTATTGAAATCGAGCTGACGCTGGCTGGAACATATGAACTTGAGCCGGGCATTATCGGCCAGTCACGCTGACGGCTTGCTGCAGTAGCGGAATGGTTCGGCACTAACGTGCTCCAATTTGGCAGAGTGCCCATGAGATTTCCAATGTGCGCAAGCCGTTTTGTTCTTTCCATGGCACTTCTGTTTGGCGCTCCGGCCGTGGCGGTCGGCCATCCTTCCTATGCCATGTATCTGATGGACCAGGAGATGGTTCTAGTGGGAGAGGTCAAGGATTTTGACTACACCATTCCCCATTCATGGTTGCAGCTCGTCATTACCGGAGGCGACGACGCAGAGCAGGATTGGGCAATCGAGATGGAAGGGGTGCCGCAGCTTTTTCCCCGGGGTATCCGCCAGGATTATGTGATGCCGGGCGACCGAATCACCGTGCTGGTCCATCCGATGCGCGGCAACCGGCCCGCCGGGCTCTGGCAAGGGTCGGTCGACAGTCAGGGCAGGACCTTTGGCCGGGCCGAGGGACTGGAGCCGCCCGACCCGGAATAAGTGGATCCTAGGCAGCGTTTGCACGCTCTGCGGCGTGTTCGTGGTGGTTTCCCATCACAAGTTTTGGTCCACTCGCGGGCATCCGAGCCAGATCGAAATCGAACGAATTGTCTTTCTGACTGAACGAGAGCAGCCGGGCCGAGTTGAGAATGAAGGCAAGCTCGGATCCCACATGGATCAGCACCGCCGCCACGGGGCCGACAAAGCCCAGCATGACCGCCATGATCCCCAGAATATCGATGGCGATCGTACCGGCAAAATTGAACAGTATGATACCCCGAGCTCGCCGTGCGATCATGACGGTCTGTGCGAAACGCTCGAGATCATTGCCCAAAAGCACGATGTCGGACCGCTCGCGCGCCACTTCGGTGCCCGATCCCATCGCGACCCCCACATCGGCAGCCGCCAGCGCCAGCGTGTCGTTGATCCCGTCTCCGACCATTGCGACCTTGCTCTTGCCGCCCACAAGTTCGCGGATGTGATCGAGCTTATTTTCAGGCAGAAGTTCGGGCCGCACGTCGTCTATGCCGAGCTTGGCACCCATGGCCTTTGCGACCGGCGCACTGTCGCCGGTCAGGAGAATGGTGCGGATGCCCATCTTGTTGAAAGCGGCAATGGCGCGGCGCGCCTCCGGCCGCTCGCGGTCGGCAATGCCGATCGCACCGAGCAATTTTCCGTCCTGGGCTACATGAACCCAGGTCGTTGCCTCCTCGCGCGGTCCAAAATCGGCCAGTGATACGCCGTTTCGCTCCATCCAGCCCGCATTGCCAACCACGATAGCACCCTTGGGGCCAATAGCAGAAATGCCCATGCCGGGGGAATAACTGAATGAACTGGGTTCGACTATGGCCGTTCCGGCCGCGCGGGCACGCCCCACTATGGCCTTGCCCAGCGGGTGCTCGGATCGGATTTCCGCAGTTGCGGCCGCCGCCAGAATCTCGGCTTCGCTTACGCCCGGCACTGTGGCAATCGAGGTCACATCAGGTTCCCCGAAGGTCAGTGTGCCGGTCTTGTCGAGCACGATCGTATCGACCTGGCTAAGGGTTTCCAGATGCGTGCCGCCCTTGATGATCGCGCCGAGCCGCGCCGAACGGCCGATGGCACCAAGGATGGCAAGCGGCGTGCCCGCAGCCACGCCACAGGCGCCGGCGACGATGATGACCGCAATGGTCGAGGATATATTGCCGCCCGAAATGAAGTATTCGATCGCCGCAAAGATCAGCGCGACATAGACGATATAGGCCGCAAGTTTGTCGGCGTAGCGCTGAACTGGCGCCCGCGAACGCTCGGCCTGCTCGATGGCGGCAATGATCCGGCCATAGCTTGTGTCGCGTCCGATACGCTCGGCGCGAATCTCAAGGGCTCCGGACTGATTGATCGATCCGGCATAAACGCGGGTGCCGGCGATTTTTTCGACCGGCATCGATTCACCGGTGATGCGGGTTTCATCGACAAAGGAGTTACCCCCGGTCACGGTGCCATCGATAGCGACAAGCGCGCCGGGCTCGACCAGCACAGTATCCCCAACCGCTAGGTCTGCCGTGGAGATGGTGTTGACCGAACCCGCGCGCCGCACCGAAACCTCGCGGGGCAGCAACTCGAGCAGGTTCTGGATGGCGCGCCGTCCGCGCTCGACCGTCATGCCCTCAAGCACTTCGGCGATCAACACGAAGAAGGTGATGACCAGAGCCACGAAGAAATAACCCGTGTAGGTCGCCGCGAGGATGGCGATGACCATGGAAAGTTCCATTGTCATCTGTCGCCGCCTGATGGATTCCCATGCCTCCACGAAAAGCGGCCAGCCGCCAAACAAAAGGCCCACCAGCGCATACCACGAGAAGGGAAGGAATATATTTGACCCGATCATCAGCAGTGGTGGATTGGCATCGGGCAGACGAAATTGAACCGCAGCCGCGCACAGCCCGGCAACAACGATCCGCGCAATCACCATAGGTGAAAACTCGTGGTCGTGATGGTGGCCATGATCGTGCCCGTGGGAATGATCATGGTGGTGATGATGATCGTGGCCGTTTTGGTGGCTGTGAGGCGCCTCGGGCGCGTGGTCGGTCATGATGTATCATCCTCTCCAGAAAACCGGATGCATCCGCCTTTTCCCCTGCGTCGGCAGAACTTTGCGCGAAACGTGCAGAAGTGCAGCAAAGTTGTGCAGGCGCCGAGTCTGCATGCGGGTGTTGGATGCACCGTGACCATTACACTATCCACCCTCGCGCTGATTGCCTGCACGATCATCCCGGCAAAACTGCACGAACCGATCATGCGATCGGGGAGCCTTGATGTGTCACGCGGTGCCAAATGCCACGTAATGAGGAGAAGCCGGCATGCATGACAATCCCCTCGAGAGCCTTAGGCTTGGGAATGGAGATGACCTGACAATCGTTCTGGTGCACGGCCGTACCCAGTCGCCGCAGGATATGAAGGGTCACGCCGAACGCCTGGCGCTCGAGGATGTGACCTTCCTCTTCCCGCTGGCCACTGGGAACACGTGGTACCCTGGACCCTTCATGGCTCCGATCACGGACAACGAGCCAGCCCTGTCCGCAGCTATTGCCCACTACGAGTCTATTGTTTCCGATCTTATCGCCAAGGGGACACCAGCCGAACGGATCATCGTGGGTGGGTTCTCCCAGGGCGCTTGCCTCACGGCGGAATTTCTAGCCCGCCATCCCCGCCGCTACGCCGCCGCTATTCTGTGGACAGGCGGGCTGATCGGGCCGGCCGGAACGGTCTGGCCTCTGCGCCCGGCGCTCTCGGGAATGCCTGCCTGCATTAGCACAGCCGAAAACGATCCCTTTGTCCCTCCCGAGCGTGTGCGCGAGACTTACGATTGGTTGCGCCAGAGCGGCGCCAAGCCCGAACTCGAGATTTTCGAGGATCGTGAGCATGGTGTGCTGGACGTGGAAATTGCCACTGCACGTCGCATGATCGAGGCGGCGCGCTAGGCATACCCAATGAGCGTTTTGTGCAGGCCCGGACATGCGACTTTGGTCGATGACGACTGGATAATTCGGGTTCACGGAAACAAATTACATTTTAAAAACAAAAACATAACTGGCGTTACTCTGTCGAGCGCCTCGGCGGCTGTGCCCCGGAAACGGAGATAGGAGGCGCCAGCGGGTGATGATAACGTGCAGGACGCCGATCGTTCCGCTGTGGAACTTTGTGTGGCCCGGCACGAGGAGGTGCCGACGGCCATAATCAGTCAGGCGTGTAAACCCGGTCATCCGGGGAGGGGCAGAGTATCGCTTTGCCGGCGTTAGTGACCCGGCGGGCAAAAGGACTTTTGGGAGGAGTGGAGATGCGCGCAAGCGTACCGTTTGGCGTGGAAGAAACTCATGGGGTTCTGGGACAGAAGCCGAACAAAACGGCAGCATCCAGTGACAATTACAACTGGAATTCGATCTATGCGTCTTCGCAGAGTGAATTTCCATTTGAGGCGTTTTTTTCCGCTGTCGATGACCAGTTACTGGTTCTTCATCGCAGCGGCCCCGTTGCTGTCGACCGGTTGAACGGGGATCGTGCGCAGAGGAGAATCGTTCCGGCTGGCGGCATTCACCTGGTGCCCGGCGGCATGAGCTTCGGTTTCCGGCTTTTCGAAAAGCTCGACACGCTCCACGTCTATGTCCGCCGCGCCGTGATCGAGGAAGTCGCCGCCGAAATGGTTGTGGGCGATCCCACCAACATCGATATCGTTGGAGAATTCGTCGATTCAGACGTGCAGATGAACAATCTGCTTCAGGCGGTGATGTTTGCCCTCGAAGATGGCGACTATGCCACCTCACTTTATGTCGACTGCCTGGCGCGTGCGGTTGCCTCGCGCCTGGTGCGCAATTATTCCAGTGCGCGCCTGCGACAGGCCTCTTCTTTTTCATCGGGCTCGATCGGGGGGCCGATCGTCAACGAGGCCATCGCCTATATGCGTGAAAACCTGGATCGCTCCATCGGGCTCGACGACATAGCCGCCGTCATCAATCGCAGCCCGAGCCATTTCGCGCGCCAGTTCCGCAATGAGATGGGCACACCACCCTATCAGTACTTGGTCAATCTTCGTCTCGACAAGGCACAATCGCTCTTGCGCGACACGCGGATGTCGGTCGCCGAAGTCGCCTTTGAATGTGGCTTTACCCACCAGGAACATCTCACACGCCTGTTCAGGCGGCGTTTCCAGACAACCCCCGCAGCCTATCGGAAATCGTGCCAGAATTAGGTCTTGGCCGAAGGCTCGAAGAGATCGGATCGCAAAGATTGTTTTGTGCAGGTTCCCCCGCGAGAACGTGCAGGAGAGAGGTGGCGCTAGCAACTAGCTTCCAGACTCGGAAGGCGCAGCACTTCGCGTCCGGAGGAGTTTATGTATCCGTTTGTCTATCAAGCACTTTCCCAACGCGTGGTCTTTGGTTCGGGAACCACCGGCCAGGTGGGTGACGAGCTTGCACGAATGGAACTCACAAGAGCGCTTGTTCTGACCACGCCGCAGCAGGAAGAAATAGGCCGGCAAATGGTTACGACGCTTGGCGCGCGGGCTGCGGGTCTTTTCGCCGGGGCTGCTATGCACACTCCCATCGAGGTCACCGATGAGGCGCTCAAGCAGATTGAAGCGGTGGGCGCAGACTGTGTCGTATCTATCGGCGGAGGCTCGACGACCGGCCTCGGCAAGGCCATCGCGCTGCGCACCGATTTGCCGCAGATTGTCATTCCTACCAGCTATGCCGGCTCGGAAGCGACACCGATCCTGGGTGAAACCAAAAATGGCGCCAAGACCACACAGCGCTCTATGAAGGTGCTTCCCGAAGTCATCGTCTACGATGTCGACCTCACAATGAGCCTGCCGGCCAAGATGACCGTGACATCCGGGCTTAACGCCATCGCACATTCGGTCGAGGGGCTTTATACCCAGGACCGCAATCCGATCATCTCCACCATCGCCCAACAGGGCATTGCCGCCCTGGCGCGCGCGCTGCCGGTTATCCATCAGCGGCCCGACGATGCCGAAGCGCGTTCGGATGCTCTTTATGGTGCATGGGCCTGCGGCACCGTGCTGGGGGCGGTCGGTATGGCGCTGCATCACAAGATCTGTCACGTCCTGGGCGGCAGTTTTGAGTTACCGCATGCCGAAACCCACACAGTCATACTGCCACACGCCACAGCCTACAACGAGCGCGCCGTGGCGCGGGAGTTGGGGCCCGTTGCCGATATTTTTCAGTCCGAAAGCGCGGCATCTGGCCTTTGGTCTTTCGCGCGTCGTCTCGATGCGCCCATGACGCTTGCCGAGTTGGGCATGAAACAACCCGATCTAGACCGTGCGGTGGAGGTCATGATGAGCAATCCTTACTGGAACCCGCAGCCGCTTGCCGAGGAGGAGTTGCGCGGTCTGCTTGACGACGCCTTCTTCGGGCGGGCGCCGGGAACCAGCCTTTAGTGGAGAGAGAATTGATGTTGCAGCAGACAGGTATGGTCGAATGCTTCTCGAACTGAAATCGGTTTCCAAGCGGTTTGGAGCTGTCGTTGCGGCGGAGGGAATCGATCTTGCCGTAGCGCAGGGCGAGGCTCTTGGGATCATCGGGGCCAATGGCGCCGGCAAGAGCTCGCTGTTCAACCTCATCACCGGAGTGTTGAGTCCCGACGCGGGAACCGTTTCTTTTCAGGGCCAGGAGATCACCCGTTCGAGCGTGCGCGATCGGTGTCGCAGCGGTATCGGTCGCTCGTTCCAGATCCCCCAGCCTTTCGAAACGCTCACTGTTTTTGAAAATCTGATGGTTGCGGCCGAATTCGGCTCCGGTGATTCAAAAATGGGACTGGAGGAGACTTTTGCCATCCTCGAAATGACGGAACTGGCGGACAAGGCCAATATCGTTTCGGGCAAGCTCACTCTTCTCGATCGCAAGCGACTTGAACTGGCGCGCGCCCTGGCGACCAATCCTGACCTGCTGCTGCTCGACGAGATCGCCGGCGGCCTGACCGAGGGAGAGTGCCTGAGGCTGGTTGAACTGATCGGCTCGCTGCACAAGCGCGGCATCACGATCATCTGGATCGAGCATATCGTCCACGCTTTGCTTTCGGTCGTCTCACGGCTGATCGTGCTCGAGCGTGGCGTGCTGATCGCGCAGGGCGAACCCAAGGCAGTCATGGCCGATCCAGCGGTGCGGCGGTCCTATCTGGGCATTGAGGAGGCGGCATCGTGAGTGCGTTGCTCGAAACTGAAAATCTCGAAGTGTTTTACGGTGACTTCCAGGCGCTTTTCGGCGTCGATGTGGTGGTCAATGCCGGCGAAACGGTAGCCATCATCGGTTCGAACGGGGCGGGCAAATCTTCGTTTCTGAACGCATTGTGCGGGCTCAACGCCTCAAAGCCCGAACAGATTCGTCTTGAAGGCGTATCGGTGGGCGGTACACCCGCCTTCGACATGGTGCGCAAAGGTGTGGCGCTTGTGCCCGAGGGGCGACGTCTTTTCCCTTCACTCTCGGTCGAGGAAAACCTCTTGGTCGGCGCGCACGGAATGAGCGAGGACCGCGGATGGACGCTCCGGGCCATTTATGACCTGTTCCCGATCCTAAAGGAGAGGCGTAATCAGCCCTCGACAACCCTCTCGGGTGGCCAACAGCAAATGGTTGCCATCGGTCGCGCACTGATGAGCAACCCCAAGGTGCTGCTGTGCGACGAAATCAGCCTCGGGCTGGCCCCAACCATCGTCAAGGACGTCTATATGGCGCTCGCAGAGATCAAGCGGCGGGGAACAACGGTATTGATAGTCGAGCAGGACCTCTCCGCGGCGCTCGACGCTGCGGACCGGGTGTACTGCTTCATGGAAGGGCGGGTCAGTCTTGAAGGCAGACCAAACGAGCTGACACGTGAGCAGATACAAGACGCATATTTCGGGGTTTAGGCGGCTATGACGTTCATCAACACGATCATTCAAGGTGTGCTGCTGGGTGGGCTTTATGCTCTTTACGCCGCCGGGCTGTCGCTGATCTTCGGCGTCATGCGGCTGGTCAACCTCGCGCATGGCGACTTCATCGTTCTTGCCGCCTATGTCATCCTGGCGCTGTCATCGGCGTTTTTTATCCCGCCCTTTTGGGCGATGCTGATTGCGCTGCCCTTTCTTTTTGCATTGGGCTGGGCGCTGCAGCGGGTAATTCTCAATCGAACGGTAGAAGAAAACCTGCTGGTTCCCCTGCTGGTCACGTTCGGGTTGCAGATCATTATCCAGAACGGGTTGTTGGAAGGGTTCACCGCCAACAGCCGCAGGCTCAGTCTTGGCGGCATCGAGTCGGCCTCCCTTTCAATCGGCGGTATCAGCGTCGGAGTCATGCCGCTGTTTACATTCGCGGCTGCAGTAGCGGTTATCGGTGGGCTTTCAGCGCTTTTCTATATGACCGCACTGGGGCGTAAGCTGCGTGCCACCTCTGACAATCGCACTTATGTGCAGATCGTGGGCATCAATCCCCACAAGGTCTTTGCTATTGCCATGGGGATTGCCTTCATCGTGATTGCCATTGCCGCATTCTTCATGGGTGCACGCTCCAATTTCGATCCGTCCCAGGGACCGGCACGACTGCTGTTCGCCTTCGAAGCCGTGGTTATCGGCGGACTGGGCAGTCTTTGGGGGACGCTGGCCGGAGGCGTCATTCTCGGCGTGTCCCAAGCTATTGGCGCTGCGATCCACCCCCAGTACCAGATACTGGCTGGTCACATCGTTTTTCTGCTGATTATCCTGTTCAGGCCGCGTGGCCTGTTCCCCAAACAATAGGTGCGCAGGCACACCATGAGTTCACAACAAAATACCACCACCAGCACCAAAGACGTTCACGCCAAGGATGCATTGAACGCCGCCAAGGGTCGCTATCGCGTCGCTGTAGATACGAAAGCATCTCGGATTGGCATGGTCATCATGGGTCTTGTGGTCCTGATCCTGTTCGCCGCTCCCGGGTTTGTCGAGCGCGCGCTACTTCAGGATCTCATTCTGATCCTGATGCTGATCGGCCTTGCCCAGTGCTGGAACCTGCTCGCCGGCTATGCGGGGCTGATCTCGGTTGGTCAGCAGGCTTTCGTCGGCGTGGGGGCCTATGGCATGTTTTACGTCGTCATCATGATGGGGGCGGATCCGCTTTTGTCGGTGCTGATCTCGGCGGTGTTTGTGGCCCTGCTGTCCATTCCGGTGGGTCTTGTGGTTTTCCGCCTGCAGGGCGCCTATTTCGCCGTTGTCACCTGGGTGGTTGCCGAGGTGTTCAGGCTGATTGCCGCAATCTGGCCCGCACTCGGCGGCGGTACCGGCACGGCGCTGCCGCGCTCTGCCACCTCCGAGATGATCGGGCTCGACTTCGCCGCCGAACTTTTCGGTGTGCGGTCGGCCGCCGCGCGCGAGATCGTCATTTATTGGGGTGCCCTGGCCGTGGTGGCGATGATCGTCATCGTCGCCTATTTCATGCTGCGCTCGCGGTTGGGATTGGCGCTCTCGGCTATCAAGGATGGCGAGATCGCCGCCGAAAGCGTCGGGATCGATATCAACCGCACCAAGTTCCTTGTCTATGTCTTCGCTGCCTTCGGTGCCGGCTTGATCGGTGCGCTCTATTTCCTCCAGCAGGCGCGCGTCTCCCCCGATGCCGCCTTCTCTGTGATCGACTGGACGGCCTACGTCATCTTCATCGTGGTTATCGGAGGATTGGGTACCATTGAGGGGCCGATCATCGGGGCCATTGTGTTCGTGCTTCTGCGTTCATGGTTCTCGTCTTTCGGACCCTGGTATCTGATGTTCCTGGGGCTGCTTGCCATTGTCATGATGCTGTTTGCGCCCAAAGGGTTGTGGGGAATGTTCTCTTCGGCAACCAACATCCGCCTTTTCCCGACGCGCAAGCGCCTGGAGCGTGACGACAGGGAGTAGGGCGTCACAGCCACGGCACTTCGACAGGCGCTCAACGACCATCACCGAGGCGAAAAGCCTTGTATTTTCAGTTGCTTGCGCATCGGCGGGGTATTGGGTTGTTTCGTGCAGAACTTCGTAACGGATTATGCAGGTCCGCTCCTGGTCCACTGGTTAAGTTTTCTCATGGATGTGGGAAAGCCAAGCCCTTGCCCCATCCGGTTGAGAGCTGTCGCCAAAGCACTGGCGGGCGGCTTGGGAAGAGACAATCGCAAAGAGGTCCGGCGATAGTCCGGTACAGAAAAGGTATAACATGCGCGACGAACATAAGCTCGTTAAGGGTATCCACCACGTTACATCGTGCGTGGGCGGAGCCCAGGAGGACATCGATTTCCTGACGCAGGTCGTAGGCCAGCGTATGATAAAGCAGACGGTTCTGTTTGACGGCCAGGTCCCGATCTATCACCTCTACTACGCCAACGCCGATGCCGAAATCGGCACCGTGATGACGACATTTCCCTATCGTCAGGATGGCCGGAAGGGACGCAAGGGGACCGGTCAGGTTGCCGTGACGGCTTATAGCGTTGCCGAGGACAGCCTTGACTTCTGGGCGCAGCACCTCGAGCGCCACGGTGTCAAGAATTCGGGCGTCAAACGCCTGTTCGGCAGGGATCGGATCTATTTCGAAGATCCCGTCGGCCTGGGTTACGAAGTGGTCGGCGACAACCGTGATAGTCGGAAAGGCTGGACCACCAACGAAATTTCCGAGGCCAATTCGGTCAAGGGTTTCAACAATGTCGTGATGACGGTTCGCGAAATCCCATCCATGGAAGCCTATTTGGTCGATGCGTTGGGCTTTGAAAAAACCGGCCAGGAAGACAACTACCACCAGTACGAAATCAACGGCGGTGGCCCCTGCAAGACAGTGATCCTGCGTGAAGATGCCGACACACCGCAGGGTTCCTGGACGTTCGGTCAAGGCACAGTGCATCACGTCGCCTTCCAGGTCGAAAATGACGACACCCAGAAGATGCTCAAGGACTGGCTCGAGGGTCTGGGCTACACCGACGCCTCCGAGCAGAAGGACCGGAACTACTTTCATTCGGTCTATTGCCGTTCGCCCGGGGGAATCCTGACCGAATTCGCAACCTGCGATATCGGCTTTACGACCGACGAACCTCTCGAAGAGCTGGGCAAGAACCTGATGCTGCCGCCCTGGTTCGAAGATCGCCGCGCCGAAATCGTCGCGCCGCTTGAGCCGATCAAGGTTCCTCAATAAAAGCCATCTGAATCACGGTCAGGGGCTGGCGAGCGATCGCCAGCCCCTTTCGCTTCTGCCGACTGCAGTCGTCCGGTCGGCGACATTTAGCTACTGTCGTGAGAGATCTTCGGCTGGGCGAACTGGAATGACAGTCGTCAGCCTTGACGTACCAAGCCGCGGCCTTTTTCCAGCGTATTAATCCCGAGGGCGGTTTCAAGCATGCGCGGATTGTTGGCGAGGTCGGCAATCGTATATTCGGCAAGCACATTAAAGAACGCGTCGAGGGCTCTGTCGAGTGCCCTGGTATAGGCGCAGCGATCGCGGAAGGGACAGGTTTCGCGCTCGTGGCCGAAACACTCGGAAAGCTCGAACCCGTCCTCGGTAAAGCGCATGACATCGAGTAGATTGATATCCTCAGGCCGTCTGGCCAGCCTTATGCCGCCGCGCCGGCCGCGGACGGTTTCGAGGACTCCGTTCTTGGTGATCGGAAAAATGATCTTGAACAGGAACATGTCCGAGATGCCGAACACTTTTGCGATATCGGCGACACGGCTGAGCTCGGGGGCGTGCACTGCACAGTAGACCAGCGTTCGAACTGCATAATTGGTTTGTTTGGAGAGCCGCACCGAAAAATTCCGCCAGCCGCGCGCTAAAGGTTCGGAAACATGGCTGCCACGCCGGCCTGCACCATTACGGTCAGGCCGACGCCGGCAACCATGCCGCCGACGACGCGGGCGTTGGCATAGAGCTCATCGCCCCGCCACAGCATGAAGGCCGCAAACATCGCACCGGTCGCAACCACGGCCTGGATTATGGCAAAGCCGAGCAGGTAGCCGCTGATGGAAACCGTGACGCTGCCCACGATCGCCTGGGCGTAGAGGCCGCCGTGCAGAATGCCGGCCAGAACGAACGCGCCGGTATCGACAAAGCGCATGCATGGCTTGCCAAACGCCAGGGCCAGACCCAGCGCTAGCAGCGCGGCGTGAACCAGCCAGGCATTGAAGGGGATCGCGTTCCCGCTCAGCATCAGCAGGCAACCCAGTATGGTACCCCCCACGAACCACACCGGCTGGAACTTCGATGCCTGGGTTACGGCAGCAAACACACCCACCGCAACGATAAAGGCAAAGTGGTCGAAATTGATGATCGGGTGGGCCAGCCCGGAGAAAAAGCCTTCGCCGAAATTGATCGGTTGCCGCCCGCCAAGAGCGTGGTGCGCGAGAGCGGGTGTGGCGACAGAAAAGATTGCAAGGGCGCTCGCCAACAATGGCCGAATAATGCTCAACATTGGCTCAAAGTTCTCTGTGATTGTGGCGCTTGGCGTATATTTCTCGACTTCGAAGTTTTTCACCGAACCTGGAGCCGCACAATCGGCAAAAACAGAAGAATGTGCCGTTCTGTGCAAGCTTCGTGCAGGACAGGGCCATGTTCGACGGCGTGACTTCACGCCGTCGCTCTCTCTAATGCCGCGCCCCCGAGGCCACAGTCCGCTCCACCGCGACGCGACCCGCCTGCATGAACACCTCGCGCGTCCGAACGGCCTGCCGGAAACCGGGATCGTGGGAAACGATTATCATCGATTGGGGCAACGAAAGAAGAATTCGGGTCAGCCGCTCGGTGGTGTGCTCGTCAAGGGCATTGGTCGGTTCGTCAAGGATCAGCACTTCAGGGTCCATGGCGAGTACTGTCGCCAACGAGACAAGCCGGCGCTCCCCACCCGACAGCTTGTAAGTAATGCGGTTTTCAAAGCCCGAAAGCCCCAACTGCTCGAGGACCCGGACGACTATGGCTTGGGCTTCTTCTTGCGACTTACCGATATTGAGCGGACCGAACGCAACGTCTTCGTGCACGGTGGGTGAAAAGAGCTGGTCGTCGGGATCCTGGAACACGTAGCCGGCCCGGCAGCGCACCATGCGGAAGTCTGCCTCGCTCGACGGGATGGTCCCGAACGCCTTAATCGTGCCTTGGGTGGGGCGACGCAAGCCGACAAGCAATTGCAACAGCGTCGACTTGCCCGACCCATTTGGCCCGTTCAGGCAAAGCCGTTCACCCGCGGCAAGCTGCAGGTCCACCCCGCACAGCACTGGCGCATGGCTGCCGGGATAGGAGAAATGAACGTCTTGGAGTTCAAAATGATAGGACATGTGACATCTCCAGCCCGATCAAGGCGCAACACAGGGCGACAACGCCGAACGCAAAGCCCAGATCTCGACGTGGAGAAAATTGCTCCGTGTGAATGAGCGGGAAAGTCCCATTGAATCCCCGGCATCGCATCGCCGCCATGATGCGTTCGGAACGCTCGAGCGCGCGGATCAGCAACATGCCAACGAGGTAGCCGAAGGTCTTCAACGTGTGAACGTTTGTCCCTGCCACGAAACAGCGCGTTCGCATGGCAATACGCAGCCGCCCGTATTCGGCATGCAGGACTTCGATATAGCGGATGGTGAACAGCAACAGGTGAACGAAGGCATGCGGCACCTTGAGCCGGGCCAGCGCATGTCCAAGTTCGACCGGACCGATCGTGCCCACCAGCGTCAGCATGGCCAGGACGACCGCATTGGCCTTTAGCGTTATGCGCAGGGCCTCCCAAAGGCCCTCCCAGCTTGCGGACAATCCCATCACATTCAGCAGGGGCGTGCCGGGAATGGTAAAGGGCATGCTGATGATGACGAAGACCATGAAGGTATCGACGGTTGCCACCTGCTGCACGGTTCGGGCCAGCGGCAGGCGGGCCTGGATAAGGGTTGCGAGTGCGACTGCCAGCGCTACGCCCAGTGCGCCAAAGCTGTCGAGGCTGATCACGACGATGGCGAAGCCGCCGACCGCCACGATGCGGAACCGGGGATCGACGCTCAGCGGCTCTCCTGGCTCGCCCGGTGCTGCCCCGCTTGCTTCGAGTACCATGCTCATCGATCGGTATCCCGGCCGCGATGGCGCGGCGCCGCACCGGCAATTCTGTAGCCCAGCCCGAACAGGCCGAACCCGATCACTCCAGCCAGGATGCCAATCGCGGCCACTACGTTGAGAAAATCGTTGCGCGCCTGATACTCTTCAATCTGGGCCTGCAATCCTGAAATTTCTCGCGCCACCAAGCCGTCGAGAGCAGCGGCCATATCGCTGTCGGGCCCGGTGGCCGCGGAAGCGGTCGTCTCGACATTTGTCGTCATGGTGCCCGCGGCATCGGGCACCTCGACACTGGCCTCGGCAACATGGCCGGCACCCGCGTCGAGCCGGAAGGACAGGGTCCCCGACCCATCGGGCGTATAAGAGAAGCTGCCGCTTTGATCCGTTATGACTTCGCTCAAGACCCTGCCGTCGAGGTCCAGAACCTCGATCGTAGCCTCACCCACAAGAACCCCGTCGGAAAAAAATGCTTCACCGGCAATTTCTCCGCCGAAAGGGTAGGCTTCGAGGATAAGGTTATGCGCCATGGCCTCCCAGCTGAAAGTTAGCGCGACAAGCAGGACAGAAAGGCGCAGGAAAACTCTAGCCATGGCGCGCCCTTCCATTCAGGCTCGAAATGGCGGTGAACAGCTCGGGTTTGACTTTGCGTACGAGATAGACCGCTGCGGCTGTCACGGCTCCTTCTATGATCATCACTGGAATATGGACGAGCACGGTAATTTGCGCAGCGGGAATGAACTGCTCGCCGGAAAGCGCCAGCGATAGCGCCACAAGAACCGTGGTCACGACAATGGCACCGGCCCCTGCGGCGGCACCCCACATGGCGGCTATCGACGGTGAACTGGCCATGACTCCTCGGCGGCACACATAGTGCATCAATACCGCTGCCGCCGCGATGTTGAAAGTATTGATCCCAAGAACGGTTATGCCACCAAATCCGAAAAACACTGCCTGCAATAGGAGTGCAACGGCCAGTGCTGGAAAGGCCGCCCAGCCGAGCACGAGGCCGGCCAGCCCGTTCATTATAAGGTGCACGCTCGACGCCCCGACCGGGAAATGAATCAGAGAGGCAACAAAGAACGTCGCACTGAGAACGCCGGTCGCCGGGATGGTTTCCATGTCGAGCTTGCGCAGGCCGATGGTCAACCCGGCAAGACTGAGAACGCCCCCTGCAATCAGAACCGGACCTGAAAGTGCGCCATCGGCAATATGCATCTGTGAGGTCCTCCCTTACGCGTTCAGCTTACGCCGCCGCGCCATGACGACAAATCCCAGGCCAGCGAGGCCAACGATATAACCGATCCCGCCCAGGACGACGGGATAGCTCGAATGGGCGGAATAGAGTGCCAGATCCTGACGCATGGGCCGCAGTTGTTCGCGAATGACGGCCGCAATCTCTGCTTCCACACCGGCGCTAAGCCGGACCGGAGCTACAACGGTTTGCCCGCTCGTCGGGGGGTGCTGGACGTCGAGGGTTTTAGCGGCAACCGCTGCTTCAGCGACATGACCGGCTCCTGCGTCGAGCCGGAACGTCAGGTCGAGGCTCTCGGTAGGCGTGTAGCTGAAACTGCCGTGAGGGTCAGTCAGTACCTCACCGATCCGTTCTCCGTCGGGGCCGATAATCTCCACAACGCTTTCTCCGACCATGACGCCATCGGAAAAGAAAGCCTCGCCAGCTATGGTTTCGCCAAAGGGGTAGGCTTCGAGGATCAGGTTGTGGGCAAGAGCAGGTCCCGTCATCACCACAAGGGTAAAAAGGGTCGGCCACAGCCTGCGCACAAAATGTTTCATCATGATCATCATTGTTATCAGTTCCGTCCTGGCGGACTTTGTGCCGGGCGTTGCCGCAATCATTCAAGATCATGCGCGGTGACCCAGATCACCGCATCCTGGGAGAGTTCCCTGCCTTCAAATTCAACGTCGGGCCCGACGCCAAGTGCGGCAAACCCCCACCATCCGGCCGTGGGGATGCCGAATGTGAAATAGCCATTGGCATCACTCATCAGCGTGATCGTGCCGCCCGCTGCTTCGCTGACCGTGGGTGCGCCCGATGTGTGGGTGGTGACATCGGGCTCTGCCGCGATATACTCGACCTCTATTTCCGCTCCCGCGACCGGCTCACCCTCTGACAAGACACGGCCGGTAAACGTCGAGCCGACAAGCGCATTGTAAGGCCGGCTGAGGGGCAGGATCTCGGCCTTGAGGTCAAGCGGTTCCGACCAGTCGGTGGGCAATTGCCCGCGGTTGAAATAGGCTTTGGTGATCTGCTGAATGAAGATGTCTTCGGTCTCTTCATAATAGGGCTGGGGCACGGCGGTGATGATATAGTCTCCGGATGTGCGGAAGGTCATCGGCACCGAATAGGCCTGGCCCGTATTGGCCGCGCTTGTGAATGCGATCTCGGCCAGACGATGGCTCAGGTCGGTGCGTTCTCCCCTGTGAGTGACAAAAAATTCCTCGGGCGCCCCGCCCATGTCCATCACATGGGCACCCCCCAGAGGGTGCCAGAACAAGACATCCACATGGGTTTCGGTCGGACCATCCATGACCGCGAGCGGCGCAAATATGGAAAGGAAATGCGCATTGACCGGTGTGACCGAAAAAGCGGCTACTCCTGTAACAAGCATTGCGGCAAGCCTTGCTGGCATGATTGTCTTTTGCCCCATTAGATTTTCCCCGAACGTTTACCTTGGTTTCCGGGCACCGATCTCGCAGCGCCTAATTGAGCGAAAACTTGAACTGAGCGTATGAGTTTATCGAGAGGGGTCAAGAGAAAAACAATAGTTATTTCAATAATATAGGGGGGAGGGGTATGTGGATCAGGCCCGCGTTCCCCACGCAGAAAACCCGGACCGATTTTCGGGTCGGCCCGGTGCTTTGTTCAGGAGCCGGGGAGCCGAATTGCTCCCGGTAAGGTCAACGGATGTAAGTGCGCATCACGGCAATAAGGGCCTCCGTATCCTCCTTGGAGTTGACGCCATCGGTCATATGCATTCGGACATGGTCTTCCATGAGCTCGGCGATCAGCCCGCCGAGCGCACCCCTTGCGGAGGCTGCGAGTTGCATCACGCTGGCGCATTCGCGCTCTTCCTCCAACGCGCGTTCCACAGCCTCGATCTGCCCGGCAATTCTGCGGACACGGTTGAGCAACCGCTTCTTGTCGTGCCGCGTGTGTGACATGCCGCTTCCTGATGATCGCGCTCGGCTCCGATTGAAAGCTTATTTTTTGTTGGTTGGGCATGGCCTGCACGATCACAGCGGATTGGTGGCTCGGCGCGATTGGATCGTGCAGAACTTTGTTACGCTGTTGCGGGTGCAACGGTTATGTCGGTTCGCTAGCCATCGCTCCCGATATCGACAGCGCAACGGAAGCCGATCATGGGGGAGCGGGCGAGGCCGGCGCCGACGGCGAGAAGTTTTACCGAGCGCTCCGGCGGCAACGGGCCGGATTCCACGTACCAGTCCGAAACCTGGGATAGGCGCGCACAGCCGCCCTTGAGAATGGCAAAGCGCGTACGCCTGTCGCGGTGCTCGCTTTCGGTCAGGTTCCAGACCAGCGGTTCGGCACGGTTGAGCAGGCCCTGTTGCGCCGCTATCTGCCATTCGTCCTCGGTGGGCAGGCGCAATCGTTTCCATTCCGCATAGGCGCGGGCGTCGTCGAGCTCGATATGGGTGACGGGCTCGCTTTCTGTGCCGGGGCGCGGCGCTCCGTTGTGCCAGTGCGCCAGAAAGCGCTCGGGACGGGCGGGCTGGTAGGCGGTATGGGACAGAAATTGAAAAAATTGGCCGTTGGTGACCTCATCGCGCGCAATGGCAATGCGGTGCGCATAGAGCGGGCGAGTCATTGTCGCGATCTGGTGCAGGCGGGGCGGTAGAGGTTTCCATTCCTCGACGTAAGGCGCTTCGCCATAAAGCGCTGTTTCGCGCAGCCGGTACGTAACCGTCAAATCGCCATCGGGGATGTCGAGCTCTGTCATGCCGGCCGATCCGTTCTGGTGCAGAACGAAGGGCGCTGGAACACGCTCGGCGACACGGGCAGGAAAATCGTGTGCGGCCGAGGCGATATCGGGGCCAGCGGCAGCGGAAGGCGCGGCGCGGTTGGCGATGCAGGCAATGGCGCCGGCAGGCATGGTGCCACAAAGAGCGATACGGCCGTCCGCCTGCCGCGCGGCTGCAAGTATCTCGCCGGAGACCAGATCGATCCAGATCCCCTGTTCTTTCTGCTCCGGTTCGATCGACAAGAGGGGGCCAGTGTAATCTTCGCCGCGATTGGCGAGGGTCCAGAGACGGCCGGTTTTGGTTTCCCATCGGGAGGCATAAATTTTTGCGTCTTGGCCGGGATGGTCCGCAAGCGGCGTCCAGTTCTCCGAGATGAAGTGATCGGCGTTTTCGAGATAGAGCCGCCGCATATGGGCAAGAATGGCGCGGTCGCGCGCGTTCCAGCCGACCCACACGCCGAACACCACCGGCCATACCAGAACGCCGGTGCCGTTGAGCCAGGCGGAATGGAGCTCGTCGAGATGCGAGCGGTTCCAGCGCCGGATATGATGCAATTCGTGGCGGCGCTCGAACCATTTGGCACGCAGGACGCCGGGGACTTCGGAATCGGCGAACCACTGTGCCCAACTCATTGTCTGATCGGCGATCTGGGCCAAGGGCACGCGGGATTCGCACTCGATGGGAATCGAAGGGTCGATGGCATCGAGGGCGGCGCGCAGGCGCGAGGAGGCTTGCTTGGAGGAATCGAGAAACACCGCATCAAAGCCGCATCGCTCAACGATCGCCGTTACCTTCTCGATCGCTTCGGGTCCCGAGCCCGTCTCCCAGGGGTAATAGGTGAAATAGACCTTGACGCCACGCCGCTGAAAGGCGGCAACGACATCGGGCAGCTCGGGAATGTCTTCAAAGAACGCGAAATGGTCGCGGGCATCTATGCCGAGAACGGGATAGGCGTTCCAGAGCATGACCGCGTCGAAACCACCGAATTCGGCCTCGCCGGAGTCGATATAGGCATCCACGGTGAAACGCCCGGTGGCAAAGTCGTAAAGCCGTTCGTCCCACAGCCAGACCATTTCCACGATACGCGGTCCGGCCGCGGCCATCGTGTTGTAGCGGTGCGGAGTATAGTCGATCCGGCTCCAGGCCTCGTCCCGCCAGCGCGTGATGGCGGCCCGCCAGGCCGGCCAATCGGCCGGGTCGTCGGGTGCGGCAAAAATCTTGGCATCGTCAAGCACAGAGAGATCGGCGTCAGGGGTGAGCGGCACAATAGCGGGCCTGTCGATGGGGCGCGGGACGTAAGGGGAAAATCCAGGGCGGGTCATGAGGGCTCGGGAGATACTGGGGCTTTAGGCCCCGGAGCGTTCCAGCTCCGGGGAGCGGATTCAGTTTTCCGTGGGTGCAGACAGACCGTTGGCGAACATGTAGGCGAGGCCCTCGCTAAAACCAGGCCCCCAGACCTCCATGTCGTGTCCACCATCGACGATGCGCAATTCAGCCGGGCTGGCGGGAACGTCTTCCCACTTTTCGAAATCGGCATCGAAGATGTTTTCGCGGTGGAGAGCCGTATAGAAGGCCACTGCCTGTACCTCCATGTTGTATCTGGTGGCGTCGCCGGGGAGGTCTTCCTTTTCCGAGAGGTGGTTCCAGTCATCGTCACCGGCGACAATGAAGAACGGCACGCGATGATCCTGGGCGGCGTAGGTCTCGATAAGCGCCGGATAATTCAGCTCATCCCAGCGCGCGGGATCGTAAGGGTCTCCAAACGAGCCACGGCTGACGGCGCCGGCAGTAGCAGGGGGCTGGGCCTGCTGAAGGGCTGGACTGAGCAGCGTTGCGGCGGCAAAGAGGTCGGGGTAGGCAAGACCATAGCGTGCGGCGCCAAAACCGCCCATGGAAAAGCCAACAAGCGCCCGGCCATCGCGTTCAGGGATGGTGGCAAGAGTTTGATCGATGTGAGGAATCAGATCGTCGATGACGGCGGTTTCAGCGGCGCCGAAGGTCGCCGAATCAACCCAGTAGGAGTTGCCGGTGACCGGTGCGACGGCGATGACCGGTGGCACGGTGCCCTCAAGGATCATGGTGTCGAGGATGGGCCAGAAGTCCTCCCACGCATCCGCCTCTCCGCCGCTGCCGTGCAGCAGATAGAGGACGGGATAGCGTGTATCGCCCGCAGCTTCATAGCCGGCGGGGAGATAGAGGGTATAGCTCAAATCCTCGGTTTGAGGATTGTCGTCATTGGCCAGGGCAGGCGAGGCCATCGTCTCGATGGTGATCTCCTGGGCTATGACCGGCACCATCAATGTGCCGATGAGGACCGGCACAAGGAGTCCCCTTGCAAGATTGGACATGATGAAACGCCTCCTCCGCGTTTGCTGTGGTTCAGGTCTGAGAAAGGATCGAGCGGGCGCGGGCGATGATCGGGGCATCGATCATGCGGCCATCGACCCTGAAGGCTCCGGCTTTGTTCGTTTCCGCAGTGGCGAGGACGCGGTGGGCCCAATCGAGCTCCTCGGATGTGGGAGCAAAAACGGCGTTGAGGATCGGCACCGCCGACGGGTGCACGCAGCTTGCACCATCAAAGCCATGCCGTCGGGCCTCTTTGGCTGCATGCTCGATGGCGGACAGGTCAGCGTAGTCGGCGATGGAGCGGAAAAGGCCGAGGGAGAGTTTTCCATGGGCCTTTGCCGCATAGTGGATCAGGAGCTTGGGCGTGCGCAACACGTCGGGATCGGGGACGGCGCCTAGAGCTGTCGCAAGGTCTTCGCCGCCGGCTGCAAGGCCGGAGACCGCGGAGTGGGCGGCAATGGCGGCGACGTCGAGAAGCGCCATCGGGTCTTCGACCAGGGCAAAGAGCGGAAGGTTTGGACCATCGGTCGCCAGTGCCTCGATGCGGGCGCGACTGGCCTTGGGCACGTAGAGGCCATCGGAGCCTGCTGCTGCGCTGGCGTCTTCGGTCGCGCTTTCGGTATTGATGCGCACAAACACCTTGGCGCCGGCTTGCCCGGCCAAGCGGATGGAGGTGCCAAGGCTTTTCCGAGCTGCATCGCGATGTTCGGGACGCACGGAATCTTCAAGGTCGAGAATGATCGCATCGGCGCCGCGTTCATGAGCCTTGGCGATGAAGCGCTCATTGTCGGCAGGGACGTAAAGCAGCGAGCGTAATCTCATTGCGAAACGTCCAGTGCGGCGGCAATGCCGTCCGGGGCAAGGCCGATTTCGGCCAGAATGGCCTCGCCATCGGCACCGAGTTCGGGCGCCGGGCGGTAGAACCCGCCGGGCGTCGCCGAAAGGCGCGGCAGGACATTGTGCATGGGCAGGGCGCCAAAGTCGGCGTCTTCGAGATCGACGAACACTTCGCGCTCACGGAAGTGCTTGTCCTCGTAGGCGTCGGCAATGGAATAGATCGGGCCCACCGTTGCCCCGGCGTCGCGCATGATCTGCAGGGCATCCTCGCTGGTGCGGGCCGAAAACCAGCCCCCGATTGCAGCATCGACGAGATCGCGGTGCTTGATGCGGTCCGAATTGGTCGCAAACCTTGGGTCATCGATCATCTCGGGCCGCCCGATGATCGTGAAAATCCGTTCAGCGACGGCCTGTGTCGAGCCTGAAAGGGCGAGATATTTGCCGTCGGCGCAGATATAGACGTTGCGGGGGCACGATGTGTTCGACGCGGACCCGATGCGCTCCTTGACGGTGCCGGTCTTTGCAAAGATGGCGGCTTCGGGGCCGAGTACGGAAAAGATCGGCTCGAGCAGCGAAAGATCGATGACCTGACCCTTGGCCTGCCCCTTTTCCCGCGCCAGCAACGCCGTGGTGACAGCGGATGCGCCATAAACGCCGGCGATCATATCGGCCAGCGCGAGCGGCGGAAGGACCGGTTCGCGGTCGGGAAAGCCGGTGCGATAGGCGTAACCGCTCATCGCTTCAACGATCGTGCCGAAGCCGGGAAGGTGAGCATAGGGCCCAGTCTGTCCATAGCCCGACACCCGCAACACGATCAGCCCGCGATTGCGCGCATGCAGCGCGTCGGGGCCAAGCCCCATCTTTTCGAGCGTACCGGGGCGGTAGTTCTCGATCAGCACATCGGCGCCATCGATAAGCGACCAGAGGGCCACCATGGCTGCAGGACGGCGAAGATCGAGGGCTATAGAGCGCTTGTTGCGACCATAGACCTTCCAGAAAAACGATGCGCCGCCGTCCTTCCAGGCGCGCAAGGGGTCGCCGGCGGGCGGTTCGACCTTGATCACTTCGGCGCCGAAATCGCCAAGTTGGAGCGAGGTCATGTTCCCCGCCACCAGCCGTGAGAGATCGATGACCTTTACGCCCTTGAGTGGGCCTTCGGCGTCGGGGGTGAACCTTCGCACCATCAGCGCAGCCTCGCGCCGGACCTGGTGTCAAACAGCAGTGCCTTGTCCGCATCGGGTGCGATCGAGATCGTGTCCCCGGCCGAAAGGATTGCCCGATTGTGCAGCACCACCGAAAGTTCGGTCTGCCCAACGCGCACGACGAGTTCCTGGCTGTCGCCGGTGGGTTCGACCAGAACGATTTCGGCGTTGATGCCGGTATCGGACACGGTGAAATGCTGCGGCCGAATGCCATATGTGACCGGCGTACCTTTTTCGAGTGTCACCAGCCCGGGAAGCGGCATGCGGGTGCCGTCGGTCATCTCGACTTCGGCAGCGTCGGAGCCAAGAGTTTTGGCGGCGAGCAAATTGATCTCGGGCGATCCAATGAAACCGGCAACAAAGGCGTTGGCCGGGTCCTGATACACCTCGAGCGGCGTGCCCAGTTGGGCGATATTGCCATCGTTCAGGACGACGATGCGGTCGGCCAGCGTCATAGCCTCGGTCTGGTCGTGGGTGACATAGATCATCGTCTTGCCCAGCCGCTGGTGCAGTTTCTTGATCTCCGAGCGCATCTTGACGCGCAGCTTGGCATCGAGATTGGAAAGCGGTTCATCGAACAGGAAGGCGGTGGGATTGCGCACGATGGCGCGGCCCATGGCAACACGCTGGCGCTGCCCGCCCGAAAGCTCGCGCGGCAGGCGGTCGAGGAGGTTTTCGAGGCCCAGAATGTCGGCGGCGATCTTCACCCGTTCCTCGATTTCGGCTTTGGGCTGGCCAGCCAGCTTGAGCGCGAAACTCATATTGTCGGCGACCTTCATGTGCGGATAAAGCGCGTAGGACTGAAACACCATGGCGAGGTCGCGCTGCTTGGCCGGCATGGTGTTGACCACCTTGCCGCCGATTTCCACATCGCCGCCCGTTATGTCTTCGAGCCCGGCGATCATACGCAGCAATGTCGATTTTCCGCACCCCGATGGGCCAACCAGAACGACAAATTCACCTTGCGCGATGTCGATGGAGATGTCGTTGAGCACGGGCACCTGACCGTAGCGCTTGTGGACATTCCTGAGCGTGATCTGGGACATCGAAATCCTCCCTGTCGGCCTCTATTGCTCGACGATTTCAAACTTGGAGACCGCAAGCCGGCCTGGACCGCCCAGCCGGACGCCGGCCTGCCCGTAAGCGAAACGGTCATCGCTTGCTGTCAGAAGCTTCTCGCCATCGACGCTGACGGCAATGGAGGTCTCCTTGACGTCGACTGCGAGACGATAGGTGCGGCCAAATTCGACGGCGAAATCGGTCTCGGCCAGGACGCTCTTACCGAAGTCTTCGCGGATAATCCGGAGCTTGCCGTCCTCAAACCCGGCGGCGTAGAAACGCGACGTGCCCTGGGCCCGAAAACTCACAAGATGCGAGGCGCCCGACTGTGGGGTGATCTCGGCGCTGACGACGGCATCACGCGTATAAAGGTGACCCGTCCACAGATCGGCATCGGTATCGGTGAGACCGGTGATCGTCGCGCCGTCCTTTTTCCAATAGCCCCTGTTCCAGGTGAACCGGGTGATCGCGTCCCATTCCTCGACCTCTTTTGCCGGATCGATGCGGGTCGTGCCTTTGCCCGTGACGCGGAAATTGGCGAGGTGGAGCTTGCCCAGAAATTTGAGCCGACCGAAATATTCGATGTCGATACCGATTTCGTCGATGGCTTCGCCATTTGCATCGGGGACGGCGAATTCGACATGCGTCCAGGATCCCGCGGCCGGCTGCTGGTAAGCCCCGGTTTCGATGATTGTCTTGCTCATCGTGGCACGGACATAGGGCGCGATGCGCAAATGGCCGTCGCCTTCCCAGGGCTCCATGAAGATATCGAACGATACGGTCTGCCCGCTGGCGACCAGCGGCGAGAACATGGGCCGGTAGCGCTCGTCATCGAAATCGGCGCGCCGGTAGAAGGGCTTCCAGAACACCTTGCCCGACTGGCCGCGTTCGAAACGGTCGACGAGGATTTCCAGGGCGCCAACTCCTGCGCCATTGTCCTTGTCGGTCCAGTTGAGTTCGAGCTGGTTGGTGCCCGAAGTCTTGAACCCGTGCGTGGAGCCGGGCAGTGAAAAGTCGAAATGGACGCCGCGGTCTTCCATCGCTTCTATCCAGCCTTCGGGCACATCCCTGCCGCCCAGTTGCAGGGCCAGCGTCGCCAGTTCGCGGGCGAAAGTGGGAATATCGACGATATTGAGCGCGCCGGTGACGCCCGAGGTCACGACCATGTCGTTGATGGGTTTGCGGTATTTGTCCCAGCTCGGCTGGATACCCTGGAAGGTGCCGATGATGGCCCCGGCATTGCCGGCATTGCAGTCGGTGTCCCAGCCGCACATCGTGGCGATCTCGACGGTGCGGCAGAGCTCGCCCTTGCCGTAGATCATGGCGAGCGCCAGAACTCCGGCATTGGGAATGATGTGGCAGACGCCGGGATACCGGTCATAGCCCCAATCGCGGGTCAAAAGCTCGCGGCAGGCGCGCCAGTCATCAGGGTCATTTTGATGCTGGCCGAGTACGGCCCTGACGACCGCGGCATAGGTTGAATCCGAAGGGATGACCGAAAGGCCGATTTCGAACAATTGCTCGACCGACTTTGCGGTGAACGCGGCCGCGATCATCGCGGCGCAGAATCGGGCACCGTTGAGCCCTTCTCCATCATGGGCGACCGAAGCGGCGCTGGCCGACATCTCGGCGGCCCTTTCAGGGTTGCCTGCGTTCACCCAGCCCCAGCTGTCGATAAAGATCTGCCCACCGATCTGTTCGGCAATCGCTGCGCCATTCTGGGCTATCGAACCCGATTGCGGCGCTTCGATGCCGGCACGCAAATTCAGGTACGCGGTGTGCTCGGTCGAACGGCCATAGCCGCCCCACCAATACATGCCGTGGCCCTCCGCGGCATAGTTGAGCCAGGTCTTGGCAACTTCGTGCGGTGTGGGCACAAGCTGGTAATCGCGCATGGCGCGGATGAAATAGACGGGACCGTTCGTGTCGTCATCTGCCGCAAACGTCTTGAAATCGCGCAGATAGCCGGTGATCTCGCCATAGGTGTCACGGATCCGCTCATAGCTCCAGATGGTCGGCTCGACCGGCGCGCCAAGGCGCACGCCAATGGCCTTGCCCAGAAAGCCCGAATAGATGCGGTGGACGAGATCGGAGGAGGAAAGCATTCAAATTCCTGTTTGAAAAAGGGGTATCAGTTCTGCGCCGCGCTGACGGGCGCTTCAAGGATGGCTGCACGCTGAGCACCGAGCGTTTCCAGACGCTTCTGGTCGACGCTCATTATGGTGCTGCACGTTGCGGCAAAGCGGGCGGCTTCGCCGGCAAGATCCAGCCTGTTGATCGTGTCGATCTGGTCGGCTTCACCGGCATCGATGACGGCTTCCCCGTGCATCGCGCCAAGGATCGCTCCGGCCATCACCCCGATGGAATCGGTATCGCGACCCGAATTGACGCCGTCTTCGACGGCCCGGCGGAAATCGCCATCGGCGACAAGCGCAAAGCCCAGGGCCAGGGGCAACTCCTCGATCGAGAAGAACCGGGAGGGCTGATAATTCTGGGTCGGTCGGCCAGCCTTTGCAGCGGTGTGGTCCAGATCGTCGCCGAGCGGCGAAAAAGGCAGGATGGCCTGATGAAACGCCTGTACCACCTCGGCATGACCGGCTCCCCTGATGCGCAAATCCCTGGCGGTTTCGGCAATCGCGCCGATGGCGGCACGGGTGCCGTCCTTGGCGAGGCCATAGGCGGTATCGACCACGGCATCGATGCTTGTCCCAGGAACGAAGGCGGCAGCGACGGCGGCGGCCAGAACGCCGGCAGCTTCCAGCCCATAGCTTTGCTGATGGCCCGAGGCGAACGCGATAGCCTCGTCATAGGCGGCGCGCGGATCACACGCGTTCACGACGCCGATCGGCGCAATATACATCGCTGCACCGCAATTGACCATGTTGCCGATCCCGCCCTGGCGCGGATCGCAGCCGGAGAGTTGGTGGCGTTGGAAAATCCATTTCTCGGGATAGAACAGGCGCTCGAGCAGTGGACATTCGCGCTGGAGCTCTGGAACGTAGCGTTTGACCCAGGCGATCTGGCGCACCATCCCGTCGGCCATGTCCCAGGCGTCGATATGGCGGCCGGTTTCATTATAGACGGCCATGAGCGAGAGGGTCATGAGCGTATCGTCGGTGACGATGCCATTGCCGCGCACGCGTCCATTGCCGGCGGCCGGGTCGCGGCTGGTGCGGTGCCATTGGTTGTCCAGAGAATTGACCCGCCCATACATGGACTGGATTTCCGCCGGAGTGAGCTTTTCGACGGGCGCCCCGATGGCGTCGCCGAAGGCGACGCCATGGAGCAGTCCGCGGACCCGGCTTTTGAAAGCCGGGCCCGTGTTCTGCAGTGTGGTCATGGAAGAACGGTCCTTGCGTGATCGGTCATCGCCTGCCCTCCGGCGGCGTACCATCCCTCGACATACTGGTCCCACTGGTCCATCGACCATTCACCAGAAACGAAGCGGAACACCGAGGTGCGATAATATTGTTCGGCCGCATCAACACTCGGTGCGAGGTCCGCGGGCCAGACAAAGGCGTTGTCGGCGACAAAATATTCGGCGCCTTGCTCAAGCGAACCCTGAGCCACGTTCGAGAGCAGGGGGACCGGCGGCGTCCAATAGTCAGGATTTGCCGTCCAGAAGCGCGGATACCAGCCGCCCATGGCGGGCAGCACTTCGAAACTATCGCCGTTGCGGGTGTAATGCTCACCCTCGACACCCATGCGGTCGATGAACTGGCCTTCGGGACTGGCGAGGAAATCGAGAACCGCGAAAGCGGCTTCCTTGTTCTCGCTCATGGCGTGGATGGCGTAGCCGCGGTCTTCCTTGGCCACGTTGACCGCTTCAAGTCCGTCGGGGGGATTGAGCAGGGCGAGATCGGCGCCCGGATTGGCCTCGGCCATCTTGGTCTTGTAAATCTCGACCACCGGACCGGCGGTGCCCATGATCACGGCAACGCGGCCCGAATAGAATTTGTCTTCCTTCACTTCCCAGTTGGAGGTGACATATTCGGGATCGAGAATGCCTTCGGCATAGAGCATCTGGTAGTAGGCCAGCTTGTCGCGCTCTGCATCCGACACGCGCGAATGGATCCACTCGCCGTTTTCGTCTTCGAGCCAGGTCGCCGATACACCGAACGACTGGTTGAAAATGGCATCGAGTTCGGCGGTGTTGTCTGGCGCCAGAATGCCGTACGTGTCCTGCTCGCCATTGCCGTCGAAATCTGACTGGGACATCTCGGTGAGGAACGCGGTCCATTCATCGAGATTTGTCGGTGCGTCGAGCCCGCTCTGTTCGAGCCAGTCAGAGCGCATCACTGCCGATTTTGTCCGCGCCGGGAAGATGTAGAGAAGGTAGGGGTAGTTCTCCATGCGCGCTTCATTGTGCGGCCACATGGCGTTCTGGATGTGCTCCGACTGCTCGATCCACGGACCCAGATCCTCCAATATGCCTTGATTGGCAAATTCGGCATCGGCCCCCTGGAAGTAGATGATGTCGGGGATTTCACCCGATAGAAGGCGCAGGCTGAGCGCGTCGGCATAGCCCGAACTGGGCAGTCCGACCAGTTCGATATTAACCGGTGTTCCGGCGTCGGCCATGCCCGCCTCGATACGCTCGAAAAGCTCGGCATCGCCTGGGTTGTCGTGCGCGATGATGGTTACGGTCGGGGTGTCCTGCGCGAGAACGCCGCCTCCCAAACTCAGCGTGGCCGCCACGGCAGCGACCGTGGTCATAAGGTGTCTTGCAAGCATCTGGTCCTCCTCCT
>CENV01053742.1_pt1 | contig 29504 bp, 25 predicted proteins | sample 530231 | NCBI WGS metagenome assembly CENV01 (sample SAMEA2619815, study PRJEB7988) | marine metagenome | biome: marine biome (ENVO:00000447); feature: surface water layer (ENVO:00002042); material: "saline water (ENVO:00002010), including plankton (ENVO:xxxxxxxx)" | depth 5 m
ATCCGTCTCCGGCAGCGCCATCAAACATTCGGCCCCACCCTGAATCGCTTCCCGATGCGCACTAGCACGCGGCAGTACACGACGCAGATAGAAATCCGCACTGGCCAGTTTGGCCTGATAGAAAGCCTCTTCACCGGTCCCCTGCTCCAGCGCATCCTGTGCGCTCGCCGCGGCCTGCAGCCACAGCCCGGACAATAAGACATAGGCGGAGTACTGGAGGAAATCCACCGAAACCGCGCCGATCTCCTGCGGATCGCGCCCGGTCACCGCAATGATCTCGGCACTCAGCTCGCGCCATTCGCCGATACGTGCCTGCACCTTGCTGGCCATGTCGTGCAGTGCCGGCCGGTCGATCTGCCGATCACAGACCTCACTGAACTCCGCCTGCAACGCCGACAGCTCTGCACCGCCATCGCCGAGCAGCTTGCGGCGGATGTAGTCCAGCGCCTGGATGCCATTGGTGCCCTCGTAGAGCTGGGTAATGCGGCTGTCGCGCATCAACTGCTCCATGCCCCACTCGCGGATATAGCCGTGGCCACCGTAGACCTGCACGCCGAGGCTGGCGACTTCCTGGCCCATATCGGTGAAGAACGCCTTGACGATGGGGATCAGCAGCGCCGCGCGCTTGCTCGCCGCCTTGCGGTAACTCGACTCTGGATGGCCGTGTTCGAGGTCCAGCTGGCGGGCGCAGTAGGCCGCCAGCATGCGGCTGCCTTCGACCAGCGTCTTCTGGGTGAGCAGCATGCGCCGCACGTCCGGATGCACGATGATCGGGTCAGCCACTTTGTCCGGATGCTGCGCGCCAGCCAGTCCGCGCGATTGCAGACGCTCACGCGCATAGGCCAGCGAACCCTGATACGCCTGCTCGGCGATTCCGAGGCCCTGCAGCCCGACCTGGAAGCGCGCGTCATTCATCATGGTGAACATGCACGCCAGGCCCTGGTTGGGCTCGCCGACGACCCAGCCGGTGGCGCCATCGAAGTTCATCACGCAGGTGGCCGCGCCCTTGATGCCCATCTTGTGCTCGACGGCACCGCAGGACAGCGCGTTGCGAACGCCCGGCGTGCCATCGGCATTTGCGATGAACTTGGGCACCAGCAGCAGGCTGATGCCTTTAACACCGGCCGGTGCATCCGGCAGGCGCGCCAGCACCAGATGCACGATGTTCTCGCTCATGTCGTGCTCGCCGCCGGAAATGAATATCTTGCTGCCGCTGACCTTGTAGCTGCCGTCCGCCTGGGGTTCGGCCTTGGTGCGCAGCAGCGCGAGATCGGTGCCCGCCTGCGGCTCGGTGAGGCACATGGTGCCGCTCCAACTGCCGCTGACCAGCTTTTCCAGATAGGCATTTTTCAGCTCGTCGCTGCCGTGCTTGTACAGCGCCAGCACCGCGCCCTCGGTGAGGCCCGAGTAGATGCGGAAGGACAGCGACGCGCCCATCAGCATCTCGTGAAAGTTGCTGGCGACCAGCTGCGGGAAGCCCTGGCCACCATATTCGGTGGGCCCGGTCATGCTCGCCCAGCCGTTGTCGACGTACTGTTTGTAGGCCTCGACGAAACCCTGCGGCGTGCGGACCTCACCGTTTTCCAGGGTCACGCCCTCTTCGTCGCTGTTGCGATTGAGCGGCGCGATCTCGCCGCCGGTGTAGCGCGCCGCTTCTTCCAGCACGCCGTCGATCAGCTCGCGGTCCAGACCGTTGCCGAGCAGCTCGCAATGGCCGGTGGCGTCGAACAGCTCGTGCAGCACGAAGCGCATGTCACGCAGGGGGGCCTTGTATTCCATGCTCAAGCCTCCTTCTTGTGGTCGGCGAAGCGGCCGCCAAGGGTGGCCAGGCTGTCGATCAGCTCGGCAGACTTCCAGTGCTCGCCGTGCTGCTCGGCCAGAGCATTCAGGCGATCACGAATGGCCGGCAGGCCCTGACGATCGGCCCAGGTCATCGGCCCGCCGACTTCAGCCGGGAAGCCGTAGCCATTGAGATAGACGGTGTCGATGTCGGTACTGGACTCGGCCATGCCTTCCTGCAGAATCTTCGCGCCCTCATTGACCAGCGCCAGCAGGCAGCGCTCGAGGATTTCCTCACTGCCAATCTCGCGACGCTCATAACCGAGCCGCTCGGACTCACGCTGCACCAGCGCGTCCACTTCAGGATCGTGCTCGGCCTGGCGGCTGCCCTCGGCGTAGCGGTAGTAGCCCATGCGCGATTTCTGGCCGAAGCGGCCCAGCTCGCACAGACGATTGTCGACCTGCACCTCAGGCTCATCCTGGCCCTTGCCGGACAGTTCACGGGCGCGCCACTCCAGGTCGATACCGACCACGTCATACATGCGGAACGGGCCCATGGCAAAACCGAAGCCCTGCAGCGCGGCGTCCACCTGATGCGGATAGGCGCCTTCGAGCAGCATCATCCGCGCCTCGCGCACATAGGTGGCGAGCATGCGGTTGCCGATGAAGCCCGGGCAGTTGCCGGCGACCACACTGACCTTGCCCATGCGCTTGCCGAGCGCGGTGGAGGCGTCGAGCACGGCTTTGGAGGTCTTCGCGCCGCGGACGATTTCCAGCAGCTTCATGATGTGCGCCGGGCTGAAGAAGTGCAGGCCTACGACCTGTTCGGGGCGATTGGTGACTGCAGCGATGGCGTCGATATCCAGCGCCGAGGTGTTGCTGGCGAGGATGCCGGCCGGCTTCACGATACCGTCCAGCTCGCGGAAGATCTGCTGCTTGAGTTCGAGGTTTTCGTAGACCGCCTCGATCACCAGATCCACATCGGCCAGCGCCTGGTAATCCGCGGCCTTGCTGATGCAGGCCCAGCGCGCAGCCGCTTGAGTCTCGTCGATCCGCCCCTGGCGCACGTTGTGCGCGTAGGTGTCGGCCACCACGCCCAGCGCCTGTTCCAGCATCTCGGGGTTGTTGTCCAGCCAGCGCACCTGCACGCCGGCGTTGGCCAGGCTCATGACGATCCCGCGGCCCATGGTGCCCGCCCCGATCACGGCGGCGGTCTGGATATCGAAGCGGTCTTGGCTCATTGCAGCTGTCCTCGTTGCAAGGCTGGAAAAACTGGAGACCAACCATAGACGAAGACGCTACTATTTTTGAAATTTAGTCTTGTGATGTTTCGGATTCACCAAATGAATATCTACAACTTCGACCTCAACCTGCTCCGTGTGCTGGACGCCCTGCTGCGCGAGCGCAACGTCTCGCGGGCGGCGGAGCGGCTGTCGCTCAGCCAGCCGGCGGTCAGCAATGCCCTGGCCCGCTTGCGCGAACTACTCGACGACCCGTTGCTGGTGCGTGCCGGCCGAGCCATGCAGCCGACACCAAGGGCGCTGGCACTGGAAGCACCGATCCGCCATGCGCTGCAGCAGATCGAGCACAGCCTGATTGCCGGCGAAGCCTTCGATCCGGCGCGCAGCCACCAGCGTTTCCGCATCGCCGTGACCGACTATGTCGAGCTGATCTGCATGCCCGCGCTGATGCGGCGGCTGGCCGAGCACGCACCCGGCATCCAGCTGGCGATCCAGCACCTGACGCCGACGCTGCCGGTCGAAGCGCTGGACAACGGCGAGGTCGACCTGGTGCTCGGGCGCTTTCTCGAGGTGCCGTCACGCTTTCACGTACGTCGCTGGGCCAGCGAGACGCTGCAGGTGGCGGTGCGGCGCGACCACCCGCTGCTGATGGCGGGGCTGGATCTGGATGCCTTTCTGCGCCTGCGCCACCTGTGGGTGCATGGTGGCCAGACCCGCGGCATGGTCGACCAGTGGCTGGAAGCCCAAGGGCTTGAACGCAAGGTTGTCTACACCACGCCGAACTACCTGCAGGCCGCGCATATCGTCGCCAGCAGCGACCTCGCTGCCGTACTGCCGACCCAGTTGGCACGCTATTTCGCCACGCTGCTACCCCTGCAAACCTTCGATCTGCCGTTCGATCTCGGCACCTTCGCGCTGGATATCGTCAGCGTCGCACAGCGACAGAACGACTCGGCGCTGCAATGGCTGATCGAACAGATCGACGCCGTGGCGCCTGGCTGAGGCGCGAATCGAGCGCAACGAATCTCACGCCTGGCTAATATCCATTTGCTAGTATCTCCCAGCTTTTCCGTCGGGAATTTCCCGAAAGCAGGCGACTGCGGCCGGCTGCGCGGAACATCGCAGCAAGGTGGATATCTACTCTTGCTAATGCGCCATGGTGAACATGGACGATCAAATCAAATCCGGAGCTAGACCTATGGCGGCCCTGCTGCAACGTACCACCGACACCATTACTCGCAATCAGGCCGAACTGCTCAGCAGCTGGAAGTCCGACCTGCAGAATCTGGGCGGCTATCACAACGTCAAGCCCGAAGAACTGGCCCAGCAGACCGTCGACTTCATCCGTCAGCTGATCAGCGGAACGGCAGACGGCTCGGCCGATATCAACGGTCCGGCCTGGGACAGCATGCGCCTGTACCTGGAAAAACTCTCGCGCAGCCGCGCCCTGCTTGGCATGGATTCGCAACAGACCGCGGGCTTCATCTTCGCCATCAAGCGTCCGCTGATGACCCTGCTGCAGAGCGAATACGCCAACGAACCGGCAGTATTCGCCGAGCAGCTGTGGGCGGTATCCGAGCTGATCGACAGCCTCGGGCTGTACACCGTGCGCACCTTCCAGAAGTCCCGCGAAGAAGTGATCAAGCGTCAGCAGGAAGAGTTGCTGGAGCTGTCGACCCCGGTGGTCAAGCTGTGGGACGGCGTGCTCGCCCTGCCGATGATCGGCACCCTCGACTCGCAGCGCACCCAGGTGGTGATGGAGTCGCTGCTGCAGCGCATCGTCGATACCGGTTCGGAAATCGCCATCATCGATATCACCGGTGTGCCGACGGTCGACACCCTGGTCGCCCAACATCTGCTGAAGACGGTCACCGCGATTCGCCTGATGGGTGCCGACTGCATCATCAGCGGCGTGCGTCCACAGATCGCGCAGACCATCGTGCACCTGGGCCTGGACCTGCAAGGCATCGTCACCAAGGCCAGCCTGGCCGACGCCCTGGCCCTGGCCCTGCGCCGTTCCGGCCTCACCGTGACGAAGGCCGTCTAATGGATCGCATACCCATTCTGCGGATGGGCGAGTTTCTGCTCGTCACCATCCAGGTCGACATGCACGACCAACTGGCGATGACCCTGCAGGACGACCTGGCCGAACGCATCAGCGCGACGTCGGCAAAGGCCGTGCTGATCGATATCTCCGCACTGGACATGGTCGACTCCTTCATCGGCCGCATGATCGGCACCATCTCCGGCCTGTCGCGGATCATGGATGCCGAGACCGTAGTGGTCGGCATGCAGCCGGCCGTGGCCATCACCCTGGTCGAACTCGGTCTCGACCTCCCTGGTGTCAGCACCGCATTGAACGTCGAGCGCGGCATGCAGCTGCTGCGCGCCCGCGTGGCCGCGCAATGATCGTGCGCAGCAGCGGCAGCCAGCCGGTGCGCCTCGAACAGGATGTCGTGCTGGCGCGGCAGACCGTGCGCAAGCTGACCCAGGAATGCGCCATGCGCCTGATCGACCAGACCAAGCTGGTCACGGCGGTCAGCGAGCTGGCGCGCAACACCGTGGTCTACGGCGGCGGTGGCGACATGGATTGGCAGCTGATCGAGGATGGCACGCGGGTCGGCGTGCGCCTGACCTTCCGCGACGAAGGCCCGGGCATCGCCGACATCAAGCTGGCCATGACCGACGGCTGGACGTCCGGTAGCGGCCTCGGCCTGGGGCTGACCGGCGCCAAGCGGCTGGTTGACGAGTTCGAACTCGACAGCACGGTCGGCGCGGGCACCCGAATCACCATCACGCGGTGGACATGAACGTTCAGGGAAGCGTCACCCAAGTCCAGCTGATCGAAGACAACAGCCAGATCGGCCACGCCCGCCGGGTCGCCCAGCGGCTGGCCGAACAGCACGACTTCGACACCACCGATGCCGGGCGCGTCGCCCTGCTCGCCACCGAGCTGGGCAGTAACCTGCTCAAGCACGCCGGGCGCGGCGAACTGCACCTGCGCCTAATTCCTGGACGAGAGGGGCGCGGCGTCGAAATCATCGCGGTCGACCGCGGTCCGGGCTTCGACCTCGATCAATGCCTGACCGACGGCTTTTCCACCCGCGGCACCCAGGGCATCGGGCTCGGCGCGCTGGCGCGTCAGGCCCAGGTGTTCGACGCCTATTCCGATGCCCGCGGCTCGGTGGTGCTGGCGCAGCTGTTTCCTCGCGGCGTGCAGCCGCCGCCGTGGCGCTACGGCGTCAGTCAGCATCCCTATCCAGGCGAAACAGCCTGTGGCGACGCCTGGCAGCTGGCCTTCGATGGGCAGCGCTGCAGTGCCCTGGTCATCGATGGCATCGGCCATGGTGAGCTTGCCCAACAGGCCGCACTGGCAGGTGCGGTGGCGTTTGCAGAATCCCCGCTGGATTCCCCCTTCGCCCTGTTCAGCAATATGCACCAGGCGATGAACGGCACTCGTGGCGGCGCCGCAGCCATCGCGCACTTCGACGGCCAGCGTCAGACGCTGGATTTCGCCGGCATCGGCAATATCGGCGCCAGCTTGATCGCTAGCGAGGGCTCGCGTGGCCTGGCCTCGCATCCTGGCATCGTCGGCGTGCGCTTTCGCAAGGCGCATGTCTTCGACTATCCGCTGGGTGAGGCGCGGCTGCTGGTGCTCTACAGTGATGGCCTGCAAACACGCTGGAATCTGCGCGACTACCCCGGTCTCGTTCACCGTCACCCGGCCATCATCGCCGCACTGTTGCATCGCGACTTCTGCCGCGGTCGCGACGACGTGACCGTGCTGGCACTCAATCTGGAGGCTCCCCGTGGCTGATCCGACGTCCCCCGAGACCGGCGACGCCGGCCAGCTCGAACAGCTGCGCCGGGCGAATGAATCGCTGCGCGCCGAACTGGAAGAAACCAATCAGGGTGTACTGGCGCTGTATGCCGAGCTGGACACCCAGGCCGAGCAGCTGCGCCAGGCCTCGGACCTGAAGAGCCGCTTCCTGTCGTACATGAGCCACGAGTTCCGTACGCCGCTGGGCTCGATCCTCAGCATCACCCGCCTGCTCAGCGACGAACTGGACGGCCCGTTGAGCCCGGAACAGCACACGCAGGTGCGTTTCGTCAGCTCGGCCGCCAGCGAGCTGAGCGAGATGGTCGATGATCTGCTCGACCTGGCCAAGATCGAAGCCGGCCGCGTCAGCATTTCCCCGGCGTGGTTCGACATGCTCGACCTGTTCTCGGCGTTGCGCGGCATGTTCCGCCCCATCGTCGAGGGCTCGCCGATCGACCTCATCTTCGAAGAGCCCGAAGGCATTCCGCGGCTCTATACCGATGACAAGAAGCTGGCGCAGATCCTGCGCAACTTCATCTCCAACGCGGTGAAGTTCACGCCCCAGGGGGTGGTGCGCGTGTCGGCACGGATGGAAAACCCGCAGCAGGTCCGCTTCGCCGTCAGCGACACCGGTATCGGCATTGCCCCCGAGCTGCACGACCGGCTTTTCGAAGATTTCGCCCAGGTCGACTCGCCGCTGCAGAAGCGCCTGCGCGGCACCGGCCTCGGCCTGGCGTTATGCAAGCGTTTCGCCGAACTGCTCGGCGGCCGTGTCGGTGTGGAAAGCGAACCAGGCAAGGGCTCGGAGTTCTATGTAGTTCTGCCTCTGGCGATTGATACGGAGCCTTCCGATGGAGCGTGACAGCCGTCTGTTGATCGTCGACGACAACGCGCCGACGCGCTATGCGATGCGCCGGGTACTGGAACGCCATGGCTATCAGGTGCTGGAAGCCGGCACTGGCAGCGAAGGCCTGGAACTGGTGGCCAACGCCGCGCCGGATGCGCTGATCCTCGACGTCAACCTGCCGGACATGAGCGGCTTCGACATCGCCCGCCAGCTGCGCGCCGATGCGAACACCGCCCTGCTGCCGCTGATTCACGTGTCCGCCGCCTCCATCGAGACCAACGACATCATCACCGGCCTCGATGCCGGCGGCGATGCCTACCTGATCCACCCGGTCGACCCCGACGTGCTGCTGGCGACGCTGCGCACCCTGCTGCGGGTGCGCGATACCGAGCGCGCACTGCGTGACAGCGAGGCGCGCTTCCGGGAAATCTTCTTCCATGTCGCCGCGCCCATCGCGGTGCTCGACGCCGAGTTGCAGCTGCACGAGTGCAATCACGCGTTCGAACTGCTGATTGGCGGTGCCAGCCCGGCTTCGCCCCTTTCGCAAAGCGTCGCCGCCGGGCAGGAGACGATTCTCGCCGAGCTGAGCGCACATCTTCAGGCCGGCGAGCGCTGGCATACGCCGCTGCAAATGCAGGTCAACGGCGAGACCCGCGAGACCGAGTGGCAGATTTCCCCGTACCGCGCACAGGGCCTGGGCCTGGTGTTCGTCGAGGACGTAACCGAACAGCGTCTGCGTGAACGCGCACAGCGCCAGGAAATCGCGACTACCACCAGTCAGCTCGCCCACGAGGTCGCCGAGCGAGCGCGCACCGAAGAGCAGCTGCTGCAGGCGCAGAAGATGGACGCCCTGGGCAAACTCACTGGCGGTATCGCCCACGACTTCAACAACCTGCTCACCGGCATCATCACCGGCATCGAGCTGATGAAGCAGCGCATCATCGAAGGCCGCGCCGACAGCGTGCTGCGCTTTGCCGATGCCTCGCTCAGCTCGGCGCGCAGTGCAGCGTCGCTGACCAATCGCCTGCTGGCATTCGCTCGCAAACAGCCGCTGGATGCACGGGCGCTGGATATCAACGAACGCATCCGCTCGCTGCAAGACCTGCTGCGGCGCACAATCGGCGAGCGCATCACACTGACCTTCGACTTCACCGCCGAGCCCGCGGTGGCGCGCGTGGACGTCAGCCAGTTCGAGAGCGCCCTGCTCAATCTGGTGATCAACGCCCGCGATGCGTTGCCCGAAGGCGGGCATATCCGCATCAGTACCTTTCCCTCGGATGGCAGCCAGAAGGCGGAACTCGCGCCAGGGCGCTACATAGGTCTGTGCGTGAGCGATGACGGAACGGGTATCGAGCCCGGCGTGCTGGACAAGGTCTTCGACCCCTTCTTCACCACCAAGCCGCAGGGCCGCGGCACAGGGCTGGGCCTGTCGAGCATCTACGGGTTTGCCCTGCAGTCGGGTGGCGATGCGAGCATTCGCAGCACGCTCGGCGCCGGAACCGAAGTCACCCTCCTGCTGCCCGCCGCCAACGGCGAACAGGCAGCGACGCCCGCCGCAGCGCCGGATAGTTCGATGCGGCTGGTCGGCCACGAGCACGTGCTGGTGGTGGAAGACATGCCCAGCGTGCGCATGCTGATCGCCGAGACGCTGATCGAAGCCGGCTACCGCTGCAGCCAGGCGGGAGACGTGGAAACCGCCCAGTCTCTGCTCGAGGCCGACCCGTCGATTGACCTGCTGCTGAGCGATGTCGGGCTACCCCGTCTTTCCGGTTGCCAGCTGGCCGAATGGGCACGCCGCGAGCGTCCGACATTGCCGGTGGTGCTGATGACCGGCTATGCGGAGAGCGCATCCAGTCGCGAGGGCTTTGTCGATGAGCGCATGGAGCTGGTACTCAAGCCGTTCGAAGGTGCAGACCTGCTGATCAAGATCCGCGGTCTGCTCGACGAAGCCTGACGTTGCCGACCGGCCCTCCACCGCCGCTTAAAGATCACCGATCTGCGCTTGATGCGCATGGCGCGGGCAACAAAAAACCCGCCGAAGCGGGTTCTTTCTGACCTATCCGAATCCTTCCGGCTGCCTTCCTGGCGGTGGTCGATCATCCTGATCCTAAGCACGTCCTGCGCTTCAGAGTGGGCTTAGATTAATCATCAGGCCGCAGGCAATGAAGAGCCAAAAACCGGAATTCTTGTAAGCCTTTCGCTATCGCTAAAACGAACGTGTCGTTTCACTGTCTCGCTTACCAGCCTGGCGGGACAGAAGGCGCCTTTGCGCGGCCACGCACCCCCGCTGCTTTGTCGGCAAGCGATGCTCCCGCTACGAATTATTAGCGTGGAACATTTGTTGAATTATTTCTCTTGCCTCCATAGCTCATACAATATTGATGATTAACAACTAGTTAAACCCTAAATATTTGAATTCGCGAGCTTACTTAAAGGAGCCGATTTATTTAAATCGCAAATAAAAGCTGTACATATATTTAAATCTACGTATATTCGCCCCCACTGCTTCGCAATTAACACTTCGACACCCGGCATGATGTTTCTCTGTTTCATCTCCTCGGTTCGTTTTGCTTCTCGCTTCTCAGTCTCGGCACCGAATGCTTCAGTGCTGCAGCCTTAAAACACCTTGGGAGATACTCATGTCTACTCGTCAAAATGGCACAGTCAAATGGTTCAACGATGAAAAAGGTTTCGGCTTTATTACGCCGACCGATGGCAGCGAAGATCTGTTCGTTCATTATCGTTCAATCGAAAGCACAGGCTTCAAAAGCCTGAGCGAAGGCCAAGCGGTCTCTTTCATGGCTACCAAAGGCCAGAAAGGGATGCAGGCTGATCAGGTTCAAGTCTCCTAAGACGCCTGATACAAAAAAGCCCCGCTTCGGCGGGGCTTTTTTTCGTCCGTAATATCTGACGCAATGGCTTTTCCCATGATCGGGAAATAATGGTGCGAATTCTGAATGTCGCAAATACGCGCGGTCGACGTTCAGCGCCAGCGGCATATGAATACGTCAGAAAAGCAAAAACCCGCCGAAGCGGGTTTTTTCTGACCTTTTCGAATTCCCTTCGATTGCCGTCCTGGCGATGGTCGATCTTCCTGATCCTGAGCGCGTCCTGCGCTTCAGAGTGGGTGTAGATTAATTACACGCCTTGGTAGGTAAAAGGGTCGAACGCCGCAGCCTCTTGTAAGCCTTTTGCTATAGCTGCAGGGGCCAAGGAACTTTCAGACCCAAGGAACGCCTCGCAGTCGCCCTGAAAGGCCCGACGTAGAGCCATCCTGAGCAAGCGAGGCACCGTATCGACGGTGCATCGCTGCGACGAGATCCAAAACGCGCGAAACCTGTCCAGCAGACGTATTAGTCCTTGGACAGGTCAACCAACGGCTCGTCACGAATTTCAGTGTCGCGACCGGCCTGTACCGCTTCGATCCGTTTGCGCACGGCGTCGACTGCGGCGCTATTGACCAGCAGCTCGTAACTCACGCGAAAATGCTTCTGCTCACCCGGCTCGATCTTCGGCACCAATCCCAACGGCCGTTGATAGCGGCGGTTGTAGGAAAAGCTGGTACCCGGTTCGAGGCCGGTCACGTAGCCCTGCTTCTCGGTATCGGTGTTCTTCCACAGCGAGAACACCGGTAGCTCGGCGGTATTGAAGCCGACACTGACGCCGAGATTGCCGGCGCGGTTGTGCAGCATGGTCAGGGTCTGGCCCTGTTCGTCCGCATAGGGCACCACGTTGAACACCGTCTCGTCGTAGTCCCTGGTCGGGCCGCGGTAGCGCTGCCAGTCGCTCAGCTCCTTCGCCGCGCGGGGGTTGAACGGTGAGACCTGCTTGACCGGCGCCACGAAGCGCGCGCCCTCCTCCAGCAGCGGCGTGCCGAAATTGGTGTGGTACAGAACCTGGTATTCCTTGGCGTAGTCGCCCTGATTGGTCAGCGTGTCGTGCAACGAGAATCCGGCACGACCCGGCTCGGTGCTGAGCTCGGTGACAATCGCGAAGTCGAGTTTCTTGAAGGCCTTCTCCTGCAGCTCGCCTCGCAAGCGAATGGCATAGGGCGGCTTCTCGTCGATCTGCAGCACTACCCGCGAGGCCGGAATGTTCGCCGCACGGCCATGCAGTGTGAGCAGTTCGCCATTGTCTTCGCCGGGGTGGCCGACCCACTCGAAGCCGCAACGGGTGACCAGTTCATTGAAGCCCTCGAGCCAGCCCAGCCCGCCGCGCCCGTTGAGCTCGATAAAGGCCGGGTTGACCACTTCATCCACCGGCGAATCCCAGCCCAGGCGTACCTCGCCGGCCACCGCTTCCAGCACGTTCATGCCGCGCGTGGGCACAACGGTCATGCGCATGCTGCCGTTGTCGATCTCAATCAGGCTGACGCCTTCCTGCCGGCCGCCATGCAAGGTACGCATGCTGACCGAGAATGGCGTCGGCGCGTCGATGCCCAGCTCTTCACTGGTGACGCGCCAGTTCTTCGCCGGCTTGTCGTGGTCGATCAGCACCTGTTCCCAGGCCATGGCAGGAGTGGCCAGGCAGATGCCCAGGCCGAGGAGAAGCTGCAAACGGGTCATGGGGGTTCCCTTTGTTGTTATGACTCCTGATCAAGGTAGCTGAAACGTTTCATCTGGCAAGCCAAAGCGGTTGCCGAATGACCGAAGGGAGGCGGAACGCAGCTGGACGGAGTGCTCTAGCTTGGCTTTCAGCCCTTGCTGTAGCGACTCGGCTGCCAGTAGCCGGTGAGTAGCGGCAGTGCGGGACCACGCCAGCCGCGCCGACGAAGTTGCCGGGCGATCAGCGCATTCATAATCTTGTGCCCCATCAGCAACACGCTTTCATTGGCCTCGGCCAGCTCGATCAACCGATCAGCCGCTGCGCTGGCACGCCTGGTGGATTCGCGGATGTGCTCGGTATGGCTGGCGAAGCCGAGAAACCAGGCGGTGCGAAACGCCAGGCGCCAGAAGTGCGACGGCAACAGCGGCAGTCCCCACTCGGGATACGGCAGGTGCGGCTCAGCGAACAGCGGATCAGGTAGTTCACAGCAGTCGCATTCAAGATGCGAGCGCGATTCGATGCAGCGCTGCAGGGAGCTGCAGACCACGATGCCAACCGAGCCTGCCAGCGCGACCAGACTGTCCGGGCGCTCGGCGGCGACGACCTCCGCGGCGTTGTAGCGCTCGACCCAGGTTTTCATGCCAACCGGCGTGCTCCAGCGCGCTGCGCCGTGGTCGGGTCTGCCGTGCCGCACGAGGATGATCTGCATCTGGCTACCGGATACACGGCCCAGCCGCCAAGGCGCATGCCTGGCAGCAGGGGGATAGAAAGAGAATGAAGCGGGTGGAAACGCCCCGGCACGCAGCCGGGGCGACGGGGTCACTTGTCGAGCTCGTCCTGCTTTTCCAGGAATTCCTCTTCGAGCATCGCATCCTTGACGGCCTGAGGCTGCTCGTCGAGCAGCGGATCATTCAACTCGCCGCTGGACAGTACGCGGGTGTCCAGCTTGCCCATCAGATGCTCCAGCGCGTGCTGCATCTTGTCCGCCGCACCATCGACCGCCAGCTGCAGCGACTCGGCCTTGTGCGTCACCGACACCGCCTGATGCCCCTTGGGCCGCGCCTCGATCTGGCAACGCTTGTCATCGGCACCGGCCTTCTGCGCGTTTTCATCGCTGACATGGACTTCCACTCGGGTGAGGAAGTCGTCGAAACGCTCGAGCCGATCCTCAACGGTCGTACCGACCCACTCGTGCAGCTCGACGCTGCCAGGGATGTGGTTGCTATTGACCTGCACTTGCATACGACTACTCCTGATAGATGACGTACCTACTAGGGTTCGAGGCGTGCGCGTCGGCGAGGTTCAGGTGCTTCGTCCGGTTGCCAGACTTCGCGAGTCGACTGGCTAGCCGCCAGGAATGCATTTAAGTCGTTCATTCCTGCATCAGCGCGCGATAGCGCTGCTGGTATTGATCGTATGGAAGGTTCTCGCTCATCAGCTGCTTGAGTTGATGCTGCAGATAGGCATCTTTGCTCAGCGGCGCATTGACAGTCTTCTGTGCAACGACACCGAGGCTCTGGGCTCCGCTGGGAAACAGTTGATGGGTCAGTTCCGCGATCTTGTCCTCGGCGCTGATGAATTTGTCTGGTCGGCCGCTGCCCCAGCGAGCGTCATACTCGGCCTGACCGACCTGGCGGCCATTTTCATAGACACGAATGTCGGCATAGCTCATATACAACAGCAGGTCCCAACGCCACGTACCGGTATAGGTCGTACTTAACGGGCAACGAGCCGGGCTGCTGCCCGCGGCAAGCTGACGGGTCTTGAAGCCCTTGTCCCGAAGAAGTTGTTGATAGGTGGTATTGAAGCCAGCACGGAGCCCGACAGCCGGTATCGTGCAGATCTCGGGCGCGAGCTCAGCCGATAGATTGGCGGGTGTGACGGTCTGCTTGATACTGCAGCCGGTCATGAAAAGCATGGCGAAAAGTACGGGCAGCGGCGCGGCGCGCATGTTGACGTCCTGTCTAGAAACCAAAGAGACGGCATTGTGCCATCAAGCGGCCTGACGAGTCGTCTCGGTTCGCTTGCTGGCCAGGTCCGCTCGCCCGCCGAGGAACCAGCCCACCGCCCCCCACACTGCTGCGCATATGGCGCCGACTAGGGCAATCAGCCAGACTCCCTGACCGAGACTGTCGAGCAGGCTCTTGGCCCAGCCGCTCAGGGCATCGCCGCCGCGATAGACCACGGTGTCGATGAAGTTCTTCGCCTTGTACTTGCTCTCGGCATCCAGTGGCGCGAAGAGCATCTCGCGGCCCGGGCGGACGAAGGCGTATTCGCCGACGCGACGCACGATCATCACGGCGGCCAGCACGGCAAAGGTCGGCGCCAGAGCCAGGCCGACGAACCCGAGGCAGACCAGCGCCGGCACGGCGGCCAGCAGAATCCGCACGCCGAGCCGCTGTGCGATGCGCCCGGTGATGAACAGCTGCGACAGCAAGGCACCCGCCTGCACCACGAAATCGATCGCACCGAACACCCGCACCTGCTCGGCACGATCCGGAAACAGCTCGGCGACCAGCCTTGCCTGTTCGAAGTAGAGAAAGGTGCTGGCGGTAGTCAGCAGCAGCACGAACGCCGCGATGCCGAGCAGATAGCCCGAGCCCAGCACCCGCGTCAGGCCACTGAATGGATTGCCCGCTACCGGTCGCCGTGGACTCTCGGCATGTTCGGCGCCGGGACGGCCGGCACCCCGTTCCTCGCGCCAGACCATCAGGTAGTGCTTGAGCGCGACCGCGGCGATCAGCAAAAGCGCCGCCAGCAGCATCAGCCCGAACTGACCGAGCACACCGACCAACAGCGCGCTCGTCGCCGGTCCGACCAGCCCGCCCACGCTGGCACCAGCAGCGATGAAGGCGAACAGCCGGCGCGCCTGTGGCGCGTCGAATACATCGGCCATCAGGCTCCAGGCGACCGAGACCACGAACAGGTTGTAGACCGAGATCCACACGTAGAACACCCGCGCCAGCCAGACGCTGTCTCCGAGCAGGAAGAACAGCCCCGCGAACACGAGCAGGTTGACGCAGAAAAAGCCGTACACCCAGTCGATGTAATGGATGCGCGCGACCCGCGAGTTGAGCCAGGCGAACAGTGGCACCGCCACCAGCATGGCGATGAAGGTCGCTGTGAACAGCCACTGCAGGTTCTCGACGCCACCCTGAATGCCCATCGACTCGCGAATCGGCCGCAGCATGAAGTACCCAGAGAACAGGCAGAAGAACAGGCTGAACCCGGCCAGCGCAGCACGCAGTTCGCCCGGGCGGGCATTGATCAGCGCGGCTCCTCGAGCGGCTAGCGAAGTCGGCATTCGGCGCTCAGCGGAAGGCGTCGACGATCATCTGCCGCTGCCGCGCATCCGGCAGCCGCCCCTGTCCGGCGAGCAAGTTGTCGGCGATGTAGCGCGGGTTGGAAGTCGCCGGTATGACCGCAGTTACAGCCGGCTCGGCAAGGATGAACTTGAGTAGCAGCTGCGCCCAGGAGCTGGCATCGATCTCCACCGCCCAGGCCGGCAGCGGCTTGCCCTTAACCCTGGACAGCAGGTTGCCACGGGTAAACGGCCGGTTGATCAGCGTGGCGATGCCGTGGTCGGCGCAGTACGGCAGCAGCTGCTTCTCGGCGTTGCGCTCGCCCACCGAATAGTTGAACTGCACGAAGTCGACCTTCTTCCGCTTCAGCGTCTCCAGCAGGCGGTCGTGGGCCGACTCCAGATAGTGGGTCACGCCGATGTAGCGCACCCGCCCCTCCTGCTTGAGTTCGCGTAGCAGGCCGAGCTGGGTGCGGGTGTCCTGCAGGTTGTGCACCTGGATCAGGTCGATGGTGTCGGTCTGCAGCGCCTTGAAGCTCGCTTCAATCTGCGCCATGCCGCGTTCGCGACCGCTGGAGGATACCTTGCTGGCGAGGAAGACCTTGTCGCGCTGGCCGTGGCGCTCGACCAGCTCACCGACGACGCGCTCGGCATTGCCGTAGCTCGGTGCGGTATCGATCAGCGATGCGCCGCCATCGACCAGCACGCGCAGCACCTCGAGCAGCCGCGTCATCTCGGGATCGTCCAGGGCCACGTCATGGGTGCGTGACGTGCCGAGGCCGATGACGGGTAGCATCTCGCCGGTGGAAGGAATCTCGCGTCGACGCAGCGCCTCGGCTGCCCGCACCAGCGACGGCAACAGCGGACCGAGCGCCAGCATCGCTGCGGCCACGGCTGTACGTTGAATGATCTGGCGGCGCGTCGGCATGGGTGGGGTCTCCGGTCGTTTGCGGTATCGACCTCTGAGTATGGTCGGGCCATCCCGCGATACCGGCCCGGCGACGTACGGAGCTTTTCCTGATGTTTCAGAGCGACGCAAGGCGTAAGGAAGCGACGCCACGGTGGTGGCAATATGCCTTTATTTGCGCTTTACTGCGCCGATTCCGATGCCTGCTGCGTTGACGGCGGGTAGATAACTGTCGAGCCGAGCATGTCCTGCAACCTACCCCAGTCGCGCCAGCCGAGCCCCGGCGGCAAAGCACCTGCCGCGTCGCGCCCGCCCCGTGCACGCTCCAGGCTGAGCAGCCTCTGCTATGCCGCCGGACTGCTGCTGGTGTTCATTCTCAGCCTGCTTCTGCTGCCGAACGACAGCGGTCTGGGTCGGCTGCTGTGGGGCTCGCTGTAGCGGCAGCGCGCCCGGCCTCAGGTGCGGAAACGGCCAACCAGTTCCGCCAGCGTCTTCGACAGCCCGGACAGCTGTTGACTGGCGAGCATGCTCTGCGAGGAATAAGTGGCCGCCTCGTTGGACAGGTCACGGATATCGGTGATGTTGCGCGCGATTTCCTCGGTAACGCTGCTCTGCTCCTCGCACGCGGTGGCGATCTGGGCGGCCATATCATTGATGCGCTGCACCGACACGGAGGTTTCCGCCAGCACCTGATCGACGCCGGATGCCCGCTCGACACTGTCTCGCGCTTTGTCACTGCCGGTCTGCATGGCCTGTACGGCCTTGTCGACGCCGCTCTGCAGGCGCTCGATGCGCGCCTGGATATCCTTGGTCGAATCCTGCGTGCGCGCGGCCAGTGCCCTTACCTCGTCGGCCACCACGGCGAAACCGCGGCCCTGCTCACCGGCGCGCGCGGCCTCGATGGCGGCGTTGAGCGCGAGCAGATTGGTCTGCTCAGCGATGCCGCGAATCACTTCGAGCACCGCGCCGATGCTGGCGGTTTCCTCGGCAAGCGCACCGATGGTCTGCGATGCGCCTTCGACCTCCCCGGCCAGCTGGCGGATCGACTGGATGGTACTGCTGACCACCGACGCGCCCTGGCGTGACTGGGTTTCCGCCGCACGCGCGGCGTCCGATGCGTTCTGCGCATTGAGCGCGACTTCGTGCACCGCTGCGCTCATCTCGGTCGCCGCGGTGGTCACCTGATCGACCGCGGCGTGTTCGCTGCTGATCAGCTGATCGTTGGTTTCAGCCATCGCCGCCATGCCACGCGCGGCGGTCTCGACCTCAGCGGTAACCCGTCCTACCTCGGCGATCAGCGGCTGCAGTTTGTCGAGAAAGCGGTTGAAGGCATTGCCGAGCTGGCCCAGCTCGTCAGCCGAATGCACCTCCAGGCGGGCGCGCAAGTCGCCATCGCCATCGGCGATCTGCTTCAGCCGATCAAGCAAACGGCGCATCGGGCGCAGCACCACCAGCGGCAGGCCGAGGATGAGCAGTGCACAACCGAGCAGGCCGATAACCAGTACCGCAGCTTGCTGGCTCGATGTCGCCGCGCCCTCGGCGATCGCCGCCGCGCCCTCGGCCTCGGCGGCTGCGCCTTCGAGTTCGCCGAGCTTGTCGATGGCATCGCGCATGGCATCGAAGCGCACCTCGCTGTCACCAAAGCTCAACGCGCTGGCGGCCTGAGGATCGAGATCGACCTGCTCGATGACCCGCTGCGATACCGCGGACCATTGCTGAAAGCCGCCATTGAACTGCTCGACCAGCGCCAATGCCTCAGCGCCCGGTTGCATGGCTGCGTACTTCTGCACACGATCGTAGGCCTGCTTGAGGTTTTCCGCATGGCTGGCCTTGAGTGCCTGCACATGCTCGCCAGCATCGCTGTCGAGCAGGCTGCGCTCGGCGACGAAGGCCTGATACAGGTCGCGATCGGCATTGAGCAGCAAGCCGATGGCCGGCAGATGGCGCGTGGCCAAGACCTCGCTGGAATCGGTGACGCGCTCGATGCCACGCATCCCGAAAACGCCCATCAGCACCAGCAATAGGGCCAGCGCCGCAATGGGCAAGGTGATCTTCCAGCGGAATCCGAGATCGGTGAACAGGCGGGGCATGGCGTCGCTCCTCGAGAGGCTTTCCTTGCTATCGGCTACAACAACTGCGGCAACAGGCCACCGGTCGACAATTGCACAGCCACGCGCGTCTTCCGTTGCGCCACATCAAGAGGAGTCACCGCCTCACCCAGTACTTCCGGATGAAGACCATGGTTGCATGGCGATCTTCGATCCGGCGGCCGATAACGTGGCTGACGGTGACGGCGCCGAACGGGCATGCAGCTCGCGGCCGGGGTGCCGATAACAAAAAATGTAGCCTCTGATCGACGGCTGATCAGTGCGGGAGCGGCCAAGTTTCCCGCTTCCCTTCCTCAAGCGAGTAACGCCCATGATTTCGCTCTCCCGATTCAAGCCAGGCCACACGCAATCCAGCGGCACGGCGAGCCTGCTCTGCTCGGCTCACCAGCTTGCCCAGCAGCTCGCCACCCTGCGCTTCAACCCGACCTACATTGCCGGTTTCGTCTCGCCGCACGTGGATCTGGATGAGGTCGCCAGGCAGGTAGCGCAGCGCTTTCCGCAGGCGACGATCAGCCTGTGTACCACCGCGGGCGAGCTGTCCAGCGAGGGCCAGCGGCTTTACTGTGCCACCGGCGCGCAGTGGGATCGGGTGGTGTTGCAGCTGTTCGACGCCAGCGTCATCGCCGCCGCCGAGATCGTCCGCGTGCCGCTGGAGTGCGAGGACATCCGCGGCGGGGGTCAGCGGCTGTCGATGGGCGAGCGCATCGCGCGCCTCACGGCGTCCATTAAGCGGGTGCAGGTGTCGATGAAGATCGACTACCGCGACACGCTGGCGAACATCTTCTTCGACGGCCTCTCCGCTTCGGAATCCTTCTTCATGGAGGCCCTGTACGAGTCCGGTCGTTTCCCCTGCCTGTTCGTCGGCGGCTCGGCCGGCGGCAAGCTGGATTTCCAGAAGACCCAGCTGCATGACGGCAAGCGCAGCTACCAGAACCATGCACTGATCGTCTTCCTCAAGTGCGCGCGGGACGTACGCTTCGGCGTCTTCAAGAGCCAGAACTTCGAGCCCACGCCACTCAGCCTGAACGTACTCAGCGCCTCCCTGGAGGACCGTTACATCAGCCAGGTGGTCGACTCACGCGGCAACATCCGCACGATGGTCCAGGCGCTGTGCGAGGCGCTCAAATGCGCGCCGCAGGAGCTGGAGCAGCGGCTCTCGGACTACTCCTTCGCCATTCGCGTCGGCGAGGAAGTGTTCGTCCGCTCGATCTCGCAGATCGACTTCGCCAACGAGCGCGTGCACCTGTTCTGCGACGTCGCCCCCGGCGAAGAGCTGATCATGGTCAAGCGCACCCCGTTGGCCGAGACCACCCGCCGCGACTATCAACAGTTCATGCGCAACAAGCCCGGCAAGCCGCTGGTGGGCATCCTCAACGACTGCATCCTGCGCCGGCTGAACAACGAGCAGGCACTGGGCGGCATGGACCCGGTGTTCGATGACGTGCCGGTGGCCGGTTACTCGACCTTCGGCGAGATCCTCGGCCTCAACCTCAACCAGACCCTCACCGCGGTGTTCTTCTTCCGCACCAACGGCAAGGAAGAGTTCCACGACGAGTACACCGACAACTTCATCGCCTACCACGGCGAGTTCAAGGCGTTTTTCCTGCGCCGGCAGATCAAGAAGCTGACCGGCCTGAGCCAGGTGGTGGTCAAGCAGATCGAGCAGTTCAAGCGCCAGGACTACAGCAGCGCGGTGGACATCAATGGCCTCGACGAACACATCCGTCCGGTGTTCCGCGGCCTGGCCGACCTTGGCCAGGTCCTGTCTCAGGCCGACCATGAGCGGCAGTCCATGTCCGAGCAGCTGAGCCAGTGCGCCAACGAGCTGCACGGCTCGATGGACGACCTGACGCTGAACATCAACCAGCAGGGTACCGTCATCGAACAGGCCGGCAGCTCGGTCAAGCAGATGGTCCACCAGGCCGACGAGGTGGTCAGCAGCGCCCGCGACCTGGCGCAGTCCAGTCAGCGCATCCAGTCGGTGGTGCAGACTATCCAGCAGATCGCCGGGCAGACCAACCTGCTGGCGCTCAATGCGGCGATTGAGGCGGCGCGCGCCGGCGACATGGGCCGCGGCTTTGCGGTAGTGGCGGATGAGGTGCGCAAGCTGGCCGAGATCACCGGCAAGAACGCCGAGGAAATCGGCACCGACATCGACCGCCTGGCCAGCGAGATTCGCGCGGTGGCGCAACACATCGAGACGCAATCGGCCGGTGTCGGCTCGCTGACCGGGCTGCTCGATGCACTGGAGAACTCAAGCAACCTCACCGCTGGCACCTCACGCCAGACCAAGGGCGTCGCCGACCGGCTGATCGGCCTGACCGCGCGCTAAGGCTGTTCGCCGATGGCCAGCGTCAGGCGCGCGCGAACCTCGGCGTAGGGATAAGCCTCCAGCGAGGCGAAGCCTGGGATCTGGCGCGCCTTGAGCTTGGTGAACACCGGCACGCTGATGCCGCAGAGAAAGCGCGTCAGGCACTCGGCGCTGGGCGCACCGCCCTTCAGCTGCGCGAAGCGCTGAATGAATTCGGCGCAGCGGGCGGCCAGGTCAATCTGTTCCAGTGGCGCCATTGCCGGCGGTTCCGGCAGTTTCGCGACCTGTCCGTTGCAGACAGAGCAATGCCCGCAGTGCTGCGGCGCCTGCAAGTCACCGAAATACCCGGCCAACCGCTGGCTCAGGCATTCACTGGATTCGAACAGCGCCAGCATGTTGTCGATACGGGTGATCTCGCTCGCTTCGTGCTGCTTGAAGTATTCATGCAGTTCAATGCTCAAACCCTCTGCGTCGAAGTTTGGATCGAGCAGCGCATAGACATCGGTCATCTGCTTGCTCTCCAGCTCGATCCAGCCCTTTTCCTGGAAGTACTCCAGGGCCTTTACCACCCGCCCACGGTCCGCACCGTGCTGCTGGTAGAGTGCATCGAAATCCAGCGTGCACCAGGTCCTTGCCCGCGCCGAGCTGTGCACGATGGCCTCGACGAACTGCCGCCGCTCACCTTCGAATTTCGCGACCAGCACCTCGGGTTCGAGCAGGTACTTGAAGCGGTATTCGGCGAAATAGGCGAAGCGTGGCGCGATGATGCCGCGCAGCTCCAGCTGCACCAGCAGGGTTTTCAACGGCAGCTGGCGGATGTTGCTCTGGTCCGATAGCTGGTTGAGCATCAGCTCCCATTGTCCGCTGCCCTTTTGATCAGGAGCAGCCGCCTGCAGCAGCTCGTCGAGCACGCAGCGGATGCCCTCGCGCTCCGGTGTGTCGCCATAGACAAAATTCTGCAGCACGCTGAGGCTGTCCCGGTTGGCCAGCACCAGACAATCCGAAGCATTGCCGTCGCGCCCTGCCCGACCGATTTCCTGACTGTAATTTTCCACCGACTTGGGCAGGTCGTAGTGCACCACGTTGCGGATGTCCGCCTTGTCGATGCCCATGCCGAAGGCGATGGTAGCGACGATGCAGTTCAGCTCGCCCGCCATGAAGCGGCGCTGGATCGATTCGCGCAGCTCGTGCGCCATACCCGCGTGATAGGCGCTGGCCGGGAAGCCGCGCTGCGCCAGATGCTCGGCAACCTGCTCGGCCGTCTTCTGCTGGGTGACGTAGACGATGGTCGGCTGACCACTCTTGTCGGCCAGCCATTCCACAAGCCGGCGCTGCTTGTTAAAGCCGCTGACCGGTTCCACCAGCAGATTGAGATTGGGCCGGTAGAAGCCGGTAGTCACGACGTCGTCCGGCGCAATCGAGAATTTGGCCTGCATATCGGCGATCACCGGCGGTGTCGCCGTGGCGGTCAGCAGCAGCACCTGCGGGATATTGAATTGACGCTGGTAGTCGGGAAGCTTGAGGTAATCCGGGCGGAAGTTGTGCCCCCACTCGGAAATGCAATGCGCCTCATCGACGACCAGCAACGAGATCGGCACCTGGCTGATGAAGTTACGGAAGCGTTCGTTCTTCAGCCGCTCCACTGAAATCATCAGGATCTTCAGTTCACCGGACTTGGCGCGCGCCATGGTTTCGCTCGCCTGCTCGCGGCTCTGCGCTGAATCGATGCTTGCCGCCGCGATGCCGTGCCGATGCAGGAACGCCAGCTGGTCCTGCATTAGCGCCAGCAAGGGCGAAACCACCAGGGTCAGATGCGGCAACAACAATGCCGGCAGTTGATAGCACAGGGATTTGCCCGAGCCGGTGGGAAAGATCGCCGCCGCCGAGCGGCCGGCCACCACGGCACGGATGGCCCGCTCCTGGCCGGGGCGGAAGCCGTCGTAGCCGAATGTGGCGGCGAGGGTCTGTTCGATCATGCTGAGTCACTCCTTTGACTGGAGGCCGGAGGGTAGCAAACGGAGGGAGACGGTACTGCAAAGCGGCTGACATGTGCGGCCGGTCGTCGGAGCGCGTGGCCATCAGCTCAGCGATGGCCCTGGGCGGGCCGGATGGGACTTTGAGGTGGGCAAAGTTGGCGGCCAGCTGGCCCAGGCGGAAGGACGCATTGCGCGCCCTTCGCCAGAAGACTCAGAAGCGGTCGCGAATCACCACCTCATCGAACGGCAACTTGCCGATCCGCGGCTTCGGCTCAGCAGCGCGCTTGCCGACCGCGACCATCAGCGCAATGACATGGTTGTCCGGCAGGTTGATCAGCTTGCCGACCGCGTCGAAATCGAAGCCATCCATCGGGCAGGAATCCAGGCCCTTGGCCCGTGCCGCGAGCATCAGCGTCTGCGCCATCAGGCCGCAACTGCGCATGGCTTCGTCACGCTGGACCTGCGGCTTGTCGCGGTAGTAGGCATCGATGGCGCCGGCCATAAAGTTCTGCACCTCGCCTGGCGCACCATCCCAGACCCGGCGGACATTCTTTTCCCAGCTGTCGACCTGCGCGCAGATCACCACCAGCATCGAGGCATCGGTCATCTGCGCCTGGTTCCAGCCCACCTCGCGGATCTGCGCCCGCAGCGCAGGGTCGCTCACCTCGACGAAGCGCACGTGCTGCAGGTTGAAGGCAGAGGGTGCCAGCAGTGCCAGTTGCAGCAGCTCGTCCTTCTCCTCCCGGCTGAGCTGGAAGCTCGGGTCGTAGACTTTGACGGCGCGACGGGTGCGGATGGCTTCTACGGTATTCATGACGCTTCCTCGTGATCAACAGTGGCGCCATGCTAAGGGCGCCGACCAATCGAATCCATGCGCCTTGACCGATAAGAATCATCGACGCCTTTGATCCGAATCACCACCCGGCACAAACGAAAAAGCCGCCCGGAGGCGGCTTTTCGATAACGCAGCAGGCAGCTTAGAGCTGCGGGCCGGCGTTGCGGATGGCGTCGGAGACATCGAACTTCTTGAAGTTCTCGACGAACTTGGCTGCCAGTTCCTTTGCGGCCTGGTCGTAGGCGCTCTTGTCGGCCCAGGTGTTGCGCGGGTTCAGCAGCTGGGTATCGACGCCGGCGACGGCCTTCGGCACGTCCAGATTGATGATCGGCAGGTGCTCGGTCTCGGCACCGATCAGCGCGCCGCTCTGAATCGCCGCGATCACCGCACGGGTGGTCGGGATGTTGAAGCGCTTGCCGACGCCGTAGCCACCACCGGTCCAGCCGGTGTTGACCAGGTAGACCTTGGAGCCAAAGCCGTTGATACGCTTGATCAGCAACTCGGCGTACTCGCCAGCCGGACGCGGGAAGAACGGCGCGCCGAAGCAGGTGGAGAAGGTCGACTTGATGCCGCTGCCCGAACCCATTTCGGTGGAACCGACCAGCGCGGTGTAGCCGGACAGGAAGTGGTAGGCAGCTTGCTCGTTGTTCAGGATCGACACGGGCGGCAGTACGCCGGTCAGGTCGCAGGTCAGGAAGATCACCGCGTTCGGCTCACCGCCGAGGTTCTTCTCGGAGCGCTTCTCGACATGCTGCAGCGGGTACGCGGCGCGGCTGTTCTGGGTCAGGCTGGCGTCGGCGTAGTCGGGCAGACGGGTGCGCTCGTCGAGCACCACGTTCTCCAGCACGGCGCCGAACTTGATAGCCTTCCAGATCACCGGCTCGTTCTTCTCGGACAGGTCGATGCACTTGGCGTAGCAGCCACCCTCGATGTTGAACACGCGGCCAACGCCCCAGCCGTGCTCGTCATCGCCGATCAGGTAGCGGCTCTCGTCGGCCGACAGGGTGGTCTTGCCGGTGCCGGACAGACCGAAGAACAGAGTGGTGTCGCCATCTTCGCCGATGTTGGCGGCACAGTGCATCGGCAGCACGTCGACGTCCGGCAGCAGGAAGTTCTGCACGGAGAACATGGCTTTCTTCATTTCACCGGCGTACTGCATGCCGGCGATCAGCACCTTCTTCTCGGCGAAGTTGATGATCACGCAGCCATCGGAATTGGTGCCGTCACGCTCGGGTACGCACTGGAAGAACGGTGCGTTGAGGATGCGCCACTCGCTCAGGCTGGCCTGGTTGAACTGTTCCGGGGTGATGAACAGGCAACGGCCGAACAGGTTGTGCCAGGCGGTCTCGGTGGTCATCTTGACCGGCAGGTAGTGCTCGGGATCGGCACCGACATGGACGTAGGAGACGAAGCTGTCACGCTCGGCGATGTAGGCTTCGACGCGGTTCCACAGTGCTTCGAAGTTGCCGGCCGGGAACGGACGGTTGATCGGGCCCCAGGCAATCTTGTGCTGGGTGCTCGGCTCTTCGACGATGAAGCGGTCAGCCGGAGAACGACCCGTGCGGTGCCCGGTCTTCACCACCAGAGAGCCATTGGCGGACAGTTCGCCCTCTCCGCGCTTGACGGCTTCTTCAATCAGTTGAGCGGTGCTGATGTCGGTGTACACGGCGTTGGTGGCTTGCGTCATGAGTGTTCCCGTCGGCCTTGGGCCGATTCCTCCATGCTGTTGTAGCCCGCCGAGCGACGAACTACATCGAAAAAAGTGCGCGCGATTATGCCAGATAATGCACCGCGCTGGGTATGAGGCCGTGATGGCCAAATAGTTCACTGGCTGGCTGCAGGTCCATCCCTGTCTCATTCCTTAGCGTACTGGCGCTCCGCGGATGGCTGCCGAGCGCCAGGCGCCGCTCAATGACGGGTGCCCGAGGGCGCGTCGCTGCCGCCACCGGCGAAAAGCTGGGCCACGTCCGCGGCATCATAGGTGTACTTCTCGTTGCAGAACTGGCAATCGATGCTCACCGCACCGCCCTGCTCGACCACGAGTTGCTGGGCGTCTTCCTCGCCCAGGCTGATCAGCGCACGGGCCGAGCGCTCCCGCGAGCAGCTGCAGCGAAAGCGGATCGGCAGCGCGTCGAACAGGCGCAGCTGCTCCTGATGGTAGAGCCGGTGCAACAGCGTCTCGGCATCCAGCCCGAGCAGTTCCTCGGCCGTCAGGGTGTCGGCCAGGGTGCGCAGGTGCTCCCAGCTGGCGTCACGCTCGTCGGCATCCTTGATTCGATCGGCCGGCAACTGCTGCAGCAGCAGGCCGCAGGCCCGGCGGCTGTCGGCATTGAGCCAGAAGCGCGTCGGCAGCTGCTCGGACGCAACGAAGTAGTTGGTCAGGCATTCCGCCAGGTTGACCCCGTCCAGGCCGACGATGCCCTGGTAGCGCTGGCCGTTGGCCGGATCGACGGTGATCGCCAGCATGCCCTCGGGCATCAACTCGGCCAGCGTTGCGCCCGTCTCGATCTGCTCGGCGTGGTAGCGCGCGATGCCGCGCACCTCCCGGGCACTGGAGCACTCGACCATCAGCAGCGGGACGGCTCCGCTGGAACGCGCCTGGAGAATCAGCAGCCCGTCGAACTTGAGCGTGCCGACCAGCAGCGCGGCAGCGGCGAGCAGCTCGCCAAGCAGCTGGGCGACGGGCTCGGGGTAGGTGTGCTTGGCCAGCACGTGCTGGAAGCTCTCGTCCAGCGTGGCGATTTCGCCGCGAACGTCGGAATCGTCGAAGATAAAGCGCTGAGTTTGGTCGGACATGCCGGGGCTCGCTGGAACGGCGGAGGAAGCCGGCGATTTTAGGCGCAAAGCCGGCCCGGACCAAGGGCGGCTGCCGGACGGCCTCGTGAGTGATGCAGCTCGCCAGCGTTGCGAAGATCAGTCCGGCTTGTAGTCGCGCAGGTACTGGATCTGCCGGCGCTGCTTCTTGCTCGGCCTCCCATCGGTCTGCAGCCCCAGCGCACCGGCCTTGCGCTGCGCCGCCGCTTCCTCGCGCGCGGCCAGGCTTTGCGACGTTTCCTCATAGAGTGTTTGCGCCTCGGGCGCTCCGCGGCGCACCGCCGACAAAGCGCGGACGACCACCGTGCGCTCGTCGAAACCGATGCGGATCAGCAGCTCGTCGCCCACCTTCGGTTCCTTGCTCGGCTTGCAACGCTCGCCACGACAGTGCACCTTGCCACCCTCGATGGCCGCCTTGGCCAGCGCACGGGTCTTGAAGAAGCGCGCAGCCCACAGCCACTTGTCCAGGCGCACCTTGTCGTCGTCTTTTTCGGCCATCGTCCAGCTCTATCCTCTACACGTCGTTCTAGGGTGTTACAGACGGATGCAGTTGTCATGCACCCCGACTAGAATGCCGGCAAATTCTTCGGACGCTCCCATTGAAGAGACTCGACCCCCATACCGTGATCGGTCTGCGTGAATGGATCGCCCTGCCGGATCTCGGCGTGGTGGGCCTGCGCGCGAAGGTCGATACCGGGGCCAGCACATCGGCGCTGCATGCTACCGAGATCAGCGAGTTCGAACGCGACGGTCAGCGCTGGGTCCGATTCACCGCCCACCTGGGCACGCTGGTACAGCGCCGCCACCGCTGCGAGGCACCGCTGGTCACGCGCAAGCTGATCAAGAGTTCCAACGGGCAGGTGCAGACGCGCTACGTGGTGCGAACATTGCTTGCACTCGGCAGTCATGTCTGGCCGGTGGAGTTCACCCTGACCTGCCGCAAGACCATGCGTTATCGCCTGCTGCTCGGTTCAAAGGCACTGGTCGAAGGGCAATGGCTGATCGATCCGTCGCGAACCTATATCCAGGACAAACCCCAGATCCTCACTTCCTCCGGTGCTCCATGAAAATCGCCGTGCTGTCGCGCAATCCGCGCCTGTATTCCACCCGACGCCTGGTCGAAGCCGGCCAGCAGCGGGGCCATGAGGTGGTGGTGATCGATACGCTACGCGCGTACATGAACATTGCCAGCCACAAGCCGCAGATCCATTACCGCGGCAAACCGCTGGAAGGCTTCGATGCGGTGATCCCGCGCATCGGCGCCTCGGTGACCTTCTATGGCTGTGCGGTGCTGCGCCAGTTCGAGATGCAAGGCGTGTTCCCACTCAACGAGTCAGTCGCCATCGCCCGCTCGCGGGACAAGCTGCGTGCGCTGCAACTGCTGTCGCGCCGCGGCGTCGGCCTGCCCGTGACCGGCTTCGCCCACTCGCCGGATGACATTCCCGACCTGATCCAGATGGTCAACGGCGCCCCCCTGGTGATCAAGGTTCTGGAGGGCACCCAGGGCATCGGCGTGGTGCTCTGTGAAACCGAGAAGGCCGCCGAATCGGTGATCGAGGCCTTCATGGGGCTCAAGCAGGACATCATGGTGCAGGAGTACATAAAGGAAGCCGGCGGCGCCGACATCCGCTGCTTCGTGGTCGGCGACAAGGTCATCGCGGCGATGAAGCGCCAGGCCAAGCCCGGCGAGTTCCGCTCCAACCTGCACCGTGGCGGCTCCGCCAGCCTGATCAAGATCACCCCGGAAGAACGCATGACCGCCATCCGTGCGGCGAAGGTGATGGGCCTGAACGTCGCCGGCGTCGACATCCTGCGCTCAAACCATGGCCCGCTGGTGATGGAGGTCAACTCCTCGCCGGGCCTGGCCGGCATCGAAGAGACCACCGGCAAGGACGTCGCCGGGCTGATCATCCAGTACCTGGAGAAGAACGGCGGGCCGCACCTGACCCGTACCAAAGGCAAGGGCTGATTCCGCCTCGTGGCGAACCGGCTACTCGGCCGGTTTGCCCTGCACCGCATCGCGCGGCAGCAGCAATCCCAGCGGCAGGCTGACGCGCGCCTCCAAACCACCGCCCTCACGGTTGCGCAACTCGACGATGCCGCCGTGCTGTGAAGCGATGCGTTTGACGATCGCCAGACCCAGCCCGGCGCCCTGCCCGCCACGAGCGCGATCACCGCGGATGAACGGATTGAAGATGCATTCCAGCTCGGCGGGATCGATCCCCGGGCCGCGGTCGAGCACGCTCAGCACCACGTAGGGCGCGTGCTGGTCGCCCGACACATAAGCCGCCACCTCCACCCCGCCGCCGCCGTAGCGCAAGGCGTTCTCAATGAGGTTGACCAGCAGCCGCTTGACCGATACCCGACGCAGGGCGAACGGCGGCATCGGCTCGACGCACAGCCGCACGATCTCCTGCTGCTGGTTGTAGGGTGCCACCACTTCGCGGATCAGCTCACCGAGGTCGGTGGTTTCCACCGGTTCATCGCTGCCGTCGCGGACGAAGGCGAGGAACTGATCGAGGATCGCATTCATGTCCTCGACATCACGAATCATGTCGTCGGTCAGCTCGTCATCGCTGCTCATCAGCTCCAGCGACAGGCGCAGGCGCGTCAATGGCGTGCGCAGATCGTGGGAAACCCCGGCCAGCATCAGTTCGCGCTCCCGGCCAGCCTGCTCGACGTCCTCGGCCATCTGGTTGAAGGCGCGATAGACCTCGGTCATCTCGCTCGGCGTATCGCTGATCGGCAGGCGCACGCGCCGGCCCTTGCCGATCTGCCGCGCGGCGAAGACCAGCCGCTTGAGCGGCAGATTGAGCTGGCTGACGAAGATCCACGCCGCCCCGGTAGACAGCAGGCCGATACCGAGGAACCAGCCGAGCACGCTCCAGATGCGCTGGCCACGCAGCGGATAGGCGTACAGCGGCACCTGCACCCAGTCCGGCCCCAACGCAGGCGCGCGCACCCAGATCGCCGTGGACGGCTGGATACGCACGCGCACCTCGGTATCGTCGCCCAGCTCG
>CENV01024592.1_pt1 | contig 29453 bp, 37 predicted proteins | sample 530231 | NCBI WGS metagenome assembly CENV01 (sample SAMEA2619815, study PRJEB7988) | marine metagenome | biome: marine biome (ENVO:00000447); feature: surface water layer (ENVO:00002042); material: "saline water (ENVO:00002010), including plankton (ENVO:xxxxxxxx)" | depth 5 m
CTAGTGGATTGTCGCGTCCGCATTGTTATATATGACAACAATCCAGCGGGCCTCGGCTCGAGTCGCATATGGGAAAGGAGAGAACTCTCATGAACGAAGTCACTTCCATCAACCGCACGCAGCCCGAATATTCGGCTGCGGTGAAGAAAGCGCTCGGCCGCGCGCCCCAGCTTTATATCAACGGCGAATGGGTCGACAGCTCGGGCGATGCCACGATCGACGTCGAAGATCCGTCGACCGGCAAGGTCATCGCGAAGGTCGTCGAAGCGACCGACAAGGACGTCGACCGCGCTGTTGCCGCCGCTCGCACGGCTTTTGACGATCGCCGCTGGCGCGACATGCCGCCGGTCGCGCGCGAAAAGATCATGCACAAGATCGCCGACCTGATCCTCGAGCATGCCGACGAGCTGGCCGAGCTGGAAGCGATCGACGTGGGCAAGCCCAAGGGCATGGCCTCTGCGGTCGACGTGCCCGGCGCTGCCGCGCACTTCACCTACATGGCAGGCTGGGCCGGCAAGATCGGCGGCGAGACGCAGGCACCCTATTCGATGCCGGGCGGCATGATGTTCGCCTACACGCTGAAGGAGCCGGTCGGCGTCTGCGCGCAGATCGTGCCGTGGAACTTCCCGCTGCTGATGGCCTGCCTCAAGATCGCTCCGGCGCTGGCCGCTGGCTGCACCACGGTGCTCAAGCCTGCCGAGCAGACCAGCCTCACCGCGCTGCGTCTGGCTGACCTGATCCACGAAGCTGGCGTGCCTGCCGGCGTGGTCAACATCATCACCGGCTACGGCCACACCGGCGGTGATCGCATGGTCAAGCACCCCGATGTCGACAAGGTCGCCTTCACTGGCTCGACCGAGATCGGCAAGCTGATCAACCGCAACGCCACCGAAACGCTCAAGCACGTGACGCTCGAACTGGGCGGCAAGAGCCCGGTCGTGGTGATGCCCGATGTCGATGTCGCCGAAACCGCGCCGGGCGTGGCGGGTGCGATCTTCTTCAACTCGGGTCAGGTCTGCGTCGCTGGTTCGCGCCTCTATGCGCACAAGTCGGTGTTCGACAAGGTCGTCGAAGGCATGGCCGAAACCAAGGACTTCTGGGCGCCGCGCCCCTCGCTCGATCCCGAAGCCCACATGGGCCCGGTTGTCTCGTCCGAGCAGTTCGACCGCGTGATGGGCTACATCGACGCGGGCAAGCGCGACGGCGCCTCTGTGGTCATGGGCGGCGACAGCCCGGGCGGTGACGGCTACTACGTCAACCCGACCATCCTCACCGACGTGAACCCGCAGATGAGCGTCGTTCGTGAAGAGATCTTCGGCCCCGTCGTGGTGGCCCAGCGCTTCGAAGACCTCGACGAAGTGGTGAAGGACGCCAACAACACGCAGTACGGCCTCGCCGCCGGCGTGTGGACCAAGGACGTTTCAGCCGCGCACCAGATCGCCAGCCGCCTGCAGGCCGGTTCGGTGTGGGTGAACTGCCACGCCATGATCGACCCGGCGCTGCCCTTCGGCGGCTACAAGGAATCGGGCGTCGGCCACGAGCAGGGCCGCCTCGGCCTTGAAGCTTACCTTGAGACCAAGTCGGTGCTGATGAAGCTGTAAGGCTTCGTCTGCCGCAAGGCCTTTGAAAGCCCGCCCCGCATCGCGCCGGGGCGGGCTTTTTCATGCCCGCCATCGCCACCGCGCCTCGGCTATGGCCAAGGCGATCCGGGACCACTATCGATACTACGATAAGTGCAAGTAGCCGGACAGGATCGCCAGTGCCCATCGACCTTTCAAAAATCCGCGCGATCGACGTGCATGTCCACGCCGAGGTCTCATGCCACGATCCCGAAGATCCGGTGATGGGCAAGTTCTTCGATGCCGCCAGCGCCTATTTCAAGGCGCCGCGCGAACGGCCCAAGATGCCCGAGATCATCGAGCTATACCGCGAGACCCAGATCGCCTTCTGCATGTTCACGGTCGACTGCGAGAGCGGCATGGGGGCAAAGCGCGTCTCGAACTACGAGGTCGCAGAACTCGCCAACAAGAACGACGACATCTGCATCCCCTTCGCCTCGATTGACCCGCACAAAGGCAAGTATGGCGCACGCGAGGCGCTCGACCTGATCGAGAACCACGGCGTGAAGGGCTTCAAGTTTCACGGCATCGCGCAGAACGCGCACCCGGCGGACGCGGTCGGCTATCCGATCTACGAGGTCATCAACGCGTTCAAGCTGCCCGCCATCTTCCACACCGGCCATTCGGGCATGGGAACCGGGATGCGCGGCGGCGGCGGGCTGCGGCTTAAATATGGCGAGCCGATGCTGGTCGACGATGTCGCGGTGGACTTCCCAGACATGAAAATCATCCTCGCCCACCCCTCGTGGCCGTGGGTCGATCAGAGCCTGTCGATGGCACTGCACAAGGATAACGTCTTCATCGACCTCTCGGGCTGGAGCCCGAAGTACTTTCCTGAGCAGGTGATCCGCTATGCGAACACCCAGCTCAAGCACAAGATGCTGTTTGGCAGCGACTTCCCGCTCATCCATCCTGACAAGTGGATCGCCCACGCGCAGGAAGTGGGGTTCCGCGAGCAGGTCATGCCCGGTATCATGAAGGACAACGCGGCAAAGGTATTGGGGCTGGCCTGACTTGAACGATCTGGCGCACATTCCGGCCTGGCAACGGCTGTCGAACGAGATCACGACCTCGGGCATGCCCGCCGAGCGCAACCTGCGCGACTTCATCCGCGCCGGTATCAAGCACGTGCTCGACCTGACACCGAAGGGGCATCCCGAGGCCTTCGCGGGTGAGGAACACGAGCTTCGCCTGCTCGGCATCGGCTATACCCGTGTCGAGGTTCCGTTCACCGAGCCAAGCGAAGAGCACTACGCCGCCTTCGTCCGCGCAGTGGAGGGCCTGCCACGACCGCTGCATGTCCATTGCGTGGTGAACCGCCGCGTATCGGCCTTCTTCTATCGCTACCATCTCGAATGCGGTTGGAACGAGAGCGAGGCCCGCGCCATGATGGCCCGGCAGTGGGAGCCCGATAGGAGCGACGAACCCGCCGCCGCCCCTTGGGGAGAGTTCGTGCACGAAGCACGGCTTGCATCCGAACGTCGGCGCAAGGTGCCTGACACGCAGGACGAGAGAACCCGGGCAGAGAATACAACAAAGACAGGATGAGACGGATGCAATTTGACGGCCAGCACATCGCCATCACCGGCGCTTCTTCGGGCATCGGCCTTGCCGCCGCCAGGATGCTGCACGCACGCGGCGCGAAGGTGACGCTGATCGCGCGCCGCGCCGAGCAGCTGGAGCAAGCCTGTAACGAACTGGGCAAGGGTGCGGCCTACGCGGTTGCCGATGTCGGCGATCGCACCGAGTTGGAAGCCGCGCTCGATGTCGCGGTCGAGCAGAACGGCCCGATCGAAGGCCTGTTCGCCAATGCCGGGCTGACCGGCGACTTCACGCCCTTCACCGCCTTTGACGGCGACATTTTCGAGAAGACCCTCAAGGTCAATCTCACCAGCGTGTTCTGGGCGATCCAGAAGGTGGTGCCCGCCATGATCGAAGCGAAGAAGGGTTCGATCCTCATCACCGGCTCGATGGCGAGCAAGCGCGGCATGGCGCTGAACCCGGCCTATGTCGCCAGCAAGCACGGCGTGCTCGGCCTCGCCCGCGCGGTGGCTGTGGAGCTGGCCCCGCACGGCGTTCGCTGCAACGTGGTGATCCCCGGCTTCATCGAGACCGAGGCACTGGCCCGCATACCCGAGGAACAGCGCGGCAAGATCGAAGGCCGCGTACCGCAGCGCCGGATGGGCAGCAGCGACGAACTGGCCGAAACCGCCTGCTTCTTGTTGTCCGATGCTGCCAGCCATGTGACCGGGCAGGACTGGGCTGTCGATGGCGGCACCTTGAATACGCTCGAAGTTTAAGAACAGGAGAAAGACAATGCGTGCATGGCTAATGCCCGAAGGCTGCGACGGCTTCGACAAGATCCACCTCGCCGAATTGCCCGATCCTGAGCCCGGCCCCGGCGAAGTGCTGATCGCACCGAAGGCATGGTCGATCAACTACCGCGACTTCGCCGTGGCGGCGGGCAAATATTTCGGCGGCCCGATCACCGAGCCATCCGTTCCGCTCAGCGACGGGGCCGGTGAAGTCATCGCGGTCGGCGAGGGCGTCAACAACGTGGCCGTTGGCGACAAGGTGCAGGGCAGCTTCTTCCTCGACTGGATGGACGGCCCGCAGGCCATGGGCCGCGCGCTGGGCGACGGCAAATCGCCGGGGATGCTGGCCGAAAAAGTCGTGCTGCCGCAGCAGGGCGTGGTGAAGGTCGCCAGCAGCCTCTCCTTTGCCGAGGCCGCCTGCATGCCCTGCGCGGGCGTCACCGCCTATAACGCGCTGTTCATGGGCGGGCGACCGGTCGGCCCGGGCAGCCGGGTGCTGGTGCTCGGCTCGGGCGGGGTCTCGATGATCGCGCTGCAGCTGGCCAAGGCGGCGGGCGCGGAGGTGATCGCCACCTCATCAAGCGATGAGAAGCTCGAACGGGTGAAGGCGCTGGGGGCCGATCACCTCGTGAACTACAAGACCACGCCCGAATGGGGTGAACACATCGCGAAGACCTTCGGCGGCGCAACGCAGGTGGTCGAAGTCGGCGGCGTGGGCACCTTGCAGCAGAGCATGAACGCGCTCGCCCCCGAAGGCGAGATCGCACTGATCGGCGTGCTCTCGGACGGCGAACCGCCCCACCCGCGCCAGCTAATGATGACCGGCGGCTCGATCCGCGGCATCTTCGTGGGCTCGGTGCGCATGGCAATCGACCTCAACTCCATGGTCGACAAGCACGCGATCAAACCGCCCATCGGCGCGACCTTCGGCTTCGACGAAGCCACCGCAGCCTATGCCCATGCCTGGGGGCCGGAAAGCTTCGGCAAGACCGTCATCACCCTGGATTGATATTGAACAAGGCGCGCGGGCCGCTAAGAGGCCAAGTCATGATGATCAATCAACATGATCAGGAGAGGACATAATTATGTGGCAGGTCCGCGTTTCGCCTTGTGGCGATTTCGATAACCACCCGTTCCAGTCGAACCACTTCACGGTCGAGCCGCTCTCGGCTGCGATGGGGGCGGAAGTGGTGGGCGTGCGCTTGCCCGAGCTGAGCGACGAGGGCGTCGAAAGCCTCAAGCAGGCGCTGTGGAAGCACAAGATGATCTTCCTGCGCGATCAGCACCTGACCCATGCCGAGCACGAAGAATTCTCCACCCGCCTCGGCCCCTTCGCGGTCGACGCCTATACGCAAGGGGTGGAAGGCCATCGTGATGTGCATCCGATTATCAAGGAAGCCGACGAGGTCACGCCCAGCCTGTTCGGCGGCGGGTGGCACACCGACAGCCCGTTCCTGCCCGAGCCGCCCTCGATCACCTTCCTGCGCCAGGTCGAAGGCCCGCCCTATGGCGGCGACACTGCCTGGGCCAACTGCGCGCTCGCCTTCAAGCACCTGAGCAAGACCTATCAGGACATGCTGCGCCCGCTGAAGGTGTGGATGAGCGCGCGCAACAATATCGCCACCCAGGCTTTCCTGCGCGGCGAGGCGCTGCCTTTCGGCGACCCTGACAAGCTGGCTCAGGGCATGAAGGGCAGCTATCACCCCTTCGTGCGCACCCATCCGCACACGGGCGAACCCTCGCTTTACATCTGCGACACCTATGCCGCAGGAATCGAGGGCATGACCACGCACGAGGCCAAGCCGATCATCGACTGGCTGGTGCAGCACACCACCCAGCACGCCTTCACCTGCCGCCTGCGCTGGCGGCCCGGCATGGTGTGCATGTGGGACAACGCCGCGACCATGCACCTCGGCCCCAACGACTACGACGGGTTCCGCCGCGAGATGTATCGCACCACGATTGCTGGCGGCGTGCCTGCCTAGATCTGGGAGTGCTTTGGGTGCGGCCTTGCCGCATCCAAAGCCTGCGGGGCTATTCGCCGAAGAAGTTCAGCTCGAGCAGCACATTGTTCGGGTCGGCGGTGAAGATCTGCCTGAGGCCAATCGCCTCAACCAGGTTCTCCTGATAGTCGGCCCCAAGCGCATCGAGGCGGGCCTTCATCTCGTCGTAGCCGGACAGCCGCAAGGCGACATGGTGCAGCGCTCCGGTCAAGGCACCCGGCGTGATCTCGCGATCATAGGCACGCGGGCAGTCGAGCGAATTGATGTGGATGATCGCCCGCCCCTCGCCATCGTACATCCATGCCGCCGTCTGCGGCGTCAAAGGCGGCGGCGCGTCGCGCCGTTCGAGACCCAGCAACGACGCGTAGAAATCAGCCGTGCCGTCCAGATCGCCGGTGATGATATTGATATGGTCAAGCGCCTCCACTTGCATGGGCCACCTCCTGTCGTTTTGTGATCCTTATGGCTTGCGTGCCTAGCGCAGTATTGTATGTGCCACATACTATTTTCGTATATGTGATTCCTTCACAACCCTGAGAGGAGAGCCATAGTGGCCGAAAATCTGGAACAAGTTCTCGCTGGTGCCAACGGCGATATCGTTGGTCAGCTGCGCAACAACAAGATCGGTGCCTACGTGTATCCGGTTGTCGCCCCGGAATTCTCGAACTGGCGTGACGAGCAGTGGGCCTGGCAGCACGGCGCCGTGCTGTTCGATCAGTCGCACCACATGTTCGATCTCTACATCAACGGCCCCGACGCGCTGAAGCTGCTGTCGGACACGATGATCAACTCGCCCGCCGGCTTCGCCGTCAACAAGGCGAAGCAGTACGTCCCGACGACGCCTTATGGCCACGTGATCGGCGACGGCATCATCTTCCGCCTCGCTGAGGAAGAGTTCGTCTATGTCGGCCGTGCTCCGGCTGCCAACTGGCTGATGTATCACGCCGAAAAGGGCGGCTACAACGTCGAGGTCATCAACGACCCGCGTTCGCCTTCGCGTCCGATGGGCAAGCCGGTGAAGCGCATTTCCTGGCGCTTCCAGATCCAGGGCCCGCAGGCCTGGAACGTGATCGAGAAGCTGAACGGCGCTCCGCTCGACAAGCTGAAGTTCTTCAACATGGGCGAGATGAAGATCGGCGACAAGACGATCCGCACCCTGCGCCACGGCATGGCCGGCTCGCCGGGTCTCGAAATCTGGGGCCCCTACGAAGAGCAGGAATATGTCCGCGAGCACATCCTGAAGGCTGGCGAAGAGTTCGGCCTGATCCCGGTCGGTTCGCGCGCCTATCCGTCGAACACGCTCGAATCGGGCTGGATCCCGAGCCCGCTGCCCGCGATCTACACCGGCGACAAGCTGAAGGATTACCGCGAGTGGCTCGGCGCCGACAGCTATGAAGCGACCGGCTCGATCGGTGGTTCGTTCGTCGGCGAGAAGATCGAAGACTACTACCTGAACCCGTATGAGCTGGGCTATGGCCCGTTCGTGAAGTTCGACCACGACTTCCACGGCTCGGACGTGCTGAAGGAAGTTGCCGAGAACAAGGACACCCAGCGCAAGAAGGTGACCCTCGAGTGGAACGCGGACGACATGAAGACCATCGTCGGCTCGCTGTTCAACCCGGAAGGCCCGAACTACAAGTTCTTCGACCTTCCGCTCGCGAACTACGGCAACTCGAACTACGACGCCGTCGTCGACGCCAACGACCGCACCGTCGGTCTGTCGATGTTCACCGGCTACTCGTTCAACGAGAAGCGCGGCCTGTCGCTGGCAACCGTTGACCACGAGATCCCGCTCGGCACCGAGCTGAAGGTGAAGTGGGGCGAAGCTCCGAACACCGAGAAGACCACCGTGGAAGACCACGAGCAGTTCGAAGCCCGCGTCATCGTTTCGCCGGTTCCGTACTCGAAGATGGCTGGTGACACCTACCAGGCTGGCTGGCGCTCGGGCCGTCAGGGCTAAGCACCGATCACCTGATCGCAAACAAGAAGGGGAGGCAGTGCAAACTGCCTCCCCTTTTTCGTGCCTGCGCTCTAGGATGGGATCAAAGGAGAGACCGAATGGCCAACTATGTCCTCGTACACGGCGCTTGGGGCGGCGCGCATACCTGGGGCCGCGTGCCCGCATTGCTGGAGGCCCAGGGGCACAAGGTGCTGGTGGCAACGCTTCCCGGCCTCGGCTCGCGGCAGGATGAACTCCATCCGGGCATCACGCTCTCCGATCACGTCGACGACGTGTGCGACCAGATCGGCAAGGCGGGGTTCGAACGCTTCATCCTCGCAGGTCACTCCTATGGCGGCATGGTCATCACGGGCATCTCCAGCAGGCTTGGCCGCTCGATCGACGCGATCTGTTACGTCGATGCCTTCTGGCCGGATGACGACCAGAGCCTTTGGGACATTACCGGCGATTTCGAGCACAACTGGTATATCGACACCCAGCGCCACCGGCCCGGCCTCGTCACCCCGATCGGCGCGACCGATTTCACCGTTGTGCCGGGTGTAGTGGGCTATCACCCACTGCTCACGCTGACCGAGGCGCTCGTGCTCTCGGGCGACGAACAGACCATCGCGCGCAAGAGCTATATCTTCGCCACTGGCTACCAGCCCTCCCCCTTCCCGCGCTTTGCAGAAAAGGCCAAGGCCCTGGGAGCAGACTATCACGAGGCCGACACCGATCACTTCGTGATGCAGAACGATCCCGAGCTGACCACCAAGGTGCTCGCGGGGCTGGCGGAGTAAGGGGCTACCGGCGCCCCCCGGAAACGGCGCGGGCGCCTACATCCCCAGCATTGCAGGATCGAGCGGGGTCCCTTGTGCGTCCATGCCGCTCACCAGATCCTCGACGATTCGTTCGACATCGTGCTGAGCGGCCTGCTCGCGCAGCGTGGCAAGTCCCGCCTCGTCATACCAGCGCCCGGCACGCAACAAGGCGACCGGATGGCGCAGGCAGCTGATATAGGCACGCGGATCGCAAGCGGTGAAGACGATGTCCGCCACGCAGCCCGCTTCCATGCAGCCTAGCCGCCCATCCTCGTCCAGCACCTGCGCGGCTGTCGTCGTTGCGGCGGCGATGGCTTCGGAGGGCGTCAGGCCCGCTTCCACCAGCAGCTCCAGTTCGTCGAGCAGGGCATCGCCGGGAATATTGGTGAAGATCCCCGCGTCGCTCCCCGCCACCAAGGGCACGCCCGCGGAATGCATCACGCCGGTCATCCAGCTGTAGAACTCGGCCCGCGCGCGCTCATCAGCCGGATCGCGCGAAGCCCAGGCGGCGATATTCTCTGCCTCTGTCGTCTGTATGACGGGGTTCAGCAGTTCGACACCGGGGCGCAGGGCATAAGCTCCATCGCTTTGCGCCACCCGCACCAGATTGCGGTGCGCCACCAGCGTCGGCGTGACAACGGAACCGCTGGCGACGATCTCGTCCACCAGCGCTTCACCGGCCTCGCGATCGAGCTGTGAGCGCAAGCCGTGAAAGGCGAGGCTCTCGGTGTGTTCGATGGTCTCGAAGTGAGCGGCCAGTGTTTGGGAGATCGGAACGAGGAAGTCGCGCTCCAGCGGAATGCCCTCCTCGCGGGCACCTTCCACCGGATGGCCGGTGACTGCCATGCCCAGCGCCCGCGCCTCTTCCAAGGCGGCCGCGAACGCTTCGCCGGTGAGGTTGGAATAGAGCTTCACCCGGGTGTAGCCCGCTTCGTGCTGCGCGCGGACCGCAGCCCGCGCCTCCTCGGCGCTTGATACCATCACGTGGTTGATCTGCGCATTGGGGCCGGGAGAGTTGAGGATCGGCCCGCTGGTAAACAGGTTCGGGCCTTCCAGCGTGCCCGCCTTGATCTGCTCTGCCATCGCCAGATGGAAAGGCATGCCCGACATGTTGCGCACCGTGGTGACGCCATGGGCAAGGTATGCCGACAGTTCAGCCTCGCCCCAGACGTGCACGTGCATGTCGATCAGGCCGGGCGTGGCATAGGCACCGCCCGCGTCCACGGTCTTGCCTTCGAAGGGCGACATGTCGCGGCCATCAAGGTCGACCACGACGCCGTCCTCGATATAGATCGCCTCGCCTTCAGGCCCGACATTGGTCACCAGCAAGGCCTCCTGCGCGAAGACCGGAGCGCTTGCGAGAACAAGCGCGCCAGCGATCAGCGCGGTGGCCTTGCGGGATACCATCTCTACCGCCGGTTGAGCGCCGCTTCGCTCTCGCTCATCAGCCGAGCGATGATATCGGCCACCGGCTCTTCCGCGCTGACCATGCCAACGCTCTGCCCCGCCATCAGCGAGCCATTTTCGACATCGCCCTCGATCACCGCACGGCGCAGCGCGCCGGCCCAGTAGTGCTCGATCTGCAACTGCGCCTCACCCATGTCGACGCTGCCCTGATCGAGCAGCAAGGCCACTTCGCGCTGCTTGGCGGCGAATTCCTCGGTGCCCTTGTTCTTCAGCGCGCGCACCGGGATCACCGGCAGGCGCGCATCGATCTGCACGCTCGCATCGGCATCACGGGCCTTGGCGCGGAAGAACGCCTTCTTGAAATCGGGGTGAGCGATGGACTCGCTGGCGCAGGCGAAGGCCGTGCCCATCTGCACGCCCGCTGCGCCCATTTCGAGATAGGCCGCGATCATATCGCCGCGTCCGATGCCGCCTGCCACGAACACCACGTGCTCAGCCGCCAGCTCGGGCAGGAACTCCTGCGCCAGCACGCTGGTGGAAATCGGGCCGATATGGCCTCCCGCCTCGCTGCCCTCGATCACCAACGCATCGGCGCCGCCGCGGAACTGCTTCTTGGCCAGCGCCAGCGTCGGTGCGAACACGATCACCTTGGCCCCGAAGGCCTTGAGCGCATCGATGGAGCCCTTGGGCGGAATGCCGCCCGCCAGCACCACGTGGCTCACGCCATGCTTCTCGCAAATGCCGATCAGATCGAACAGATCGGGGTGCATGGTGATGAGGTTCACACCGAAGGGTTTATCCGTCAGCGCCTTGGTCCCGGCGATCTCCGCGTCGAGCAGTTCGGGCGTCATCGCGCCGCAGGCGATCACGCCGAAGCCGCCGGCATTGCTCATCGCGGCAACGAGGTTGCGCTCGGACACCCAGCTCATGGCGCCGCACAGGATCGCGGTTTCGCTGCCGAGGAACTCAGCACCGCGCGCCATCAGTGCGCTCGTCTTGGGAAAGGCGCTCAAACGGAGGCCTCCTCGACCACCGCATCGCCGTCGAGGTCATAGGCAGTGTGCAGCACGCGCACGGCCAGCTCGGTCTCGTCCGAATCGATCAGCACCGAGACCTTGATCTCGCTGGTCGAGATGGCCTGCACGTTGATCCCGCGATCGGCCAGCGCCTTGAACATGGTGGCAGCAACGCCGGTGTGGCTCTTCATGCCCATGCCCACGACCGAGACCTTGGCGACCTTGGCATCGGTGATGATGCGGTTAAAGCCGATCTTGTCGCGCAGGCCCTCTAGCAGCGCCTGCGCGCGCGGAAGTTCGGCCTGCGGCACGGTGAAGGTCACGTCGGTCTCGCCCTTGTCGCGGCCTACGTTCTGGATAATCATGTCGACATTGATGCCGGCCTCGCCCAGCGGCAGGAAGATCTCGGCCACCGCGCCCGGCTTGTCGGGCACGCGGGTGAGGACGACGCGGGCTTCGTTCTTGTCGAGCGCGATCCCGGTGACGGTCTGGCGTTCCATGTTCTCTTTCTCCAGGTAGGCTTCCATCTCCGCTTCGGAGACGATCATCGTGCCGGGCAGGCTGTCGGCGCTGGGGGCATCAGCATCGACGAAGCTGCTGAGCACCTGCAACCGAACATTCTTCTTCATCGCAAGGCTGACCGAGCGGGTCTGCAGCACCTTGGCGCCGACCGAGGCCAGTTCGAGCATTTCCTCGAAGGTGACGTACTTCTGCTTCTTGGCCCGCGCCACGATCCTCGGGTCGGTGGTATAGACGCCGTCGACATCGGTGTAGATGTCGCAGCGATCAGCCTCCACCGCTGCCGCGATGGCCACCGCCGAGGTGTCCGAGCCGCCGCGGCCCATGGTCGAAACGCGGCCGTCCTCCGAAATGCCCTGAAAGCCGGGGATCACCGCGATCTCGCCAGCGGTCATCGCGGCCAGCACATTGGCGGCGTCGAAATCGTCGACGCGTGCATTGGCATGGGCGCCGAAGGTCTTCACCGGCACCTGCCAGCCAAGCCAGCTGCGCGCCTTGCAGCCCATCGCCTGCAAGGTCATCGCCAGCAGCCCTGCCGTTACCTGTTCGCCGCTGGCCACGACCGCGTCATACTCAGCCGGGTCATAGAGCGGATTGGCCTCACGGCAGAAGTTCACCAGCCGGTCGGTCTCGCCCGCCATAGCGGATACGACGACAGCAACCTCGTTGCCTCCGGCAGCCTGCGCGCGCACCAGTTCGGCGACGCGACGGATGCGCTCGGTGCCGGCCATCGAGGTGCCGCCAAATTTCATTACAATACGGGCCACGAACGTCCCTTGTCTGTTCTCTGGTTCAATTCCTCGGGCGCTGTTAGGAGCGAGTCATGACCGATGCAATATCTGGCGCAGCGACGATCCGCCCCGAGGAGGCGGCCCATTTCGGCCAACTGGCCAGCGAGTGGTGGGATCCGAAGGGTTCCTCGGCCATGCTGCACAAGCTCAATCCGGTGCGCCTGGCGTTTCTGCGCGAGGCGATAGACCTGCACTGGGGCGGCGATGTTCAGAGCGTGAAGCCGCTGGCGGGCAAGGCCGCGCTCGATGTCGGCTGCGGCGCGGGGCTGCTGTGCGAGCCTTTGGCGCGGCTTGGCGGCGAGGTGACGGGCGTGGACGCCGCACCCGAGAACACCGCCGCCGCCGCCGCCCATGCCGAGGCCGCCGGCCTCGACATCCGCTACATCCCGGGCGAGCTGGGCACGCTGGGCCTTGGCCAGTTCGACCTCGTCACCGCGATGGAGGTGATCGAGCACGTTGCCGACAAGGCCGCCTTCGCGGGCCAGCTGGCCGAACGCCTTGCGCCAGGCGGGCTGATGGTGCTCTCGACCCCCAACCGCACGCTGGCCAGCCGCGCGCTGCTGGTGGGCGCGGCCGAGATGACCGGCATGGTCCCGCGCGGCACCCACCACTGGGACGACTTCATCACCCCCGACGAGCTGGCTGACCTGCTGGCCGAGGCAGGGCTGACGATGGGCGAGCCGCGCGGGATCGCCTTTTCGCCCGCGAAGGGCCTGCACCTCTCGGACGACCTCTCGCTCAACTACATCGCCACAGCGCGCCGGGCCTGACGCGTGATCGTTCGCGACAAGCCGACCCGCCTCGAGCTGGCCTTCGCCGTGCGCGGCTCCATTGTGCCGGTGATCGCTCCGCGCCTGCTGGCTCTGGCCGCGCTGGCGGCGCTGGTGGTCTTCGTTCACCACCGCTGGCCGGGCCTTGTGCCCGAGCTGGATGGCACCGGCTTCACCGTGTTCGGCATCGCACTCTCCCTGTTCCTCGGCTTCCGCAACAACGCCGCCTACGAGCGCTGGTGGGAGGCCCGCAAGCTGTGGGGCGGGCTGCTCGCCGACCTGCGCAGCTTCGCCCGCGAGCTTGACCTGTTCGAGCCCGAACGCGAACGCCGGCAGGAGCTGCTCAGGCTGGCGCTTGCCTTCCTGCACCTGCATCGCGCCAACCTGCGCCAGCTCCCCGACGACGAGCAAAGCACCAGCCGTGGGGGCCGCTTCCTCGCCAGCCCGAACCCGCCCGATGCCGCGCTCAACGCTATGGCCATTGCCCTTGCCGAGGCCCGCAAGGCCGGAGCGCTTGACGGCTTCGGCGCACGCACGCTGGCCGAGCGGCTCGCCTCGATGGCGCTGGCACAGGCCGGGTGCGAGCGGATCGCCAACACCCCGCTGCCCTATGTCTACTCGCTCCTCATCTACCGCACGACCTACCTTTACTGCCTGCTCCTGCCACTGGCGCTGGTCGGGCCGGTGGGCTGGTTCGCGCCGGTGTTCGTGGCCATCGTCGGCTATGTGTTCCTCGGCCTTGCCGAAGTGACCGAAGACCTCGCCCACCCGTTTGGTACCACACCCAACGCCCTGCCGCTCGACGCGATCTGCCGCGCCGCCGAGATCAGCCTTGCCCCGCATCTCGGCGAGGAGGCTCCGCCGCCGCTCGCCCCCCGCGACTACTACCTCAGTTAGCCCCCTCAGTTCGCACTGCGCAGGCGCACGGCCACACCGGCATTGTCGGTGAACAGCCCGTCGATCCCGGACGCCACCAGCAGGCTCCACAGCTGCGCCACATCGCCCTCGCCCGCCGGGTCGTCGCCGATCTGCAAGGCGGGCGGCAGGAAGGCGTTCTCGCGCCGCATGGTCCACGGATGCACCGCCAGCCCCGCTTGATGAGCCGCCGCGACCAGCCCGCTGGGTGAGCCATCGGCATTGAGCACCTGCGTGAGCGCCGGGCCGATCCCGTCGGCATAGGTGGCGATCATGGCGAGGCCGTCAGCATCAAGCATCTCGGCATAGGTCCGTCCCGGGATGTCAGGCGGGCCAGAGATGGGCGCGACCAACTGGATCAACGGGAACTCGGTGAGTTGGTCGAGCCGCACCAGCGGCGTGACCTCGAAGCACTGGATGAACACCGGATCGACACCGGCGCGCATTCCCGCCTTGTCGAGGTCGGCGAGCAGCATGGCGGCGAGGTCGAAGCCGATATCGGCGAAGTAGGTGGGGTGCTTGATCTCGGGGTATATGCCGATTGCCCGGCCCGTCTCTGCCTCCTTGCGCTTCACCAGCGCCAGCACCTCGGCGAAGGTCGGCACTTCGAACTCGCCATCGTGCGCGGCGCTGGCGGGGCGTAGCTCGGGCAGCCGCTCCTTTGCGCGCAGGCTCTTGAGTTCGGCGAGTGTCAGGTCTTCGGTGAACCAGCCGGTCAGCTCCACCCCGTCGATTGCGCGGGTGGTGAGGCGGCTGGCGAACGCGGGCCGCTGGTCGATGTCGGTGGTGCCGCCGATCTCGTTCTCATGGCGGGCGACGAGCACGCCGTCCTTGGTCGCCACGAGGTCCATCTCGATGTAGTCGGCCCCGTCGTCGATGGCCTTCTCATAGGCGGCGAGCGTATGCTCGGGCAGGTCGCCGCTGGCGCCGCGATGAGCGATGATCAGCACCTCGCTATCCTGCGCCGCAGCGGGCGCGGCCAGCATCAGCGCGGCGAGGCAGGCCAGCCACCTCACGTCAGCGCCGCTTGCCACTTGGCCGCATCGAAGCCGACCAGCAGACCGCCATCATGCTCGACTACCGGGCGCTTGATCATGCTCGGATGCTCGACCATCAGCGCGGCGGCGCCGATGGCATCGCTCGCGCGCGCCTTCTCGCCCTCGTCAAGCTTGCGCCAGGTCGTGCCGCGCCGGTTGAGCACAACGTCGATGCCCTCTTCGCCGATCCAGCGTTCGACCTTTACCGGGTCTGCGCCTTCCTTCTTGTAGTCGTGGAAGGTGTAGGCAAGGCCCTGCTCGTCAAGCCACGTGCGGGCCTTCTTGACGGTGTCGCAGTTGGGGATGCCGTAGAGGTCGATGGTCATGGTGTTCTCGCCAAGGTGTTACAGGTGTGACAGTGTCCTAGAGAGAAAACGCGGGCCACGAAACCGATCCCCCGAAAGTCACGCAGAAGGCCATGGCAAAGCGTCATGGCAACGGGATGACACCGCAGGCCACCTGTAGGAAAGCGCGATCAGTCCTTCGCCGCGAAACGGTGAATGCGCGGGTCGTTGCAGCCCAGCAGCGTATAACTCTCGTAATAGGCCTCGCGCCCCTTCGCCTGCACCGCGCGATGTTCGGCCACACGGCCCCAGCCACGCGCAGCCTCCTCGCTCTCCCATTCGGACAGCGCGATCACTTCGCCATCTTCGGAGGCGTAGCTCTTGAAGGAGAGGAACCCCGGTTGCTGGCGCGCCATCTGCTCCATTTGGGCTGCGTCGGCAGCATAGGCGACCTGATCAATGTCGGCCCGTTTGCGATTCCGGAAAACGACGAGGTACATGTCTTCTTGCCTCCACTCATCCTGAGCTTGTCGAAGGACAGCAGATGCCTTCAATCGCCTAGCCAATCCGCTGTGATCTCGCCCTTGTGCCCGTCCGGTGCCAGCGCGGCGCGCAGCGCTTCCAGCAGCGGCGGCAGCGCCTGCGTGAAGGCGTATGGCGGGTTGACGATGAACAGGCCCGCGCCGTTATAGATGCCGGGCTGATCCTCATCGTACAGCCAATGCTCCACCACCAGGAATTTGGGGATGCCGAGCTTGCCCAGCTGCTCCTTCCAGCGCCGATGCGTGGCGCGGTCTTTCAGCGGATACCAGATCACCGTCACACCATGCGCCCATTTGCGGTGCGCGGCGGCGAGGGTGTCGGTGATGCGGGCGCGTTCGTCGGTCTGCTCGTAGGGTGGATCGACCACCACCACGCCGCGCGGTGTTCGGGTCGGTAGCAGCGCCAGCCATAGCTCGTAGGCATCGCGCTCATGCACGGCAGCCGGCGTGCCGCGCATCGCGGCGCGCAGGGCGCTGGCGTCCTCGGGATGTTTCTCGTTGAGGATCAGACCATCCTGCGGGCGCAGCAACTGCGCCAGAACGCGCGGCGAGCCGGGATAGAGGTGCGGCTCGCCCCCTTCGTTCACCGCCGCTACGGCAGCGCGGTAGTCCGCCAGCAGGGGGTTCGGATCGGCAAAGGCCCGCAGCACGCCCTGTGCGGCCTCACCGGTGCGTTGGGCCTGATCGCCGCCAAGGTCATACAGCCCGCAACCGGCATGGGTGTCGATCAGGGTCAGCGCGCCCTCCTTGCGCTGCAAGGCCCGGATAAGCGCAATCAGCAGGCTGTGCTTCACGACATCGGCGCTGTTACCGGCATGGAAGGAATGGCGATAATTCATGACCTGGGCTTGCCTTGATGACGATGGACAGCGCGGCGGGGCTTCGCGCTGCCACCCTCGCCTGAGACGGATAGCTCCTCGAACTGGCCCGGCGCGATTCCCGCGACAGTCCAGTCGCCGATCGACCAGCGCACCAGCCTGAGAGTGGGAAACCCGGCCGCCGCCGTCATGCGGCGCACTTGCCGGTTGCGGCCTTCGCGGATGGTGATCTTCAGCCAGCTGTCGGGAATGGACTTGCGCTGGCGGATCGGCGGATCGCGCAGCCACAGGTCCGGCTCGGCGATGCGGGCAATATCGGCCGGAAGGGTCATGCCATCCTTGAGCTGAATGCCCTGCCGCAAGGGTTCAAGCTCCGGCTCCTGCGGATCGCCTTCGACCTGCACGAGGTAGGTCTTGGGCAGCTTGAAGCGGGGATCGGCAATGCGCGCCTGCAGCCGCCCATCGTCGCACAGCAGCAACAGGCCCTCGCTGTCCCGGTCGAGCCTCCCGGCGGGATAGACGCCTTTCACCGCAATGAAGTCCGACAGGGTCGAGCGCACCGTGGGCGATCCGCGGTCGGTGAATTGCGACAAGACCCCGAAAGGTTTGTTGAACAGCAGCAGTCGGGCCATCCCGCGCTCATATCGACCGATTGCCGCTATGTCTTCAGGGCCGTGCGCCGCCCGCCGGAGGGACAGTGTTCCTTGGAGGCCTTGGCACTTCCGGATAGCGGAATCGGGTCCCTAGCCCAGATGTGCGTCGGCAATCGCCACGGCCAGCGCATCGGCAGCGTCCGCCCCCACCACCTTCACGCCCGGCAACAACACCTTGAGCATCGCCTGCACCTGCGCCTTCTCGGCAGCACCGGTGCCCACCACCGACTTCTTCACCGCCCGCGCTGCATGCTCGCGCACCGTCAGCCCCATGCCATCATAGGCCGCGCCGCAGGCCGCCAGCACCGCTCCGCGCGCCTGCGCCAGCTTGAGTGTCGACTGCGGGTTCTTGTTGAGAAAAATCTCTTCCGCCGCGGCCCGGTCGGGCCGGTAGCGCACGATCACCTGCGCCAGTTCCGCTTGCAACAGCGCCAGCCGCAAGGCCATCGGCGAAGACGTGTCGGTCTTCACCTGTCCGTTGTCGACATGGCTGATGCGGCTGCCCTCGGTGCGGATCACGCCCCAGCCGGTGCAGCTCAATGAGGGATCGAGGCCGAGAATAATCATAGCCGGCCCTTCACAGGTCAAACGCCAACGCCAGCCGCCAGACAATCGCCACAAGCAGCGGAACGGCAATGGCCAGCAGGATCACCCAGTCTCGCCATCGCCGCATTGCCCCAAGCTCTCCGGCTACTCAGCCCGCGAGCTTCTCCATCAGCTCGTCGGAGATGTCGTAGTTGCCCCAGACGGTCTGCACGTCGTCGTCGTCGTCAAGCGCGTCGACCAGCTTCAGCAGCGTGGTCGCTTCCTTCTCCGCCATGTCGACGGTGATGTTGGGCTTCCACGCCAGCTTCACGGTCTCGGCATCGCCGAGCGACTTTTCCATCTCGGTCGCGATGTGATGCAGCTGATCAGCCTCGGTCCAGATGGTGTGGCCATCCTCGCTCGATTCGATGTCGTCAGCGCCCGCTTCCATCGCCGCTTCGAGCACCTTGTCCTCGTCGCCCGCGCTGGCGGGATATTCGATCAGGCCCTTGCGCTCGAACCCGTGCTGCACCGAACCCTCGGTGCCGAGGTTGCCGCCGTTCTTGCTGAACGCGGTGCGGATGTTGGTGGCGGTGCGGTTGCGGTTGTCGGTCAGCGCCTCGACGATCAGCGCCACGCCGCCGGGGCCATAGCCCTCGTAGCGGACCTCTTCGTAGTTCTCGCCATCATTGGCCGAAGCCTTGTCGATCGCGCGCTGGATGTTGTCCTTCGGCATCGACTGCGCCTTGGCCGCATTGACCGCGAGCCGCAGGCGCGGGTTCATCTCGGGGTCGGGCATGCCCATCTTGGCGGCCACGGTGATTTCGCGGCTGAGCTTGGAAAAGAGGCCCGAGCGCTTCTTATCCTGCGCACCCTTGCGGTGCATGATGTTCTTGAATTTGGAATGGCCTGCCATGGGTCCGTTCGTCTTGCTGGTTGTGTGGTTCGCGCGGCCTTACAACAGGCACGGTGCCAACGGCAACCACTGGCTCAGCCGGTCAGCGGCGCGGCGGCAGTTCGCGCATCGCCAGCTTTTCGGGCGCTTCGGTCCATTCGGGGTGCTTGGCCGCTTCCTTGCGCATCGCGCGGCGGAAACGCAGGTACTGGCCCGGCGTGGGCACGCGCGGCGTGCTGGCCAGCTCCCAATGGATGCCATTGATCGGATCATCGAAGAACACGGCATAGTAGCCGGGCACATAGACGTCATATTCGGCGGGCGGATCGGTTACCGCCAACCCTTCCGGCAGCAGGAACTCGCGGTGGAAAGCATCCACTTCGCGGCGGTTTTTCGCCCATAGCGCAATGTGGTGCACGCCCACGGGCCGCGCCTCGTGATCGAGCTTGGCCCCGCTCTTCGCTGGCTGAATACCGATGTAGCTATGCGGCAGCGGAAAGCGTGCCATGTAGTATGTAGAGCGGTAGCCGATATCGAGCGTCCAGAAGCTCTTGTAGCCGAGCCAGCCGAACATCCGGTCATAGAAAGCGACCGAACGCTCATAGTCCAGCACGGAAAATTCCACATGGTGGACACCGCGCCAGCGCATCAGATTTTCACTGCCGTGCCCGTGGCCGAGACCATCAACATCGAGCCGGTCTTGCCGATCACCTCGTAATCGAGATCGATTCCGACCACGGCATTGCCGCCCAGCGCGCCGCACTCGGCCTGGATTTCCTCGATCGCCTGCTTGCGGGCATCGGCCAGAATGCGCTCGTAGCTACCCGAACGTCCGCCAACGACATCGCGGATCGAGGCGAACATGTCGCGGAAGATATTCGCACCAACGATCACCTCGCCGGTGACGATGCCGAGATATTCCTGCACCGGATGCCCCTCGATCGTGGGCGTGGTGGTGACGGGAATGCCGCGCGCGTCTTTCCAGGGGCCTGCCATCGTACTGTCTCCTGCCGAACTGCTGTTGTTAGTGTATTACTAATACAATACAGCAGGAGCCGCAAGCCGATCAGCCCAGCCCGAGTGCAGCCTTGTAGGTATCAAGGATCATTTCCATTTCGCTGCGGTCGTTGGGGTCCATCTTCCGCAGGCGCACGATCTGGCGCATGATCTTCGGGTCGTAGCCCACCGCCTTGGCCTCGGCATAGACGTCGCGGATATCGTCGGCGATGCCCTTCTTTTCTTCCTCGAGGCGCTCGATGCGCTCGATCAGCAGGCGCAGGCGGTCGTCAGTGGCTTCGGCCATCGGGGTGCTCCATCAAATTCGAGAATCGATAATGGCAGCCCGATAGCCAGCCTGCCGCGCCGGGTGAAGGCCCGGACGCCTGCAAAAGCGATTAATCCTGTGCGTTCTTTTTCAGGCTCTCGTCCATCCGGGCGAGTTGCTCGGGGGTTGCCTCGGTCTGGTACTTCGCCTTCCACTCGTCCATCGGCATGCCGTGGATCAGCGCGCGCGCGGCGGCCTTGTCGCCTTCGTATCCGGCCTCGCGAATCCAGTCAGCCAGGCAATTGCGGCAGAAGCCGGAAAGCCCCATCAGGTCGATGTTCTGGGCATCGTGGCGGTGCTGCAGGTGGCGCACCAGGCGGCGAAAGGCGGCAGCGGCAACGGCGTCGGGCAGCTGGTCCAGCGAATCAGTCTTGTCGCTCATTTTTTCATGTGTCCTTGTCTTGTCGTAGCATGCTGCGATACGCATTCAGATGATGTCGAAATTCACGCCCCGCAACCGCAAGGTGAAAATCCTTGCTACCACCGGCCCTGCCACCGAAGACCCGGAGGTGCTGCGCGCACTGTTCCGCGCCGGTGCCGATGCCTTCCGCGTCAACATGAGCCATGGCGAGCACGCGTTCCACGCGCAGACCATCGCCAACATTCGCGCGCTGGAGGCCGAGTTCGGCCGCCCGATCGCAATCCTTGCCGATCTGCAGGGGCCGAAGTTGCGCGTCGGCAAGTTCGCGGAAGGGCGCGCCACGATTGCCCATGGCGCCACCTTCACCTTCGACCGCGACCCGACACCGGGCGATGCCACCCGCGCCGAGCTGCCGCACGACGAGATCTTCCGCGTGATCGAGGCAGGCCAGCGGCTGCTGGTCAACGACGGCAAGATCCGGCTGCGCGTGAAGAGCGCAAAGACCGACAAGATCACCTGCGTGGCCGAAGTCGGCGGGGTGATCTCCGACCGCAAGGGCGTCAACGTGCCCGATGCCGAAATCCCGATTCCCGCGCTGACCGACAAGGATCGCCGCGATCTCGCCTTCGCCCTTGATCAGGGAGTCGACTGGATCGGGCTGAGCTTCGTCCAGCGCCCGGAAGATCTGATCGAGGCGCGCGAGCTGATGGGCGACCGCGGCGCGCTCTGCGCCAAGATCGAGAAGCCACAGGCCATACGCCGCCTGGCCGAGATCATCGCCGAAGCTGACGGGATCATGGTGGCCCGCGGTGACCTGGGCGTGGAGCTGAACCCTGAAGAGGTGCCGCCGCTCCAGAAGAAGATCGTCAACGCCACGCGCCTCACCGGCAAGCCGGTGATCGTCGCCACGCAGATGCTCGAAAGCATGATCGAGAGCCCCACGCCAACCCGCGCCGAGGTCTCCGACGTGGCCAACGCTGTCTATGACGGGGCCGATGCGGTGATGCTCAGCGCGGAAACCGCCGCCGGCGACTGGCCCGAAGAAGCGGTGATGATGATGGACGCCATCGCCAGCCAGATCGAACGCGACGAAGGCTACAAGCAGCGCGTGCGGCTGCTCGAAACCCCGCCTGATGCGACCGTGGCCGACGCGCTCAGCCACGCCTGCATGACCATTGCCGACACCGTGGAACTCAGCGCAATCACGGTGTTCACCTGGTCGGGCAATTCGGCCCGCCGCGTGACTCGTGGACGCCCGGCAGTGCCGGTGATGGTGCTGACGCCCTCGATGGAGGTCGCCCGGCGCGTTTCGCTGCTTTGGGGCACCCATGCGGTGGCGACCAAGGACATCGGCAGCTTCGAGGAGATGGTCGGCAAGGGCAAGCGGATGGCGCTGCGCCACGGGTTCGGCTCGGCCGGCAGCCGGTTGATCGTGATGGCCGGTGTGCCCTTCGGCGTATCGGGCGCAACCAACCTGCTCCACATCGTCACCATCGCGGGTGACGAGCTGACAAGGCACAAGAAGGCAAAATAGAAACCCGAATCCCCCGCGCCTCGCACAGAGGCAGGGGGAGGAAGGCCGTCGGGCCGGCAGCGCTGCCGGTCGCGCTATGCGTAAGCATGGCGATTCCCGACACCAAGCCACCGCCCCTATCCGGGCGGCGCTGGCACCGAGTGCCTGGGTGCCTTGCGGCACCGATCATTCTCGGGAAACTGGAGCGGGCGAGGCGATTCGAACGCCCGACCCTCACCTTGGCAAGGTGATGCTCTACCCCTGAGCTACGCCCGCTCACTGACGCTACCAGAACCGTAGTTCCGGTGGGGAGCGGCGCAACTAGCAGCGGTTATTTCACCCTGCAAGCGGAAAATGCGTGCTTTTGTACATGTACGGCAATCGCAGCCTTTGCCCTTCACAAATCGCGCGAAAGGACCACATTACCAAGGTATCTGAAAAGCCGACGGGAGCACACAACGTGGCAAGCATGGGCCTCAACATCGACGAACAGAAAGCAGTCGAGCGATTCCGCAAGGAAGTGGTCGATCCCAGCCAGGACAAGCTCGTAATCGTCGATTTCTGGGCCGAGTGGTGCGGCCCGTGCAAGGCGCTCACCCCGGTGCTGGAGAAGGTCTGCGCCGAATATGCCGACAAGGGCGTGATTCTCGCCAAGATCAATGTCGATGAAGAGAAATTCATCGCCAGCCAGTTTCAGGTCCAGTCGATCCCCACGGTCTATGCCATTTTCCAGGGCCAGCCCGTGGCCGACCTGACCCCGGCGCGCAGCGAATCGCAGCTTAAGGGTGCGCTCGACCAGATCCTGCAGCAGGTGCCGGTAAAGCCGGGCGCTGGCCAGGAGGCCGCACCCGATATCGACCAGCTGCTCGCCATGGGCGAAGAGGTGCTGGCCGGAGGCGATGCCCAGCGCGCTGGTTCGATCTTCATGCAGATCACGCAGATAGCGCCCGACAACGCCACCGCCCATGCAGGCCTGATCCGCGCCATGCTCGCCGCCGACATGACCGAAGAGGCCAAGGCTGCCTTTGCCGAACTGCCCAAGAGCCTGCAGGACGATCCGGCGCTGGCACAGGCCAAGGCCGCGCTTGAGCTTGTCGGCCCGCAGGTCGACAACGATGAGCTTTCGGCCCTGCGCCAGGCTGCCGAAGCCAACCCTGGCGATGCCGCCGCGCAGATCGCCTATGCCGAAGCCGCCTTTGCCGCCGGCGATCGCGACGGCGCAGCCGAGACCCTGCTGGCCGCTATCGGCCGCGAACCAGAGGATGGCGACGGCGCGGCCAAGGCCAAGTTGCTGCAGTTCTTCGAGGCAGTGGGGCTGGAGGACGCCTGGGTTTCGGCCCAGCGCCGCAAGCTCTCGCTGCTGCTGTTCGGATGACCCGGAAGCGGCCGACATGGGCCAAGTGAACAAGGTTCGCCTCTCGATCTTCCCGCTGACCGGGGCCATCCTCTATCCCGGGCTGCATCTGCCGCTGCATATTTTCGAGCCGCGCTATCGCGCGATGGTAGGCGATGCGCTCGCCCGCGACCGCCGTATCGCGATGATTCAACCAGCTGACCCCGACGAGGATGCCCCCTTGTTCGAAGTGGGCTGCGTGGGCCGGATCTCCGAAGTCGAGACAAGCGAGGACGGCCGCTACAACATCATGCTCACCGGCGAGCATCGCTTCCGCCTCCTGCGCGAGCTGGAGGTCACCACCCCGTTCCGCCAGATCGAGGCCGAGCTGATCGAAGAGCCCAAGGACGAGATGCTCACGCTGGGCGAACGCGCCGCCTTCGAGCACGAATCGCGCAAGTTCGCCAAGGCGCAAGGCTACGAGATCGACTGGGACTCGGTGGCGCGGCTGGACGACGTCTCGCTTGTGAACGGCGTCTCACAGATCGCCCCGTTCGATGCGGCGGCCAAGCAGGCACTGCTCGAAGCGCCCAACCTGCGCGTGCGCTGCGACCTGCTGGTGCAGCTGATGGAGTTCTTCGGCAAAGGCGACCCCGACGAAGGTAACGTGACTCTTCAGTAGTTACGCAGCCCCATCCGGGGCTGCATCCTCGCGGCTATTCGCTCCGCTACGCTGCGGGGCCACTGCGGGCGCGCGGTCGCGCTTGCCCTCGCTTTGCTCGCGTTTTGGGGTGGCGCCTGCTCTCCTCCCCCTTCGTCACCCTGGACTTGATCGGTATTCCAGCGGCCCGCAGGCGCCCCGCAATGGAGGCATAGCCGGAATGGAGGGAACAGCGCCGAGGATGCCCGCGCGGATGCGCGGGCGTAACCACAACGACATAACTACGAAAAACTCTCCCGCAGTCCGTCGATCACATATTGCGCGGCTAGCGCGGCCAGCAGCACGCCCAGCAGACGCGTAATCACCGCTTCCACCTTATCGCCAAACACCCGCATCAGCGGGCTTGCCGCCAGCAGCGCCAGCAGCGTGAGCACCAGCACAGAGGCAAGCGCCCCCAGCACCACAAGCGTGCCCTCGACACCCTTGGCGTTGCCCGACAGCAGCATGATCGAGGCAATCGCCCCCGGCCCCGCCAGCATCGGCATCGCCATCGGGAACACCGACACGTCCTCGTGCTCGGGGTCTTCGCGGACCTTGTCGGCGCGGTCATTGCGGCGCTCGGTGCGCTTCTCGAACACCATTTCCAGCGCGATCAGGAACAGCATGATCCCGCCTGCCACACGGAAGGCATCCAGCTCGATATGCATCGCCGCCAGCAGGTTCTCTCCAAACAGCGCGAAGCCGAACAGGATCGCAGCCGAGATAAGGCAGGCGCGAATCGCCATCGAACGGCGCGCAGCAGGCGTGGCATTGGCGGTGAGCCCGGCATAGATCGGCGCGCACCCCGGCGGGTCGATCACCACGAACAGCGTGACGAAGGCAGACATGAACAGCTCGATCATGGCCTAGCCCTGCCGGTCTGGAATCCCGAAAGCAAGCGCCTCCTGCCATTGGCCATCGCGCTGCCATTCGACGATCATCCGCCAGCTCTCCGGCCCGGTCTGCTCCATCCGCCAGGCCAGGGTGCCATCGCGCGCACGGGTGAGCACTTGCGACGCTTCCTCGGCGGGCGCTTCAGTCCGCCCCTGCCCCGGCTTGCGCTGCTCGCAATCGGCGGTGTGCGCGGTGATCGCCTGAAGCGCGTCCACGATGATGGTGTCTTCGTCCGGTTCAACGTCCGGCGCGCGCGGTGCGGGTTGCGGCACTTGCGGCGTGCCGACGTCGTAAGTCCATTTGTAGCTGCCATCGCGGAGGCGCTGCCACACCGTGGCATAGTGGCCGAACAGGCCCTCTGCATCGCGATAGCGTCCAAAGCTGACCGCCAGCGAACCGTCGCAGCTCGACCAGACCTCGCGCGGCGCCCATTCAATCGCCTGCGCCGGATCGGGCCGCCCGGCAAGCCATTCTTCCGCATCGATCGCGCTGCCACCAGCGAACATCTGCGCGCCCGGTGCGGCATATTCACGAAAGGCGGTCCACTGGCCTTGATCGCGCGCCATTCGCGCAAAGGCGAAGTCGGTGGCCGCCACCCGGCCCGGATCGGCGCGCGAACCAGCGCGCTCCAGCACTCGTTCAGCCAACTCCGCGCGCGCGCTGCGCCGCTGCTGCCCGGGGCTGGCGCAGCCCGCCAACAAGGCGAGGCATCCAGCCGCAAGGAAAGCGCGTTTCAGCATGAGGCGGCAAGCCGGATCAGAGCGTCGACATGGCCGCATTGGTGAGCACGATATCGAGCACCCGCAGGCCCACGATCAGCACCAGCGGCGAAAAGTCGATCGCGCCGGTGTTGGGCATGATCTTGCGGATCGGCCCCAGCAACGGATCGAGCAGCGCGTTCACCGAACGGTAAATCGCGACCACGAAATCGTTCGAAGTGTTGACCACGTTGAAAGCCATCAAGAGGCTCAGGACGAACTGCACGATCACCAAAAAGATGATGATCGAGATCAAGTAGCCGACGATCTGCGACAAGGTCAGAAGCAACACTGGCAAAAACCCTTTTATGTCTGCGTCCCGCCACCCAATCTAGGTGCTCGGGGAAGGTGTATCAACTGAGTAATACGCGTTGCGCAATCCGCAACCCGTGCTCAGCCCTTGCTGACCAGCGTGCCCGCGCCGCGACTGGTGAAGAATTCGAGCAGCATCGCATGCGGCACGCGCCCGTCGAGGATCACCGCCGCCTCGCACCCGGCCTCGACCGCCTGCACGCAGGTCTGGAGCTTGGGAATCATCCCGCCGGTGATGATACCGCTCTCTTCCAGCTTGCCGATGTCGGACGGGCGCAGGTCGGTGAGCAGCTTGCCCTCCTTGTCGAGCACGCCGGTAACGTCGGTCAGCAGGAACAATCGCGCCGCGCCCAGCGCCGAGGCAATCGCGCCCGCCATGGTGTCGGCGTTGATATTATAGGTCTGACCGTGACCGTCGGTGGCGATGGGGGCGATGATCGGGATCATGCCCGCCGCGCTCAGCGTGTCGAGCACCCTGGTGTCGACATCCTTCGGCTCGCCCACGAAGCCGAGATCAACGGCCTGTTCGATCTGGCTGTCGGGATCTTTCACGGTGCGGCTGACCTTCTCGGCGCGGACCATCTTTCCGTCCTTGCCCGAAAGGCCGATGGCGGTGCCGCCGGCGCGGTTGATCCAGCTCACCAGTTCCTTGTTGATCGCCCCCGACAGGACCATTTCGGCAATCGAGGCGGTCTGCTGATCGGTGACGCGCAGGCCGCCGACGAATTCGCTTTCCACGCCCAGCTTCTTGAGCATGGCGCCGATCTGCGGGCCGCCGCCGTGGACCACCACCGGGTTGATCCCCACGGCCTTGAGCAGCACGATATCTTCGGCAAAGTCGCGCGCGGCCTCGGGATTGCCCATCGCGTGGCCGCCATATTTCACCACGAAGCTGCGCCCGGCATAGCGCTGGAAATAGGGCAACGCCTCAATCAGCGTCTCAGCCTTGGCGAGCATCTGTTTCTCGGTGATCTGGGTCATGGCGCGGGCCTTAGCCGGTCGGGACAGCAAAGCCTAGACCGATCCGGCCAAGGCCCCTCGCCTTGCAGTTACTCGCTCTCGGTGCTGGCGCCGGATTCGACCGGGACGGGGGTCATCGGCGTATCGGGCAGGTTGACCTCGACCCCTTCGTTGTCCTCCGGCACCGCGATCAGCTCGCCGCCGCTAAGGTCCTGAGTCTCGACTTCGAGCGATTCTTCCGTGCCTTCGTCCTGGCAGGCAGAGAGCGCGAAGGCTCCGGCGAGCGCGAGAATGGTGGCGGTACGGGCGACGTTAGGGCGCATGGTGGTCTCCTTGAAGCGTCCATGAGGAATGGCGCGCATGATGCCCGCCCGGCGCTCGATTGGCCAGCGCAATGTGCGGCGATTGGCGGACCGAAAGGCCCGGTCCGCCCGGATCAGTCGGCCAGCACCTTCTTGAGCACGGCGACCCGCTCGCGTTCGGCGGTCGTGTCACGCTCGGGATGGGCGGCGATCTTGTCGAGCAGGACCTTGAGTTCCTTCCGGCGGTCCTCGGCGGTGGTGTGATGCTTTTCGTCAGTCATCCTTTTGCTCCTTTCCTAATCTTGCAATCCGCAAGACGGGCAGAGGTTCCGGCATGCGACCGTGCGAGGCTCAGCGCTGCTCGGAGTCGGGCTGCTTGGCCCAGGGATTGACGTGTTTTTTCGGCTTGTCCTGCGGCTGAAAACCTGCCGCCTCGACCAGCGCGGCGACCGCCTGATCTTCGTCCTGCGTGTCGCTGCCGGACTTGGACGCATCGTTGGCATGGGGGACGGTGCAATAGGCGGTCAGGCAGACCCCACCCGCCCAGAGCAGCGCCCGCCAGCGGCTGCGAAAGACTGCCTGATACTTGCCGAACATGGCGGCGGGTATGGCATGGGGAGGGTTAAGGTTTGGTGGGGGTGCAATCTCGAGCCTAGCGAGAAGACCGACTTCGGCCCTGCAGACGCATCAGCCCATAATTCTCTTAAGCTCACCTTCGATGGTCATAATTTCTCGGTCCAACAAGGCTTCAGAAACGTTCGTGGGTGCCCGATAGGCCTTTCCACCATAGGCATCGAGAATACCAAACTCTTCTTCGCCAGAACCACGATAGCCACGCCTTAACAGCACCACCCCAGCACCAGCTGTGTCTCGGCTTAATCGCGGCTCCTTGCGCGGATAAACAGCCAGAATCTTCCTTCTGGCGCTGGTCTCCAATCCAATTTCCGGCTCAATATGAACAGAAAAAATCTTGTTTGGTGAGGGCCAAACTCCTCGAGAAGGAGCTATTCGCTGACCAGCCTGCTTGCTCAACCAATCTGCGGTATGCTCGAAGATCTCTACATTGTGAGCAACTGCATTGTGCGGCGCTGATCCAGCGATATCCTTGATTACAGACTCTCGGGACCTGCCATGCGCAGAGTGTTGCAAAACGCCATCTCGAGAACTTCTATAAAAATCGAAGCCTCCGGGCTTAGCGTACCCTTCAAGATGACGAATTTTGTCACCGGTATCCAACGTCAAGAACTTCAAGAACGTCGAGAAGTGCATGATCACCGGCATGGCCTTTAGCCCTTCGAAGAACGAGGATCATGCCCATAGGTATTGCGCTCACGAATCTGGCCGTTCTTACCGGTAAGATATGCCTCACCCTTTGTTTCGCGCGCCCTAGACTGTGCTTCAGACCAAGCTTCGGCCTGAGTGCGATGCACAGAAGTAGCCCGCGAATTTCCCGCGCCCTTCACCTGCCACCCGTCAGGGTGCTTCGTCGTCCAGTAGTCTTTTGACATGATCAATCTCCGAATCCCATGTTCACCCTTCGTTTACCATGGATTCTATTTTTGTTCAATCACTCCGCCGCCACGGTCCCGCTTCCGCCGGAAACCTCACCAAACATATCCGGCCCGGCCTCTTCCTCGCCCTCGTTCGCGGCGACGGCCTTCGCCTTGCGGCGCTGGTCGAAGTTCGACCACACGTCCTGCCAGCTCCCGCGGGTCGCGCCCTTCGAATATTCGGTCGAACGGGTCTCGAAGAAGTTCGCGTGCTCCACCCCGTTCAGCAGCGGCGTCAGCCACGGCAGCGGGTGCTCCTCCACCATGTAGATCGCCGGCAGGCCCAGCTGGCTCAGCCGCCAGTCGGCGATGTAGCGGATATATTTCTTGATCTCCTTCGCCGTCATGCCGGGCACCGGGCCCTGCTCGAAGGCGAGATCGATGAAGGCATCTTCCAGCCGCACCGTCTTCTGGCACATGTCCATGATGTCTTCCTTCACCGGCTTGGTGAGGCAGTCACGCTCGGCGCAGAAGGCGTGGAACAGGCGGGTGATGCCCTCGCAGTGCAGGCTCTCGTCGCGCACCGACCAGCTGACGATCTGCCCCATGCCCTTCATCTTGTTGAAGCGCGGGAAGT
>CENV01082535.1_pt1 | contig 29029 bp, 23 predicted proteins | sample 530231 | NCBI WGS metagenome assembly CENV01 (sample SAMEA2619815, study PRJEB7988) | marine metagenome | biome: marine biome (ENVO:00000447); feature: surface water layer (ENVO:00002042); material: "saline water (ENVO:00002010), including plankton (ENVO:xxxxxxxx)" | depth 5 m
CTATGCCGAACTGCGTCGCAAGGCGATGAGTTCGAGCCGCCGTATCATCGATATAGCCGAAGCCGTCGTCACCGCGCACGACCTCTTGGGAGGAAGCTGAACCATGCCCACGCGCGACCTTGTCATCGGTTTCCTGCCGCTGGTCGATGCCTGCCTGCCGATCCTGGCGCACGAACACGGATTTGCCGAGGAAGAGGGACTTAACCTCACATTCCTGCGTGATGTCAGTTGGGCAACCGTGCTTGACCGGCTGCTCTATGGCCATTCGGATGCCGCACACATGCTGGCCCCGCTGGCGATTGCCACCACGCTGGGGGTCGGCCGCCCGGCTCGCGCGATGGCCGCCCCTTTCGTGCTGGGGCTCAATGGCAACGGCATTACCCTGCGCAAGGATCTGGCTGCACGGGTGTGCGAACCCGGCTTGTTCGGCGATCCGAGGACGGTCGGCGCGGCCATGAGAATTGAGGTCCAGAACGCGCTGGCGGCGGGCAAGCGCCTGCGGCTTGGCGTGGTGCACCGCTATTCGAGCCATAATTACAAGCTGCGCTATTGGCTTGCGGCCTGCGGCATCCGGCCAGACGAAGAGGTCGAGATCGTCACCGTAGCACCGCCGTTTGTGGCCGACGCCATGGCCAGCGGTGAGATCGACGGTGCCTGTGTGGGCGAGCCCTGGAACAGTCTGTGTGTGGAGCGCGATGTCGGAACCATTGTGCTCGCGACGGCGCAGATATGGCGGCGCGGGGTGGAAAAGGTGCTCGCCATGCGGGCAGATCGGCTGGAGGAAAGGCGCGAGGAAACGGAAGCGTTGATCCGCGCCATGCGCCGCGCCGGAAGCCACTTCGTCGATCCTGCCAACTGGGAGACCAACGCGGCGATCCTTGCCCGGCCGCACTATGTCGGTGGTGACGAGCGGCTGATCCTGCGCGCAATCTCCGACAGGCCAGTGCTTGTGCATGGCGGCGAACCCGTGCCCTTCCATGATTTCATGTTCCAGCACAGCGAGGCGGCCAACTTCCCATGGGTCAGCCAGGCGGCCTGGCTCTATTCGCAAATGGTACGTTGGGATCAGCTTGAATATGCCGAAGAAGCATCGCGTCAGGCGGCAGCCGTGTTCCGTCCTGACATATACCGCAGTGCACTCAAGGTCACAGGCGACGACTTGCCTGGCGCCAATTCCAAGGTTGAAGGCAGCGTGAGTCAGCTCACTCAAGTGGGAGCACAACAAGGCTCCATCACCTTGTCAGAAAACCGTTTTTTCGACGGTCGCACCTTCGATCCGGTAGACATTTCAGGCTATCTCGCCGCACTGGATTGAGCACATTTTCTCGCTGCACTGCAAAATGCCCTTTACGAACCGCGCCCGAATCGCCTATCTCTAATGGCGAACGAAGCGCTGCTGCCCAAGGTTGGGTGTGCACCAAAGGCTTCGATCACTCGAAACATTGCGTGGCAACGTCGCCGCCCGATCTGATCCTGCTGTAGGGTCAAATCGTGGCGGCTTTTTTGCGTTGTGCGTCCGGCTGGAGACGAAGTGCATGACCGAAATGATCAAGGGGCAATTGAGCCGTCGTACCGCCATGGGAACTCTGGCAGGCTTTGCTGCTGCGATGATGCTGACCGGGTGCGGCAGCAGCGATGAAGGCGCCGGTGCGGTCGCCACGGCCGCCAATGTCGATGGCCCGCCGGAAAAGCCGAACCTGAAGCTCGGCTTCATCAAGCTGACCGACATGGCCCCGCTCGCCATCGCGCTGGAGAAGGGCTATTTCGTTGAGGAAGGCCTCAATGTCTCGCTGGAACCGCAGGCCAATTGGAAAGTGCTGCTCGACGGAGTGATCGGGGGGCAACTGGATGCCGCACACATGCTCGCCGGCCAACCGCTGGCCGCGACGCTCGGCTATGGCACCCAGGCCAAGCTGATCGCCCCACTCAGTCTCGATTTGAACGGCAATGCCATCACCCTTTCGAACCGGGTGTGGGGCATGATCAAGAACGATCTGCCGATGGAAGACGGCAAGCCGAAGCATCCGATTTCCGCCGCCGCACTCCAGCCGGTGGTGGAGAGCTTCAAGGCGCAAGGCAAGCCCTTCAACATGGGCATGGTCTTCCCCGTCTCCACCCACAATTACGAGCTGCGCTACTGGTTGGCGGCGGGGGGCCTCAATCCCGGTTTCTATACGCCGGGCGATGTGGGCGGCACCGTGGGCGCCGATGTCAATCTGTCGGTCACGCCCCCGCCTCAGATGCCCGCCACGATGGAAGCGGGCACCATCGATGGCTACTGCGTGGGCGAGCCTTGGAACCAGCAGGCAGTAGCCCGTGGTATCGGCGTGCCAGTCGTGACCGACGACGAGATCTGGCACAACAACCCGGAAAAGGTACTCGGCCTGCGCGAGGATTTCGCGGTCAACTACCCAGCGACCACGGCCGCCATGATCCGTGCGATCATCAAGGCGCAGCAGTGGCTCGATGCCGATAACGGAGCGAACCGCGCAGAGGCGGTCGAGATCCTCAGCCGTCCCAACTATGTCGGTGCCGATCCTGCAGTGCTGGCCGCCAGCATGACTGGCAAGTTCACCTTCGAGCCGGGCGACACCCGGCCCGCGCCCGGCTTCAACATCTTCTTCGATAACTTCGCCGGCTATCCCTACTATTCGGACGCCATCTGGTATCTCACCCAGATGCGGCGTTGGGGCCAGATTGCCGAGGATCACCCCGATAGCTGGTATGTCGACACGGCCAAGAAGGTCTACCGCCCCGACCTCTATCTCGCCGCCGCCAACAAGCTGGTGGCAGCCCAGGCAATCCCCGCCGAGGCCGTGCCGCAGACCGACGGTTTCCGCGAGCCAACCAGCGAATTCATCGACGGCCTGACCTACGACGGGCGCAAGCCCAACGCCTACATCGCCAGCTTCCCCATTGGCCTGAAGGAAGGCCAGCAAGTCACCGCCTCGGGCGTGAGCGGCGCGTGACCGCCGCACCAAGCCAGCAGATCAACAAGGAAACTCCCGAAATGGCCACTGCCTTTGCACCCGTTACCGCAGACCAGCCGGAAGCCAAAACTGCTTCGGTTGCCAGCGCGGCTGAGCCCTCTCCTCCCGCTTCGTCCACGCTCGAGCCGCGCGCCAATCCGCTCATTGCCAAGCTCGCGGGATGGAGCCGCAGCCTGCTTGCTCCGCTGGCGGGCATCGCGATCTTCCTCGCGCTGTGGGCAGTGCTCGCACCCACGGTGCAGACCTCGCTCGGGGCCCTGCCCGGTCCGCTCGAAGTTGCGGGTCAAGGCGTCGCGCTGCTCGACGAATGGCAGGCAGCGAGCGAGCTGGAAGCTCAGTTCTATGCCGATCAGGAGGCGCGCAATGCCGCAGCCATTGCGGCGGGCAATACTGCCGGAGTGACGGACTTTGTCTATTCCGGCCCGCCCACGTTCCTCGACCAGATTGTCACCAGCCTCAAGACCGTGGCGCTCGGCTTCGTGCTCGCCTCCTTAGTGGCGGTTCCCATAGGGCTCGTTTGCGGCCTTTCGCCGCTGGTGAATGCGGCGATTAATCCGCTGGTCCAGATCATGAAGCCGGTCAGCCCGCTGGCCTGGCTGCCGATCGTGACCATGGTGATCAGCGCGCTGGTGACGAGCCCCGATCCGGTGCTGGCCAAGAGCTTCATCATTTCAGCGCTGGTGGTGATGCTGTGCTCGCTGTGGCCCACTCTGATCAACACGGCGGTCGGCACGGCCAGCATCGACAAGGATTTGCTCAACGTGGGCCGCGTGCTCAAGCTCGGCTGGTTTGCCAAGCTTACGAAGCTCGTGCTGCCCTCCAGCTTGCCATATATCTTCACCGGCATGCGGCTTTCGCTGGGCGTGGGCTGGATGGTGCTGATCGCGGCGGAAATGCTCAGCCAGAACCCCGGCCTTGGTAAGTTCGTGTGGGACGAGTTCCAGAACGGCTCCAGCCAGTCGCTGGCGCGGATCATGTTTGCTGTGGTGGTGATCGGCTTCATCGGCTTTGGTCTCGACCGGTTGATGATGGCGCTCGAAGCCCTCGTCTCGCGCAACAAGGCGGTGTGACCATGAGCAACGCGATCCTCTCTCTCAGCGGCGTCACAAAGGCCTATGCTGGCAAGACTGGCAACGTCTCCCACGTGCTGGGCGGCATCGATCTGGAAGTGGCGGAGGGCGAGTTCATCGCCATCCTCGGCTTCTCCGGCGCGGGCAAGACCACGCTCATCAACACCATCGCCGGGCTGATCGAGCCCGATGACGGACAAATCCTGCTGCGCGGCACGCCGATCAGCGGCACCGGCAAGGATCGCGGCGTCGTGTTCCAGTCGTACAGCCTGTTTCCCTGGCTGACCGTGGCGCAGAACGTGGCCCTGGCGGTGGACGCTGTACACAAGGACCGCAGCGCCGCCGACCGCGCCGCGCTGGTGAAACAGAAGGTCGAACTGGTCGGTCTCGGCCATGCCATGGACCGCAAACCAGCGCAGCTTTCCGGCGGCATGCGCCAGCGCGTGGCTGTGGCCCGTGCCCTCGCCATGGAGCCCGAAATCCTCCTGCTTGATGAACCCCTGTCGGCGCTTGACGCATTGACCCGCGCCAAGTTGCAGGACGAGATCGAGCGCATCCGCAAGGAAGAGGGACGTACGATCGTGCTGGTCACCAACGATGCCGACGAAGCGCTGCTGCTGGCGGACCGGGTGGCCGTGCTCACCCCGGCGCCATCTGCCCGCATCGGCCGCATCTGGGCCGTGGATGTGCCCCGCCCCCGTGACCGCGAAGCCGTGAATGACGATGCCGCCTTTCAGGCACTGAGGCGCGAGATCGTCTCCTATCTCGGTCAACTCAATGCGGAGAGCGGCACTGTGGGTGAAAGCGCCGTTGCCCTGCCCAATGTGACTCCGATCGATCTGGCCGCGCTCAGCGACAAAGGACCGCCGCAGGCCTATCGCGATGCGGCGCGGAGTGCGGTCGAAAAGCGTTACCTGGAATTCTATAAGCTCGACAAGATTTACCCCACGCCCAAGGGGCCGCTCAAGGTGGTCGACAATTTCAACCTGATCATGAACCGGGGCGAATTCGTCTCGCTCATCGGCCATTCGGGCTGCGGGAAAAGCACCGTGCTGACCATGGCGGCCGGCCTCAACGAGATCAGCGGCGGCGGCATCGTGCTCGACAACCGCGAGATCAGCGCTGCCGGGCCGGACAAGGCGGTGGTGTTCCAGGCGCCCAGCCTGATGCCCTGGCTCACTGCGCGGCAGAACGTCGCGCTTGGGGTGGAGCGTGTCTATCCCCATGCAGGAAAGGCCGAGCGCCGCGATATCGTCGATTACTATCTCGACCGGGTTGGCCTTGGCGACGCCAAGGAGAAGATGGCCGCCGAAATGTCCAACGGAATGCGCCAGCGGGTTGGCATCGCGCGCGCCTTTGCCTTGAGCCCGCGGCTGCTGCTGCTCGATGAGCCCTTCGGAATGCTCGACAGTCTCACCCGTTGGGATTTGCAGGACGTGCTGGTGGATACCTGGAACCGCACCAAGGTGACCGCGATCATGGTCACGCACGATGTCGATGAGGCAATCCTGCTGGCCGACCGGGTGGTGATGATGACCAACGGACCGAACGCCACCATCGGCAAAGTCCTGACGGTCGATCTGCCGCGCCCGCGCGATCGCAAGGCGTTGCTCGAAGATCCGAAGTTCTACCACTACCGGCAGGAGGTGCTGCACTTCCTCGCCGAATACGATCACGGACCGGGCGCCAAGGCGGCCTGAGCAACCGGACAAAAAAGGGACGAGAAGCGGCGTGCGGCAAGGGGGCCTCGCGCGGCGAACTGAAAGCACAAGGTGCGCCGGCACGGTCCGGCATGTGACGGGCAACGGGGTTCGTCTGATCCTGAATTTCGGGAGGAGAACCCCATGTTTGTTAGCAGGTCTGTGATTGCCAAGCTGTTTGCCGCCACCAGCCTCACGCTGATTGCTGCCCCCGCCTTTGCGAAGGCGGGCGATCCGATCCCCCTCGGCGAGGGAGCCTCGCTTGATCTTAAGCTCGCCACGCGGCTGCGGTACGAAGTCGTCGATCAGGCCAACCTGCCCGATGATGCCGAGGCGCTGACCTTCCGCGCGCGGCTAGGTGCAGAGCTTGCAGTCGGCGGCTTCAAGGCGTTGGTCGAGGGAGAGGGCACAGCGGCGCTGTCGGACCGCTACAACGATACGCTGCCCTTCAACGGGGTGGAGCCCTACCCGGTCGTGGCCGATCCCGAAAACCTTGAGCTGAACCGCTTGCAGCTTTCCTACTCGAAGGATGGAAGCGGGATCACCGCGGGCCGCCAGCGGATCAATCTGGGCAATCAGCGCTTCGTCGGCAGTGTCGGCTGGCGGCAGAACGAACAGACCTTCGATGCGGTGCGCGGCCAGTTCAAGAGTGGGATATTTTCCGCCGATGCCACCTACGCGATCTCGCAGCGCACGATCTTTGGCGTGGACAGCCCGAACGAGTATTTCGATGGCGATCTGATCCTGCTCAACGCCGGGATCGACACCGCCAGCCTTAGCGCGACAGCCTTTGCCTATGTGCTCGACTATGACAGCCGCGCAGCGATGGCGAGCGAGACCTACGGCCTCATTGCCAGTTACAGCCACACCTTCAGCCCCGGCGTTTCCGCCAAGCTCACCGGCTCCTATGCCAGCCAGACCAACACCGGCATCAACCCTATCGACTATCAGGCCGACTACATCCTCGCCGAGGCGAGTGGCACCGTGGCCGGTTTCACCCTTCTGGCAAGCTATGAGGAACTGGGCAGCGACGGAGGCCAGGCCGCATTCCAGACCCCGCTTGCCACCGCCCACGCCTTTCAGGGCTGGGCCGACCTCTTCCTGACCACCCCGGCCAATGGTGTGGTCGATTATCAGATCTCGCTGAAAAAAGGCTTCACCCTGCCCGCTTTCGGCGCAGTGACCGCAAAGGTGGCCTACCACCAGTTCGACAGCGCGTTTGGCAATCTCGACTACGGCAGCGAGTGGGATGCCTCACTCGGCTTCCGGATCGGGTCTGTAAACATGCTCGCCAAGTTCGCCGATTACAGCGCCGACCAGTTCGGCAACGACACGCAAAAAGTGTGGTTGCAGGCCGAATGGGGCTTCTGATCAGACAGGCTGGTCGGGCATGCGATGTTGCGATGCAATAATCGCTTGCCCGACCGGACAAAGCTGGGTTAGTCTTCCAGTTCAAGACGGGAATCGCCGGTCCAGCGTTGGACCAGTGCAAGGTGATCCCGCCAACTTTCATCAGCGTGGCAACGAAGCCGCCGATTGTTCCCTTCGCAGGGCACGATCAGGCGGCTTTTTCGCGTGCGCATTCGGTCCGTCAGCAGGCGGGAAGGAGCGGGTAAGACAGTGAATGCGGATACAGGCTTTGCAGCGGCGAGCGCCTTGAAAGAGCGGCTGGTCGTCATCGGCAACGGAATGGCCGGGTGCCGCGCGGTGGAGGAAGTGCTCGCCCGCGATCCCGCCCGCTATGCCATCACCATCTTCGGCGCAGAACCGCGGGTGAACTACAACCGGATCATGCTTTCCCCCGTGCTGGCAGGCGAAAAGACCTTCGACGAGATCGTGATCAACGGCCCCGAATGGTATGCCGACAATGCCATCACGCTGGTGAGCGGCGATCCGGTTACCGCGATCGACACCGCCGAACGCACCGTCACTTCGGCGTCTGGGCGGGTGGAGCCCTACGACCGGCTGTTGATCGCGACCGGTTCCGATCCCTTCATCATACCCGTGCCCGGTCACGATCTGCCTGGCGTGGTGACGTTCCGTGATCTCGACGATGTCGACAAGATGCTCGCAGCGGCAGAAGGCGGCGGGCATGCGGTCGTCATCGGCGGCGGCCTGTTGGGGCTTGAGGCCGCGCACGGCCTCACCCTGCGCGGCATGAGCGTGAGCGTGGTCCACCTGATGCCCACCCTGATGGAGCGCCAACTGGATGAGGCGGCGGGCTGGTTGCTACGGCAGGAGCTGGAGCGGCGCGGACAGACCATTCTCACCGGTGCCAACACCAAGGCGATCCTCGAAGCCGATGGCCGCGTGGCGGGCGTGGAACTGGAGGATGGGACCCGGATCAAGGCCGATATCGTGGTGATGGCCGTGGGCATCCGCCCCGCGACTGCCCTCGCCAAGGCTGCCGGGCTGACGGTCGAGCGCGGCATTCTGGTCGACGATCACATGGTCACCAGCGATCCTGCCGTACTGGCGGTGGGAGAATGCGTGCAGCACCGCGGGGCGTGCTACGGCCTGGTTGCTCCGCTGTGGGATATGTGCCGCAGCCTCGCCGCCTATCTGACCGATGCACCGCAGGGATATGAAGGCTCTGTCACGTCGACCAAGCTCAAGGTCTCAGGTATCGACCTGTTTTCCGCTGGCGACTTCTCCGGCGGCGAAGGGGCCGAGGACATCGTGCTGCGCGATGCTGCCCGCGGGGTCTACAAGCGGGTGGTGCTGCGCGACAACAAGGTGGTTGGCGCGGTGCTCTACGGGGATACCGCCGATGGCTCATGGTATTTTGATCTTCTGAAGAAGGGCGAGGATGTCTCCCCCATCCGCGAGGCGCTCATCTTCGGGCAGGCCTTTGCCCAGGGCGGGGGTGCCCTTGCGGACCCTAATGCCGCCGTTGCCGCCCTTCCGGACGACGCAGAGATCTGCGGCTGCAACGGCGTATCCAAGGGCCAGGTCGTCGGCTGCATAAACGCTGGGGCGCACAGCCTCGATGCCGTACGCAGCACCTGCAAGGCTTCGGCCAGCTGCGGCAGCTGCACCGGGCTGGTCGAACGGCTGCTGGCCGTCACTCTGGGGGCTGAGGTGGAAAGCGGTCCCAAGCCGATGTGCAAATGCACCAGCTTCACCCACGATGACGTGCGCCGAAACATCGTGGAGAAAGGCCTGCGCGCCATCCCGCAGGTGATGCAGGAACTGCACTGGACCACGCCCGAAGGATGTTCCAGCTGCCGCCCTGCCCTCAACTACTATCTGCTGTGCGCCTGGCCTGGCGAATACGAGGACGACCAGAAGAGCCGCTTCGTCAACGAACGACTGCACGCCAATATCCAGAAGGATGGCACCTATTCGGTCGTCCCGCGCATGTGGGGCGGCCTCACCAATCCGCGTGAACTGCGCGCGATCGCCGATGTGGTGGAGAAATATGACGCGCCGATGGTCAAGGTGACGGGCGGCCAACGGCTCGACATCTTCGGCATCAAGAAGGAGGATTTGCCCGCTGTGTGGGCCGATCTCAATGCCGCGGGAATGGTTTCGGGCCATGCCTATGGCAAGTCGCTGCGCACGGTGAAGACCTGCGTCGGCTCTGAATGGTGCCGCTTCGGAACACAGGATTCCACCGGACTCGGCGTGAAAATCGAGCGGATGACCTGGGGCAGCTGGATGCCACACAAGTTCAAGATCGCCGTTTCGGGCTGCCCGCGCAATTGCGCCGAGGCGACGATCAAGGACTTCGGCGTGGTCTGCGTGGATTCGGGATATGAGCTGCACATAGGCGGCAACGGCGGCATCCACGTGCGCGCCACCGATCTGCTCACAAAGGTCGCCACCGAAAAGGAGGCGATGGAAATGTGCGCGGCCTTCATCCAGCTTTACCGCGAGGATGCGCACTACCTCGAACGCACCGCCCCGTGGGTCGAGCGCAAGGGCGTAGACTGGGTCCGCGCCCAATTGCTCGACGATCCCGAAGCGGTCGGCAAGCTGGCCCGCCGCTTCCGCTATTCGCAAAAGTTTTCGCAGGATGACCCTTGGGCCGCCCGCGTGGCTGGCGAACGGCGCGACCTGCACGCGCACCTTGCGCAAGTTCGCCCCCTGCAACTGGAGAACGCCTGATGCTTACCGGCAAGTGGCTTGATATCGGTCCGACCACCCAGATCCAGCCCGGCAGCGCCCGCACCCTGCCGGTGGCAGGCGGCGAGGAAATCGCGGTGTTCCACACCATGCGCGGCGAGTTCTATGCGCTCGTCAACAAGTGTCCTCACAAGGCCGGGCCGCTCAGTGAAGGGATCGTGCACGGCGACACCGTTTCCTGCCCGCTGCACAACTGGCGCATTTCGCTGCGCACCGGCGAGGCGCAGGGCGATGACAAGGGCTGCACCCCCACCATCCCCATGAAGGTGGATGCAGGGCGCATGTTTCTGCTGCGCGAGGCGGTGATCGGCCCAGTTGCGCAAAGCGGGGTCGCGGCTTGAAACAGGTACGCACCACCTGCCCCTACTGCGGGGTCGGTTGCGGGATTTTGGCGCAGCCTGCCGACGGGCGTGAAGTCGCTATTGCCGGTGATCCCGAGCACCCGGCCAACCGCGGCAGACTATGCTCCAAGGGCACCCACCTCGGCGAGACGGTGGCGCTGGAAGGCCGACTGCTCCATCCCATGATCGGCGAAACCCGCGTAAACTGGGACACGGCGCTGGACGATGTCGCCGCACGGATGGCCGATTGCATCGCCGAGCATGGCCCGGACAGCGTGGCCTTCTACGTTTCGGGTCAGCTGCTCACCGAGGACTACTACGTCGCCAACAAGCTGATGAAGGGCTTCATCGGCAGCGGCAACATCGACACCAACAGCCGCCTGTGCATGGCCAGCGCCGTTGCCGCACACAACCGGGCTTTCGGCGAAGACCTGGTGCCCTGCACCTACGACGATCTCGACGAAGCCGAGCTGATCCTGCTCGTCGGCAGCAACACCGCGTGGTGTCACCCGGTGATCTGGCAGCGGATCGAAGCCGCGCGCGAGCGCAATGGATGCAAGCTGGTAGTGATCGACCCGCGCCGCACCGAAACCGCCGAGCGCTCCGATCTGCACGTCGCGATCAAACCCGACGGCGATGTTGCCCTGTTCACCGCGCTGCTGGCCGAAATGGCCGCGCGCGGAGCGTTAGACGAATCCTATCTGACCAATCATTGCGAGGTACCCGAGGGCTATCTCGCGGGCCTCGATGCTGCCGCGCACGGGATCGATCTGGCCACCTTTGCCGAGCTGGCCGATCTCGTCGCCGCCAGCCCGCGCATGGTCACCCTGTTCAGCATGGGGGTCAATCAGTCAGCCAGCGGGACCGACAAGGGCAACGCGATCATCAACCTGCATTTGGCCACCGGACGCATCGGCCTGCCCGGAACCGGGCCGTTCTCCATGACCGGCCAGCCCAATGCGATGGGCGGGCGCGAAGTGGGTGGGCTTGCCAACATGCTCGCCTGCCATCTTGGCTTTGCGGAAGAGGAACGCGCTGCGGTCTCGGCCTTCTGGCAGGCGCCCGACCTGTACCGGGAGCCGGGCCTGAAAGCGGTGGAGATGTTCCGCGCGGTGCACGATGGGCGGATCAAGTTCCTCTGGGTGATGGCCACCAATCCAGCCGTCTCGATGCCCGACGCTGCCTTCGTGCGCGAGGCCTTGGCGCGCTGCCCCAATGTGGTGGTCTCCGATGTCATCGCCGATACCGATACCGCGCGCTTTGCCCATGTTCGCCTGCCCGCGCTGGCCTGGGGCGAAAAGGACGGCACCGTCACCAATTCAGAGCGGATGGTGAGCCGCCAGCGCCCGATCTTTCCCGCGCCCGGCGAAGCACGCGCCGACTGGCGCATCATGGCGGATGTAGCCGCGAGGCTGGGGCACAGGTCCGCCTTTGCCTATGCCAACCCTGCTTCTGTGTACCGCGAATATGCGGCGATGACCTCGCTGGCCACAGCGCGCGGCAAGGTGCTCGATCTGACCCACACCGCGGACATCACAGACGCACAATATGATGCGCTGGAACCATTCCGCTGGGGCGGCGCGCACCCGTTGCGCGAGCACTTCCCCACGCCCTCTGGCAAGGCGCGGCTGGTGCCCGTCAGTCCGCCCGAGCTGGCCACGGATGGCCTAAGCCTCAACACCGGGCGCTATCGTGACCAGTGGCACACGATGACCCGCACCGGCCTCTCCCCTCGCCTGTCGGCGCACCGTCGCGAACCGCTGCTCGAAGTCTCTTCCGCCGATGCTGCTCGGGCCGGACTCGCGGATGGCGGCTTGGGGCTAGTGACGACGGCGGCGGGCACCGCCACCTACCGCGTCGCCATCAGCGACAGTCAGGCCGAAGGACAGGTGTTCGTGCCGATGCACTGGACCGATGCCATGGCCGCATCGGGGCGCACCGGTACGCTGGTTGCGCCTGCCACCGATCCCCACTCCGGCCAGCCCGCTTTCAAGAACGTGTCCGCAGCCATCTCCCCGGTCGCAAGCGACTGGCGCGCCTTCGTGCTTTCCCGCCAGCCCGTTCAACTGCAGGCGGCCTACTGGGTCCGCTCGCGCGTTGCCGGCGGCTGGCTGACCGAGATCGAAGGAATTGGCGAGGCTGACCTTGCCGCATTGCTGCCTACAGGAACGATAAGCGAAGCGGCCGATCCTGCGCGAGGGATGCAGCGGCTGGCGGTGAGCGATGCGGCAGGCAGCCTGTTGGCTCTGGCCTACGTCACACGCCGGGGCGTGTTGCCAGCGCGAGAGTGGGTGGTGCGCCAGTTTGCCGCGAGCGAAGCCTCCTTGCCCGAATTGCTGGCGGGCCGCCCCGCTGGCGCGCAACCCGATGCGGGGCCGCTCGTTTGCGTGTGCCACGATGTGGGCGAGAACGCCGTGCGCGCAGCCATCTGCGCCGGGGCAATCACCGTCGCTGCAGTGGGCGAAGCCACCTGCGCAGGCACCAATTGCGGCTCATGCCGCCCGCAGATCGCCCGTCTTCTCGAAGCGGAGTTGGATGCAATGAAGGAGGCAGCCGAATGATTGCTCAAGGCGAAGTGTGGCTGGTGGGCGCCGGGCCGGGCGATCCGGACCTGCTCACCCGCAAGGCCGAGAAACTCATCCGTAGCGCCAGCGTCGTATTCTATGATGCCTTGGTGGGGGCCGGCGTGCTCGATCTGGTTCCAGCATCCACACGAATGGTGAGCGTGGGCAAGCGCGCAGGCCGCCACAGCAAGGATCAGCGCACCATCGATGCCCTGCTGGTCGAAGCGGCGCTTGCAGGCGAGCGGGCCGTGCGGCTCAAGGGCGGCGATCCTTCCATTTTCGGCCGTTCGCAAGAAGAGCTAGCGGCCTGTCGCGCTGCGGGAGTGCCAGTGCACATCTGCCCTGGCGTAACGGCGGCCAGTGCTGCGGTCGCAAGCCTTGGCAGTTCGCTCACACTGCGCGGGTTGGCGCGCCGGGTTACCTTCGTCACCGCCCACCTGCGCAAGGGGTCTCCGCCGGACCTCGATTGGCAGGCACTGGCCGATCCACAGGCCAGCATTGCGGTGTACATGGGCAAGCAGGCAGCTGCAGCGGTGTCGAGTGGATTGATGACCGCCGGTCTAGCTGGCGAGACTCCCGTGGCGATGGTGGAAAACGCAAGCCTGCCCTCCGAACGGCTGTTCCGAACCCGGCTTGACCTGCTGCCCATCGCCGCCCGCACGGCGCTGGGCGATGGCCCGGCATTGCTACTGATTGGCGAGGCCGTCAGGCATGGACCACTTCCGAGGACAGCTGAGCGCTCGGCCACGGTCACACAGGGCAAACCGATCAGTCTAGCGCTATAGAAAGCAAGTGAAGCCTTGGCACGGGATTTACGGCGCAGCCTCCACAGGCACCAGCAAGTGCGAAAAATCGCCCTTGCGCGCCAGCACATCTGCCAGTGAGTAGCCATCCAGCACTCTGAGAAACGCGAGCAGCGCCTCGTCGAGGACACTGGTGAGACCGCAGGCCGGAGCAATTACACAGGCACCGCAGCCAACGAGATCGAAATCGTCCTCGGTGTGACGAACCAGCGCGCCGACGTTGATCTCCTGCGGCGGACGGGCTAGGCGGATCCCGCCGTTGCGACCGCGCACGCTTTCCAGATAGCCCGCATTCACCAGATCGTTGACCACCTTCATCAGGTGGTTCTGCGATATGGCATAGGCGCGCGCGATCGCGGCAATCGAAGCCAGCTCGCCCGGCTGCCGCCCGAGGTATAGCAGCACCCGCATGGCATAGTCCGTATAGCGCGTCAGTCGCATCGGAGCTCCGCAAGAATAATCATGCATTCTTATTGCATGTTTTTCTGCGGGAGTATAGATGCATCCTATATACATGATTTGGAGTCGCAGCTATCCCAGCTCTCAACATCGACGAACCCGGCCTCGCCCGTCTGATCAACGCGTTCTACGCCCGCGTCCGTGCCGACGAGGAACTCGGCCCAATTTTCAACGACGCGATCCACAACTGGCCCGATCACCTCGATAAGCTGGCCGCCTTCTGGTCTTCGGTCATGCTCACCAGTGGGCGCTACAAGGGCCAGCCGGTCCCTGCGCATATGAAGCATCGCGATCGCATTACCCCCGCCCTGTTCGGGCGCTGGCTCACGCTCTGGGCAAATACCACCGATGAACTGATGGCTCCCGATGCCGCTGCTGCCTTGCAAGCCAAGGCCGCGCGTATCGCCGAGAGCCTGAAGCTCGCGATGTTCTTCCGGCTGGATGACCAGCCAGCCCCCAAGCCTTCCCCCCGGCCCGCCCGCCCCACAGCAACCGCGATGGACAATGCCTGAAAAGGAGTATGCTACCATGACCGACATTCCGCTGGTCGATCTCACCGTTCACCACGCTCCGCGGGATCTGCGTGACAGGGTCGCGCTCGGTTTCACCAAGGTCTTGCGCTTCTGCGCCGATACCTTCTTCGCCAAGCGTTACGGCCATCGCGCCATCGTGCTCGAAACCGTCGCCGCCGTGCCCGGCATGGTCGGGGCCACGCTTACCCACCTGAGGTGCCTGCGCCGAATGCAGGGTGATAACGGCTGGATCCGCACCCTGATGGAAGAGGCCGAGAACGAGCGGATGCACCTGATGACCTTCATCGAGGTCGCACAGCCGTCGCTGTTCGAGCGGCTGGTTATCCTGCTGGTGCAGTGGGCGTTCTATATTGCCTTCTTCGGCCTCTACTTGGTGAGTGCACGCACCGCGCACCGCGTGGTCGGCTATTTCGAGGAGGAGGCCGTGATTAGTTACACTCTCTACCTCAAGGAAATCGACGAAGGCCGCAGCCCGAATGTGGCCGCCCCAATGATTGCCCGACGCTACTGGAAGCTGCCCGATACCGCCACCTTGCGCGACGTGGTGCTGGTGGTGCGCGCCGACGAGGCGCATCACCGCGACGTCAACCACGACTTTGCCAACGAGCTGGCGGGCGAGACTGCGCCCTTGAATGTCGCTCCTTATCCCGAACATGCCGACGATATCCGGCTGGCGGCATGACCATGCCGGAACCGCGTCCCTATCGCTCCACCCCCGTGTTCGATCAGGATAGCCTGCCCGCTGCCCTACGCGCCCGCCACGATACGAAGGTGGGCGTATGGGGAGTGATCTGTGTGCTCGAGGGGCAGCTCCGGCTCACCTACCTCGATCCGAACCGCGAAGTGATCCTTACCCCTGACCGGCCCGGATTGATCGAGCCGCAACAACCACATTTCGTCACGCCCGTGGGGGCGATGAAAATGCAGGTCGATTTCTGGGATCAACCTCCCCCCGGTTTCTGACCAGGGCCTGCCCTCTTTCCGAACCACTTTCTATCTCAGGAGAATTCCATGTCGCAGCCGCTCAGCGAGCAGACGATCGCGCTCGTCAAGGCCACGGTCCCCGCGCTCGAAGCCCATGGCCTCGCCATCGTGCACGAAATGTATGCGCGCCTGTTCCAGAACTCCGGCATCGCCGCCCTGTTCAACCAGTCGCACCACGGCGATGCTGGATCGCAGCCCCGCGCGTTGACCGGGGCCATTCTGGCCTATGCGAGCAATATCGAGAACCTCGCTGCGCTTGCCCCGGCGGTGGAGCGCATCGCGCAAAAGCATGTCGGTTTGCAGATCCTGCCCGAGCACTACCCCTATGTCGCCGATGCCTTGCTCGGCGCGATCAAGGCGGTGCTGGACGATGCGGCGACCGATGAGATTCTCGCTGCTTGGGGCGAAGCCTACTGGTTCCTCGCCAATATCCTGATCGCGCGTGAAGATCGGCTCTATTCGGAACAGCAATCGGCCGACGGCGGCTGGAGCGGCTGGCGCGAGTTCGAAATGGTCGAAGTCGTGCCGGAAAGCGCGGTCATCACCTCGTTCATCCTGCGCCCCGCCGATGGGCTCCCCGTAATGACACACAAGCCCGGCCAGTATCTGACCTTCTGGTTCGACATCCCCGGTCATCCGCCAGTGAAGCGCAACTATTCGATTTCCGCCGCACCCAATGGCGAGAGCTATCGCATCTCGGTCAAGCGCGAACCACAGGGGCTGGCCTCGGGCTGGCTGCACGATACTGCGGGCGTTGGCACCAGACTCAAGGTCGCAGCGCCTGCAGGCGAGTTTTTCCTGGATGAGGCGAGCGAACGGCCGGTGGTGTTGCTATCGGGCGGTGTAGGTCTCACGCCGATGGTCGCGATGTTGGAGGCGCTCGTGGCGAAGGGAGCCTCCGCGCCGATCCACTATGCCCACGGCACGCATGATCGCACCACTCACGCCATGCGCGATCATGTCCGGACACTGGCCGCCAGCGTCGGTTCGGTCAGCGTCACCGACTTTCATCAGCACCCGCTGGGCGACGAAGTGGCGGGCCGCGACTACGACATCGCCGGAATCATCACCGACGAATGGCTGGTGAACAACACCCCCATTGCCGAAGCGGACTACTACATCTGCGGGCCCCGCGCCTTTCTGCGTCACGCGGTTGCAACGCTCTCGCAGGCTGGTGTAGCGGCCAGCCGCATCCACTACGAATTCTTCGGACCGGCAGACGAGTTGCTGGCCGCCTGAGAGGCCCTTCCCCCTCGCATCGACTGAAAAGCCCCGCCTTCTGGCGTCAGCCCGGCATGTATCCGGCCCGTTCGGCGATCGGCGCTGGCATTGCACTTGCGCTGACGGGGCTGTTCACGGCCTGGCTGCTTCCCGAAGCCTCGGCGCTGCCGTTTCTGGTGGCGCCGATGGGGGCCTCGGCAGTGCTGGACTTTGCCCTGCCCGCCGCACCGCTTGCTCAACCGCGCGCGGTGCTGCTCGGCAATTTTGTCTCTGCCCTGTTCGGCGTTGCCGCGGTGCAACTCTTCCCCGATCCGCTTGTAGCCGGATCGCTAGGAGCAGGTGCGGCTATCCTTGCCATGCAGCTATTGCGCTGCACTCACCCGCCAGGCGGAGCCGTGGCCTTGTTCACCGCCTTCGGCGGGGATGCCGTGCGTGAGGCAGGATTTGCCTTTGCGCTTCTTCCCGTTGGCCTCAACTCGCTCCTTCTGGTGGGGCTTGGCATCGCTTTCAACAACCTCGCCGGCAGCCGCTACCCGCACCGAGCAGAAAACGCTTCGACGGCCGCCCCGCGCACAAACGACCAACCTGCCGCCGAGCGAACCAGCTTCAGCGATAGCGACGTCGAAGCCGTGCTCGACCGGCTGGAAGACAGGCCCGATATCGAGGCCGAGGATCTTGCCAACCTTCTCCGCGCGGTCGAGGCAGAAGCCTTCGCCCGGCGCAATCCACTGCCGCTGTGCTTTGACATCATGTCGCGCGATGTCATCACCTGCCATGCCTCCGATGAGATTTCGACGACTCTCGCGCTGATGGACGACCGGCGCGTCTCGGCTCTGCCAGTGCTGGACGAGCAGGAGCATGTCGTCGGACTCGCCCCACGCCACATACTAGCTCGAGCTTCACAGGGGGCGGTACGGGAGTTCATGCTCTCAGGTGCTTGCCTGGTGGCGATAGACAGACCGGCTGCTTCGCTCATGTCGCTTCTGTCGGATGGTGTGCATCACCACGCCGTGGTGGTTTGGCGAAACGGAATGCTGGCTGGGCTAATCACGCAGACCGATCTGCTGGCTAGCATCTGGCACGCGTCAGAGGCTAATTGTGAAAGAGCCCCCGAAATTGAGTGAGGCATTTCTAATCTCAGCGGTGACGCCAGAGGCACTTGCTATGAGGCGTGGGAGAGAACGCCACAAGAAATCTCAACCCCGACGGCAAATGCGCCCAATCTCGGACGTTAACGCAATCGGTCGCGGCTATCGAAAGCGGTCATAGCCGCCAGACCTCGGCAACGTCCACTATCGGAGCATTCCGAGGGGCCTGCGAATGTCGGATATTGGGGTGGGAAGCGGAAATCCGAATGGCCTTGCTCAGCGTGAAAAGGCGTCAAGAAAAGCCGCAACTTCTTCGTCGGACCGCAGATAGACGACCTGACAAGCCGTAGGGGCTTGGGCGGCTAACTTTCGCATCTTCGCGCGTGCGGAGTTTCGGGTTTTCCAGATATAGCCAATGAACTCCGGCAGCAAACGCAAGCGCTCGGGGCAGCCCTCCGGCATGTCTGGCCTGGTTTGCCCGAGCCCGGTGACCGCCCTGAGCACCACGCGCCACAGCCTTAGGAAGACAGACCGCTCCAGGCACACGAGCATATCTGCCCGAGCGAGCCGGGTGGGCCAAGTCGCGGAGTGTCCCCCTTCGAAAATCCATTGATCCTTCTGCTCCGCCTCGAGACACAGGCGCATTTTTTTGGCTTTGCTCCGCTCAACCCAGCCACTTTGCCAATGGATTTTGTCGATATGAATGACTGGCAAGCCGGTGCGCTCTCCCAGCTGTCTAGCAACCGTGCTCTTGCCGGAGCCCGGCTGCCCGATAATCATTATCCGGTTCATAGTGCCCGCGTCCGTTCCCGCGCCTTACCAGCCGCACCCATGAATACCCGCCGCTGCAATGACCGCAATGGGGTCGGAAGCCGAAAGGCAGCCTTCCGCCAGCGCCGTACCCAAAGCTGTCAGTCCGGAAACTGCCCATTTAGCGACGTTTGACGACAAAGCTCGGCCTGGCGCCCACCCTCACCATTTGTCATGATACACACCACAAGCGCCATCCATGGCTACCCTTGGCTCACTTGCGCAATGCTGAGGCCATGGAAGAAAGCGACATCTACAGCCACATCCGCGATCTGTTGTTCCCGGACGTCCATCGGGCTCCAGCGACAGCATCCCTCACGACTCCCCCTGCTCCGAACGGAAACCGAGCTCCAGCGTCGACGGTCATAGTAACCGGTGAGGTGCCCGACGACGCTATTGCCTTGCTTTGCCAGCCAGGCTTTTACGCGCAAACAATAGCAGCGGACCGCCAAGACCTTAAGCTTGAGGAGGCAGCCTGATGCGTACCTCAACACTCACTCTCGCTGCTGCCGATAATCATCGCTGGAGAACGCCAGCTCGCGGACTGCTTCATTCTGTTGGACGTCCGCTCGTACGAATTGCAACTGGCATCGACTCCCAAACGAGGAGGCTCTTGATGATCGCTTTCGCAGTCGAACCCTTCGTTTTGCAGCAGGATTTTGAACAAGGCGAAGCCTCTGAAAGGGAGTATCGGCCATGACGAGTCCATCCCCAGGTCGCCTGATGCGCCGTCCAGAGGTTGAGCGTGAAACTGGCCTCAGCTGCTCGACCATCTATCGCATGATGGAAGAAGGCACCTTCCCCCGTCCGCGCAGAATCGGCGCGCGCGCTGTCGCATGGGCAACAAGCGAGATTGAGGCTTGGAAAATTGGTCTTATTGAGACCGGCCCGTCCAATTGATCCAAACAATATTTCGTGCAATCTGGGGGCACCCGAGGGGGCATCCAAGATTACCTTAAGGACGGAAACCTACGTAAAATGAACAAAAATCAGGCTCCATTTTATCCTTGCCGCGCCCACCATCTTTTCAATGACTTGGAAGAGATGGCACACGTTTCCATGAAAAAAACATGAAAAACGGGATGTGAGGAGGCTTTGAAACGCGCGCCTCTGGCCTGACTACGCAAGCGAAAAATACTGGCGCGTGCTGGTTGCCCAGCGGTCTATCTTTTCAGGCTCTAACCGGGGCGTCCGCTGAAAGTCTGCTTCACGCACTTGAATGCCCAGGAGCGGACAGTCTGAAATCGGCCCATATTCGGTCATCCGATCAGTTGTGGCGCGTTCGCGAAATCTGCCATTCCTCCGGGCAGCTTCTGGCGTCCGCTTGTGCCCTCATCAAAGCCTTAACCAGCTTCCCGCGTGCAACACGAAAGCTGGCAGGATTCCATGGCTATCCGAACATCGCCCTTATTCGCTCGGCCGCGGGTTGCCAGTCGACGCATCGTTCTGCGAGCCAGCTGTCGTCGTAATATGTGCAGGAGTACCGATCGCCGCCATCGCAAAGCAGCGTGACGACTGCCCCTTTCTGGCCCGCCGCGGCCATTTCCTCGATCAGCTGCGCACAGGCGATCAGGTTTGTGCCAGTGGAGCCGCCCACGCCCCGCCCCAGCTGCTCCGACAAGGCTCGCATCGCGCCGATGCTGTCTGCATCGTGGACTGCGATCATCCGGTCGATCACGGATGCCACAAAGCTCGGCTCCACGCGCGGGCGGCCGATGCCCTCGATGCAGCTGGCACAGCCCTCTGGCAGGGCGACGACAGCCGGATCGGCATAGTGGCGATGGAAGATCGAATTCACCGGGTCCGCCACGCATAATCTCGTGTCATGCCGCTGGTATCCGATGAACCGTCCGATGGTTGCCGACGTACCTCCGGTTCCTGCGCCGCACACTATCCAGGCTGGCACAGGGTGTTCTTCCGCCGCCATCTGGTTGAAGATGCTCTCGGCGATATTGTTGTTCCCGCGCCAGTCGGTCGCCCGCTCGGCATAGGTGAACTGGTCGAGATAGTGGCCTCCCGTTTCCTCGGCCAACCGGTTTGCCACGTCATAGACCGTGCGCGGGTCATCCACCGTGTGAATCTCGCCGCCGTAGAAGCGGATGGCGTCGAGCTTGGGTGCGGCAGTCGCGGCCGGGACGACCGCGATGAACCGCAATCCCAACATGCGCGCAAAGTATGCTTCGCTCACAGCGGTCGAGCCAGACGATGCCTCGATCACGCAAGTATCCGGCCCGATCCAGGCGTTGCACAAGGCGTAGAGGAACAGGGACCGCGCGAGGCGATGCTTGAGGCTGCCGGTCGGGTGGCTGCTCTCATCCTTCAGGTAGAGAGTGATGCCCGGATAGCGCGGAAGGTCGAGGCGCACGAGGTGCGTGTCGGCCGAGCGGTTGAAGTCCGCTTCGACCTTGCGGATCGCCTCAGCCCGCCAGGCGCGTGTGTCAGCGCCGACGCGGCTGTATTCCCGGCAAGACAACTCTGAAGCTTCCATTGTTAGCTGTCCGTATCCGCCAACCCATACCGTTCGAGCAAGGCTCGCGGGTCCGGTTCGCGCCCGCGAAAGGCCTTGAAGCTTTCCGCAGCCGGGCGGCTGGCACCGCGAGACAGCACTTCATCGCGGAACAGCGCTGCCGTGGCGCGGTCGATGAGCCCGGCGTCCACGAAACGCTGAAAGCCGTCAGCAGCGAGCACCTCGGCCCAGAGATAGCTGTAATATCCCGAGGAATACCCGCCCGAGAAAATGTGGCTGAAGGCATGCGGGAACCGGTGCCATTCTGGCGGACGAACAACCGCGACCTCGTCCCGCACGGCTTCAATCACCTCAATCGGGTCCGATCCCAGGCTGCCCTGATGCAGCAACAAGTCGAATAGCCCGAATTCGATCTGCCGGACGATGAACATGCCTGACTGGAATCGGCGGGCGGCGACCAGCTGATCGAACAGATGGCCCGGCAGCGGAGCGCCGGTTTCGTAGTGGCCAGACATGCCGGTGAGCACCTCGCGGTCCCACGCGAAGTCTTCCAGCAATTGGCTCGGCAGTTCGACCGCGTCCCACTCGAAACCGCTGGTGCCCGCGATGTTGGGCCGGTCTACGCGCGTGAACAGATGATGCAGGCAGTGCCCTGTTTCATGCAGCAGGGTCACGACTTCATCATGCGACAAAAGCGAGGGGTTGCCGGGGCTCTTTGGCGCGAAATTGCACACGAGGTATGCAACCGGCACGCGCGTGACCTCGCCGTCGTTGAGGCGGGGACGGGCCTGGTCCATCCAGGCCCCGCCTTGCTTGCCCGCGCGCGCATGAAGATCGAGGTAGAGGCCGGAAAACACCTCCCCGTTCTCGTCTTTCACATCATAGAATTGCGCATCGGGGTGGTACACCGCCACGTCCGGGCGCGCGACCAGGGTGATGCCGAAGAGCCGCGCCAGCAACTCCTGCCAGCCCGCAATCACCCGCTCGACCGGGAAGTGCGCTTTCACCTCCTGCTGATCGATCGCATAGCGTTCCTGCTTCAGGCGGTTCGAAACGAAGCCGATGTCCCACGGCTCAAGCGGGGTGATCGCCAGCTTGTCAGCAGCATAGGCACGCAACGCGCTGATATCGCGCTCGGCGGCAGGACGGGCGCGCGACGCCAGGTCGCGCAGGAAGTCCAGCACATCACCGGCGCTCGCCGCCATCTTGGTGGCAAGCGACAATTCCACCGGAGTGGCAAACCCGAGCAGCTGGGCCGCCTCGCGCCGCAGCTCAAGGATGCGCGCAATGCGCTCCGAATTGTCGAACTGGCCCGCATGCGGCCCCTGATCGGAGGCGCGCGTGCCATAGGCGCGGTAAACCCGCTCCCGCAGCGCGCGGTCTTCAGCGAAGGTGAGCACTGCCGTAACGCTGGGTTGCTGCAGCGAGATCACCCAGCCTTCCAGACCGCGAGCGCGGGCGTTATCTGCGAACATCGCCTTGTCGGTCTTGGCGAGGCCCGCCAGCAGCGCTTCCTCGGAGACATGCTCGAACCAGGCGTCGGTGGCGTCGAGCACCGCGCTGCTGAAGGCGGTCTTCAGCGCCGAAAGCTCCTTGGAGATTGCCGCGAAGCGGGCACGATCGCTTTCATCCAGCCCCACCCCCGCAAGTTCGAAATCGCGTATTTCGTGAGTGACTGCCGCACGATCGGCTTCGGCGAGATCGGCAAAGTCAGGCCTCTCACTCATAGCCACCAGAACGTCGTACACAGCGCGGTTCTGGTGGTAGGCAAGCGAGTTTTCGACGATCCGCTGCTGTCCCTTCTCGTATGCGGTCCGCAGTTCCGGTGTGACGGCAACGCTGTGCAGGTGCGAGACGGCAGACCATACCCCGTCGATTGCCGTCTCGGCTCTCTCCAACGGCAACCAGACGTCGGCGAAGCTGCCGTTTCCGCCTGCAACGACGGCAGCCACAGCCGCCCGGTGCTCGGCAATCACCCGGTCGAGCGCTTCCTCCACATGTTCCGGGCCGATTTCGCCGAAGCGCGGCAAGGATAGCGTATCGAGAAGAGGGTTCATTGCGGGCAACTTTCTATCAGCAAGCTTAGGGGCGATCAGGCGTGATCGCGTGTTTCGGTTACCTTGTCTCTACCGCGATCGGGGCCCGCTCGAACAGCTCGACAATGCGTAAACCCACGGCTCTGATAGCGTCGCCCAGCTTTTCGAACTGCACCATCCGTTGCCGGAAGCCCTTGGCCAGCTCCGGATGATCGGCATCCAGCAAGGCGAGAACACGGTCGAGCCCGTTCAGTTCAGCAAACTGGCCGGTCGTCTCGGCCTGTTCCCTGATGCGATAGACCTCGCTTTCCTTCTCGTCTGTCCATCCGATCTCGGCGAGAAGTTGTTTGGTCTCCAGGCCGCCGCGCGCGCCGAGCACATCGTGGAGCACCGTGCGCATGCTTGCAGGCCAGGCTGCCGCCTCGACGATGGCCCCCACCGAGCGCAACAGAACGCCATCCGTTACCGTATCGCTTGCCGCAACAGCAGCCATGCGAACCGCCTTCCACTCTGCGCGACCGGGCCCATCGCCATCGATCACCCGGCGGTGCAACGCGATCACAGCCTTGCGGCTATGCTCGACATCGGGTTGCTGGACGGTGAGCGCGACGACGCTCGGCTCCTCAAGGATCTCGACCAGCACCTGCGACACGACCTTCGACAGGTCCGCGCCAACGGGTGTCCGCTCGAGCCAACTCTCGGCGTAGCGCGCAGCCTCCTCAAGCGGAAGGAAGGCGTTGACGATCGACGGCAAGGCCGTTGCCAAGGCGAGCGGGTATCCCAGCATTTCGGAATATCGCGGCGTATCGTCGGCCTCGACGATGCAGCCGATCGCATCGGCGCCTTCGTCCGACCAGGCCGGCCCGTAGCGGAATGTTCCCGCCGCGATATGGCTACGGAGCTTTGTCAGAGCCTCTTGCTTGACCGAAGGGTCGCCGAGAAAAGCGATGTTCTCCATCATTCGCCACCCACGTGCGAGTCCACGAAGGCGTCGAGCCGGCTACGCGAGATTGTGCCCACGGTGCGGGCGCATTCGGCCCCATCCTTGACGATCATCAGCAGCGGGATGCCCTGCACGCCAAAGCGTTCGGCCAGCGCCGGATTTGCGTCGATGTCGACCTTCACCACTTCAACTTCATCGGCATATTCGTTTGCCAGTTCATCGAGCGTGGGGGCCAGCGCCTTGCACGGCGCGCACCACGGCGCCCAGAAATCGACCAGCACCGGCTTGGCGTTGTTGAGGACCACATCGTCGAAGTCCTGTTCGGTTACATTGCGCATAGTATCGTTCCTCTGTGTATTGCGTGTGCGGCAGGCTCAGGAAGCCTGTCCGCCCACCGTCATCCGGTCGATCCGCAAGCTGGGCTGCCCCACGCTGACGTTGATCGTCTGTCCCTGCTTGCCGCAGGTCGCCATGCCGGTGTCGAATCCCAGGTCGTTGCCAACCATCGATATGTGTTGCAGCGCCTCGTGCCCGACGCCGATCAGTGTGGCCCCTTGCACCGGCGCGACGAGCTTGCCCTTTTCGACCAGCCAGGCCTCGATCGTGGTGAAGTTGAACCGTCCGGTGACGATATCGACCTGCCCCCCGTCGAACTCCGTGGCGTAAATCCCGCGATCGATGGAGGCGATGATATCGGCCGGATCATGCGTGCCGTTCGCCAGAAACGTGTTGGTCATGCGCGGCATCGGCAGATCGGCATAGGACTGCCGCCGCCCGTTCCCGGTCGAGCGCTGGTTCATCAACCCGGCGTTGAGGCGATCCTGCATCAGACCGGTCAGCACGCCGTCATTCACCAGGACGGTGCGATCGGGAGCGCTGCCTTCGTCGTCGATACCGAGCGAACCAAGTTGGCCGGGCAAGCCGCCGTCATCGATCACCGTCACCCCGGGCGCTGCGATCCGCTCGCCAACCTTGCCCTCAAACGCGGACAGGTGCTTGCGGTGATGGTCACCCTCAAGGCCATGCCCGACCGCCTCGTGAAACAGCACGCCGGGATAGCCCGGGCCAAGCACGACCGGCATTTCTCCCACCGGGGCAGGAACCGCATCGAGGTTATGCAGCGCCATCTGCACCGCAGTCTTGACCATGGTGTCGACCGAAGCGGTGTCGAACGCGACGAGACCGGTGCGCTTGCCGATCCCTGCCTGACCACGCGCCCGCTTCCCGCCCTGCTCGGCGACCACCATCATCGACAGGATCGTCATCGGACGGATGTCGGCTGCGATTTCACCCTCGGCATTCGCTACCAGAATGCTGGTATCGAACGCCCGCACATTCGCATCGACACGAACGATCCGAGGATCGGCGGCGTGAGCCGTCTGGTCGATACGCTCGAGCAGCGCGATCCAGGCAGCCGCATCTGCGACCGCGACGGTCTCTGCCGGCAGGTACAGCGAATGCTCGCCTGCCCGGCGGGTGAGTTCTACGCCCTGCGGATGGCGAACGGCATCGCCATGGCGAGCCAGCGTCCTTACCGCGCGCGCGATATCGAGCAGTGGCTGTTCGCGCACGTCAGCCGAATGGGCGAAGCTGACCGAGCCGCCATGCGCAGCCCTCGCGCCGACGCCTTGGCGCATGCCGAAGCTGCCGTTGGTGACTTTGCCGCGCTCAAGCCGCCAGCTGCGAACACTCGTCGTCTCAAAGTAGAGATCGGCGATATCCGCGCCGCCGCCCGCCAGTTCGCCCAAAGCGCGGCCAATCGCCGCCTCGTCGAGATCTGCCGGTGCCAGCAGCCGCTCGCGCACACGTGCGATGGCGAGTTCCCCGCCGTTCATGCGCTGCCTCCGATCTGCATCTCATCGATCAGGATCGGCCCTGTTCGGATCGCGCCCTGCCGCTCCACATCGCTGCCGATCGCGACGATGCCCTTCAGCATCGCGGGCATCGATCCGGCCAAGGTCACGTCGGTCACGGGATGCACGACCGCTCCGTCCTCGACCCACAGGCCATTGACGGCGCGGGTCCAGTTTCCGCTTGCCGGATCGGTCGAGCCTCCGTGCAAGCCGGTCACCACCAGGCCGGTGCCCAGCCGCGCTAACATGGCCTGCCAGTCGCCGCCATCGGCCTCGCTGGTGAGGCGCAAGTTGTAAAAGCCGTCGGCGTTGCCGGTAGGCGCCATGCCCAGCTTGCGCGCGGTGAAGGCCGACAGGAACAGTCCCTCGGCCACCCCACTGCGCACCACCGATCGCGCGGACCCGGCAATGCCTTCGCTGTCGAACCCACCGCTGGCGAGGCCGAGCGGCTCGAAGGGGTCTTCGCTCAGGTTGATATGTGAGGCGCACACAGCGCGCCCTATGGGGTCGGCGAGAAAGCTCATCTTGCGGTACTGCGCCATCCCGGTGAGCGTGCCCGCCAGTTCTCCTGCAAGGCTGGCGGCAGTCCGGGCGTCGAACAGCACGGGAGTTCGGCTGCTCCTGATGCTTCTGGCACCCAGCGCAGAGCCCGCGCGGTCTGCGGCGCGTTGGGCGATGAGCTCTGCCGACAGCAAGTCCTCGGGGCGGCGCTCCTGCGATTGGCAGTAATCGGAGGTGCTGCCAGCATCGTCCTGTGCCAGCATCACGCACCAGCGACCGTCGTTCGACGTGCGGCTGCTGCGACAGAAGCCGTCGCTGGTCGCGAGCGCCCAAATCCCTTCACTGCCGACTGCCGCGCACTGGCCGACGCGCAAGGTGCCCTTGCTGGCACCGGCGATTGCACCCGCCACTTGATCGATTGCGAAGGCCGCCGCCATAAGCGTTTCGGGATCGCGCTGCCCTTCCGCGAACATCTCGGGCTGAGGCCCTGTCAGAGCGAGCCATTCGGTGGGGGCCAGACCGGCGTCGGTATCGGGCTGAACATGGTCGGCGATCAGAATCGCCTCCTCGACCACGCGCTCGATTGCAGCGCGGTCAAACGTCGCGGCCGAGGCCGAGCCGCGCTTACCGTCTCGAAAGACCGTGATGGACAGCGATTGGCTGCCGCTGCGCTCGGCTGTTTCGACCTCGCCTGCCTGCACCTCGATCTTGGCGAAACCATTGTTGCTGGCTGAGGCCCGCGCGCCAACGCCGCGGCGTCCGGCCAGGTCCACCGCCAGCGCGGCGGCATCGCGCAGCTCTTGCTCGCTATGAGTCAGCAATTCACTCATGATGCATTCTCAATCGCGGCCGGCTCCGCATGCCCGTCGCAAATGGTCAGACGGTCGGTATGGAAGCGGGCCAGTTTCTGGTCATGCACCACGCTGATGATCGTAACTCCGGGGATTTCCGCCAGCACCGCTTCATAGAAGTGGGTGGCGTTCTCGGCGTCGAGCGCGCTGGTCGCCTCATCGACCACCAGGAATTTCGGGCGCTGCAACAGGATACGTGCGAGCGCGACACGCTGCTGCTCGCCGGGTGACAGTTCGTCCTGCCACATGCGCACCGCGTGCATGTCATCGGCGTGCATTCCAAGGTGCACACGCTCAAGCAGCGCAGCAATTGCCGCGTCGTCGTGATCTTCGGGCCGGTCGGGAAAGCACACCGCGCTCTTGAGCGTGCCCAATGGCAAGTAGAGGCGCTGCGGGACCAGCATCGCGTTGGTGCGGTTCGTCATCGTCACAGCGCCGGCACCTTCGGGCCACAGCCCTGCTATCGCGCGCAGCAGTGTCGTCTTGCCCGCCCCGGACGGACCTTCGATGACCCAGCGCTGCCCCTCTTTCACCGTCCACTGCGGGAGCGCGATTAAGGGTTCGCCGTTGGGACGGCGCAGCTCGAGGTTCTCAACCGTGAGCGCCACGCCTTCAGCGGTGCCGCCGGGCGTGAACGCGATCCCCCGTGGCCGCTCGTTGTCGATCGAATCGTCAAGCGCCTTCAATCGGTTGATATTGGCGATCTGGGCCGCAAGCCCCGGGTACACCTGCACGAAGTACGACAGGGACGATGTGAACTGGGTGAAAGCATCGCGCGACGCCATCACCTGGCCGAAGGTGATCTGACCGGCGAAGAATTTCGGCACGGTCAGGAAAAGGGGCACCACCCCCATGACCCGTTGATAGATCCCCGTGCCAGCACTCAACCCAAGGTTCGCCCACATCAGCCGATACCAGTTGCGCTTGATGTTCTCGAAGGCCTCGCGGAGGTTCTCCTTCTCCGTTGCTACGGTCTTGGAGAACGCGATCTGCTCGCTGCTGCGGCGCACGTGGATGAGGCCGGCACGAAAGTCCCCTTCGTAATGCTGTTCGCGCATCCGGCGCCGGATGTAGGGCCGACCGATCCACGTGATAACCACGGAGCCGAAAAAGACGTAAAGGATCGCAAACCAGATCAGATCGCCGCCGGGTAGCGATACGGTGTAGCCTGCGAGGGTGAATGCCAGCGGCGAGGACGTCTCCAGAAGGATCGCCCCGAAGCTGACGGCGCTGACAAGGCTGGTCACCATCCCAATCGCTACGCCTATGATCGAAGTGCCCGAGGTGAATGAGGTGAAAGCCTTGATGTCTTCGGCGATGCGCTGGTCCGGGTTGTCGATCATGCCCAGACGCTCGATTTCGTAGAACCGATCGCGCGCGAACCAGCGATTCATGTACCAGTTCGTCAGCCAGCGGCGCCAGCGCATCGACAGGGTCCAGCTGACAAGACTGTTGATCAGCGACGCGCCCACTTCGAGTGCAGCGATCATCAGGAAGGTGAAGATGAGCGGCACGAACAGCCCGGCTTGTCGCTGCTCGATCGAGTCGAAGAAATCGCGCTGCCACTCATTCGACAGCAGGAAGATATAGACCATGCCAAGCTGGAGCCCAACGTAACAGGCGACCAGGAACCACGCCGCCTTCCAGTCTTCCGACACGAAGTAGCGGCTGGTCAGCCGCCAGGCGT
>CENV01034716.1_pt1 | contig 28964 bp, 19 predicted proteins | sample 530231 | NCBI WGS metagenome assembly CENV01 (sample SAMEA2619815, study PRJEB7988) | marine metagenome | biome: marine biome (ENVO:00000447); feature: surface water layer (ENVO:00002042); material: "saline water (ENVO:00002010), including plankton (ENVO:xxxxxxxx)" | depth 5 m
GAAGCCCGCCCATACCGTGGTTACGATGTCGGCGTTATAGCCGGAGAACCAGCTGTCGATGGAGTCGTTGGTGGTGCCGGTTTTGCCTGCGATGTCACCGCGACCCATGGCCAGCGCACGTCGGCCTGTGCCGCGCTTGATAACGTCCTGCAGCATGCTGGTCATGATGTAGGCGGTACGTTCATCGAGTACCTGCTCGGCAAGGCGTGGTTCGGCGTCGAGTGCCTCGCCGTCATTCAGGTCTCTAGTGTCAGGCGCTGCGTAAGCCTCGGCCTCTGTTTCCTCGGTCTCGGTATTCCGCGATGGCACGCGTGCCGGGTTGGCCTCGAAGAGCAGCTTGCCTTCACGGTCTTCTATGCGCTGGATCAGGTATGGCTCGATCTTGTACCCGCCGTTTGCAAAGGTCGTCCAGCCGGTGGCGATCTCCATAGGTGTAAGCGTTGCCGTACCCAATGCCAGAGATAGGTTGCGCGGCAGGTCCTGCGGATTGAAACCGAAGCGGCTGATGTAATCGACCGTGTGGTCGATGCCCATTGTCTGCAGCAGACGAATCGAAACCAGATTCCTCGATTTGTACAGCGCCTCGCGCATGCGGATCGGTCCGAGGAACGTATTGTTGTCGTTCTTCGGGCGCCAGATGCGGTCCATGCCCTGTTCGACAAAGACGATGGGGGAATCGTTGACCAGGCTCGCGGCGGTGTAGCCCGCGTCCAGCGCTGCGCTGTAAATGAACGGTTTGAAGCTTGACCCGGGTTGGCGCTTGGCCTGGATGGCACGGTTGTAGTTGCTCTGGCCAAACGAGAAACCGCCTGCGAGCGCTTCGATCGAACCATCCTGGGGGTCGAGTGAAACCAGTGCCGCCTGCGCCTGCGGCACCTGGCTGAATACGGCTGTTTCATCATCCTGCCAGCGAATGCGGACCACATCGCCTAGCTTGACCACGTCGGCTGGGCGCTGCGGCCTTGGCCCCATGCTGTTGATGCCGAGGTAGGGGCGGGCCCACTTCATGCTGTCCCAAGCGACTGCGTGCTCGTTTCCGTCGCGCGTCAGCACCCGAATCCCGCTGGTCTCTACCTGCGTGACGACGGCCGGCTGCAGCCCGGAAAGGCTTCGGTACTTGGCCAGCTCGCTGGGCCAGCTATCGCGCGGCAGTTCTGCGAGGCGCGCTTCCGGTCCGCGGTAGCCGTGCCGCTGGTCGTATTCAATCAGTCCGTTGTCGAGTGCGAGGTTGGCAGCAAGCTGCCGCTCGCTGGACACCGTGGTCTTTACCCGGAAGCCATCCGTGTAGGCAGCGCTGCCGAAGCGGCCCACCATCTCGGCGCGCGCCATCTCCGCGATGTAGGCGGCATCCAGCTCGGGGGCTGCGCCGTGGTACCGAGCGGTCTCAGGTTCGGCGAGTGCTTGCCGATAGCTAGTTTCATCCAGTGAGCCAAGTCTGTGCATGCGGCCCAGGATCCAGTCGCGCCGCTCTTTGCTGCGGGTCGGATTAACCAATGGATTGAATGCAGAAGGTGCCTTCGGCAGGCCGGCGATCATCGCCAGCTGTGCGACGCTAAGCTCCGAAATGGGCTTGCCGTAGTACACCTGAGAAGCCGCCTCGATTCCATAGGCACGATTGCCAAGGTAGATCTTGTTGACGTACAGCTTGAGGATTTCGTTCTTGCTGAGCTCGCGCTCTATCTGCAGTGCCAGCAGTATCTCGTTGATCTTGCGCGAGAAACTCCGCTCACTGGTAAGGAAGTAATTCTTCGCCACCTGCATGGTAATGGTGCTGCCGCCGGTCTGAATCTGCCCACTTTTCAATAATTGCGTGGCAGCGCGCATCAGGCCGGTTATGTCGACGCCATAATGATTAGCGAAATTGTCGTCCTCGGCAGCCAGCAGTGCGTGGATGAATTCCTCAGGGATGTCCTCGAAGTGGATCGGTGAGCGTCGCATTTCCCCGAACTCGGCGATCAGCTTGTCATCCGCGCTATAAACCCGCAGCGGAATTTGAAGCTGTATGCTCCGCAGGGAATCGACGGAGGGGAGGTTGGGGCTGAGGTAGAGAAATGCGCCGCTGATGCTCAGCAAGAGTGCGCAAAAGACTGCGAAGCACGACCAGAGAAAAAATTTCAAAAAACGCATCAGGGTTCTTGGAATCCAGGATTTGGGGGAGGAAGACTGCGGCGATGCTGAAAGGGAAAACCGTTCACATTATATGCGGTTTTTTTGCCGGGTAGCCATTTGCGCTTCTGTCAAGGCTGTTATCTAATGTGGATAAACATAATTAATCCGTAAGTTGCGGATAAAGATAGGAAATCGGTCGTGCTAGGGCTCTTCACTAAGAAAGCGAACACGCTGCTTGGGATCGATATCAGTTCGACCTCAGTCAAGCTCCTCGAATTAAGTCGATCAGGTAGTCGCTACCGCGTCGAGGCGTATGCTGTCGAGCCGCTCCCGGCAAACGCCGTAGTTGAAAAGAACATCGCCGAGCTCGAGGGCGTCGGCCAGGCATTGCAGCGGGTGGTTACCAAGGCCAAGACCGGATGCAAGTCTGCGGTAGTGGCTGTTTCAGGTTCCGCGGTAATCACCAAGATCATCGAGATGGATGCTGGTTTGTCCGACGAAGAGCTCGAGAATCAACTGAAGATCGAGGCGGACCAGTACATTCCCTATCCGCTGGAAGAAGTGGCGATCGACTTCGAAGTCCAGGGGCCGGCTCCTCGCTCTCCTGGCCGAGCAGAAGTCCTGCTCGCCGCTTGCCGCAAGGAAAACGTCGAAATTCGTGAGGCAGTGCTTGCGCTGGCGGGGCTCACTGCCAAGGTGGTTGACGTCGAAGCCTATGCGCTTGAGCGGTCATACGGGCTACTCGCTCCACAGTTGGGTGCGGCGCATGGAGAGCTGACCGTTGCCGTGGTGGATATCGGTGCCACCATGACTACCCTCAGTGTTCTGCATAACGGTCGTACTATTTATACCCGTGAACAGCTTTTTGGCGGGCGTCAGCTGACGGAGGAAATTCAGCGACGCTACGGCCTTTCACAAGAAGAAGCTGGTCTAGCCAAAAAGCAAGGCGGCCTCCCAGACGACTACGACAGTGAGGTTTTGCTTCCGTTCAAAGAGGCAGTTGTGCAGCAGGTTTCTCGCTCGTTGCAGTTCTTCTTTGCGGCAGGACAGTTCCATGATGTCGACTGCATCCTGTTAGCGGGCGGGACGGCATCGATACCTGGGTTGGATCACATGATTCAGCAGAAGATCGGTACTCAGACTCTAGTTGCGAATCCATTCGCCGATATGGCTTTGAGCAGCAAAGTGAATGCTGGAGCGCTGGCTAGCGATGCGCCGGCCTTGATGATTGCTTGTGGCCTGGCGCTGAGGAGCTTCGACTAATGGCGCAAATCAACTTACTTCCGTGGCGTGAACAGCTGCGTGAAGAACGAAAGCAGCGTTTCCTGGCGTCTCTGGTCGGTGTGCTGGTCATAGCGGCTGGTCTGGTCTTTCTTGGAGATCGTTATTTCCAAGCTGCAATTGAGCAGCAGAGTGCGCGCAACGAGTTTGTCAAAAAGGAAATTGCGGTTCTTGATGCTCGTATTAAAGAAATCAAGGAATTGAAAGAGCGTCGTCAGCAACTACTGGAGCGGATGAAAATCATCCAGGACTTGCAAGGTAATCGACCTATTATCGGGCGAGTTTTTGATCAGCTTGTAAGAACTCTGCCGGATGGAGTGTATTTCACTTCGGTAAAAATGACCGGAAAGAACATTGCGATCATTGGTGCCGCCGAGTCGAACAATCGTGTCTCCAACCTTATGCGCAATCTTGATGCCTCTGATTGGCTCGAAGCGCCGAATCTGAACGAGGTGAAGGCCGTCACCGCCGGTGCCGTGGATCAGGAAAATGTGTTCCAGCTGACGGTTCAGCAAACGCAGCCGGTTGCCGCTACGGAAGGAGCAAAGCCATGAGTCTGGCTGAATCGTTAGATAGTTTTCGCAAGATAGACTTCGCAGATCTCGATCTTAATAACCTCGGTTCTTGGCCTGCGCCGGTCAAGTTCATTGCTGGCGTTATGCTTCTCGCAGCGGTGCTTGCTCTAGGTTATTACTTTCATTTGCAGGATATGCAACTGCAATTGGAACAGCAGCGCGCTCAGGAGGAAACCTTGAAGCAGCAGTTCTCGACCAAAGCCTTCCAGGCCGCCAATTTGGAAGCTTATAAAGCGCAAATGGCCGAGATGGAAACGTCGTTTGGTGCGTTATTGCGGCAACTGCCAAGCGATACCGAGGTCCCTGGGCTTCTGGAAGACATCACTCGAACGGGTCTCGGTAGTGGGCTGGAGTTCGAGGAAATCAAGTTGCAGCCAGAGGTGGCTCAGCAGTTTTATATCGAGTTGCCTATAAATATTAAGGTCGTTGGGGGGTATCACGATCTGGCAACTTTCGTGAGTGGTGTGGCAAGCCTTCCGCGTATCGTCACGCTACATGATTTCGAGATCAAGACTGAAAAGAACGAAGCTACATCAAAATTGCGGATGAACATCGTCGCTAAGACTTATCGTTATAACGACAAGGGGCTGCAGAAATGAATCGCGCGAGACTTACTGCGTTGGGCTTAAGTCTGGTTGCGCTGACTGGCTGCGGCAGCAGCAACGACTTCGGCGATCTGCAGCAATATATGAATGAGGTCAGGGCGAAGCCGAAAGGGACAATTGAGCCGCTACCGGCATTCATTCCCTACGAAGCCTTTACCTATAGCGCTGCCGCCCTGCGACATCCGTTTCAGCCTCCCGTCAAGCTTGATTTAACCCAGCGGCAAAAGGGCTCAAAAGATATCCAGCCCGATGAGTCGCGAGTTAAGCAGTTTCTTGAGGGATTCAATATCGAGAACTTCACGATGGTAGGCACGTTAGCCAATGGTGGGGGGCGGTACGCCTTGATCAAGGGCGGCGACGGGGTTCATCGCGTCAAGATTGGTGACTATTTGGGGCGCAACCATGGCCGTATCGTCGAGATCAGCGATGCGGGAGTGGATGTAGTGGAAATCGTACCTGATGGAGAGGGTGGGTGGCTCGAGCGCCCGCGCAGTCTGACCTTGAAAGAGCGCACCTAGCGCGGGGCAAAAGCATGGAAAACCTTTACCGGTCTGCACAACGGAAGCAATTTATGAACACTACCCTTTCACGCCTAGGTATCTCTTTGCTGGCGGCGTTTATTTCTCCAGCCCTGCTGGCGGCCAACCTGAACGCCCTCGATGTCGCTGCGCTGCCTGGCGACCGTGTTGAATTGAAGCTTGCGTTCGACGAACCGGTGGCTACACCGCGTGGTTACACCCTCGATCAGCCTGCGCGGATCGCGCTCGACCTACCCGGCGTATCCAATAAGCTCGGAGCGAAGAATCGCGAGCTAGGAGTTGGCAATGCGCGGAGCGTGACCGTCGTTGAAGCCCAAGGCCGTACCCGACTGATCGTTAATCTCAATACTCTGGTGCCCTACTCCACTCGCGTAGATGGTAACAATCTCTTTGTGGTATTGGGCGAAAGTTCGGGTGCTGTACGTGCCCCATCTGTTTCAGCTGCGCCCGTTGCTCCAGTGGCTGCGCCTGCCAAGTCGATGGCTGTAGGTAAGGCGATCGAGAACATCGATTTCCGTCGGGGTGAAGACGGTGCCGGAAACGTCGTTATTACGCTCTCTGACCCATCGGTAGGCTCGACCATTGAGGAGCAGGGCGGAAAGATTCGTGTCCTCTTCGACAAGGCTCAACTGCCAGAGGCGCTGCGTGTTCGTCTTGATGTTCAGGATTTCGCTACGCCCGTGAAATTTGTCGATTCGTCCGCTCAGGCTGGTGGAGCTAGTGTCGCCATCGAGCCGACCGGTCGATACGATTATCTGGCGTACCAGACAGACAATAAACTGACCATCAGCATCAAGCCTCTGACCGAGGATGAAGCCGAGAAGCGCAAGGCTGAGCGTTTTGCTTATTCGGGCGAGAAACTCTCGCTCAACTTTCAGGATATCGACGTTCGTTCTGTACTGCAGCTGATCGCTGACTTCACCGATCTGAACTTGGTGGCGAGCGATACCGTCGCTGGCAACATAACCCTGCGTCTGCAAAACGTGCCTTGGGACCAGGCTCTGGATCTGGTGCTTAAAACCAAAGGTCTGGATAAGCGCCAGGTTGGTAACGTGCTACTGGTCGCGCCTGCCGACGAAATTGCTGCCCGTGAGCGTCAGGAGCTTGAGTCACAGCGGCAGATCGCCGAGCTTGCTCCACTTCGTCGCGAGGTCGTTCAGGTCAATTACGCAAAGGCTGCCGATATTGCGCGGCTGTTTCAGTCGGTGACCAATTCCGAGGGGCAGGCAGACGAGCGTGGATCGCTCGCGGTTGATGACCGTACGAACAACATCATTGCCTACCAGACTCAGGAGCGTTTGGACGAACTTCGGCGCATCGTGGCGCAGCTGGATATTCCAGTCCGACAGGTCATGATCGAGGCTCGAATCGTCGAGGCGAACGTAGATTATGACAAGGCGCTGGGCGTACGTTGGGGTGGGACGCAGCTGTTCGCTAACGGTCGGGGCGCTGTTTACGGCAGCGACGATTTTGGCGATGAGGCTGGTGAAAGTGGCGAAGATGGCAACGGTAATTATCCGTTCGTTGACCTCGGCGTAGCGAATCGGACTGCCGGAATCGGAATTGGCTATATCACGGATAATCTGATTCTTGATCTCGAGCTTTCGGCGATGGAAAAGTCGGGTAATGGCGAAGTGGTTTCTCAGCCAAAGGTCATGACGGCTGATAAGGAAACGGCAAAGATTCTCAAGGGGTCGGAGATTCCTTATCAAGAGGCGAGTTCAAGCGGTGCTACTTCCACAACCTTCGTGGAGGCCGCGCTTTCGCTGGAGGTGACGCCCCAGATTACCCCTGATAACCGGATCATCATGGAGGTGAAAGTCACCAAGGACGAGCCGGACTTTGCAAACGACGTCAACGGCACTCCGACCATCCGTAAGAATGAAGTGAACGCGAAAATCCTTGTGAATGACGGCGAGACTGTCGTTATTGGTGGGGTTTTCTCCAACACGCAAAGCCGGTCGGTGGATAAAGTTCCGTTCCTGGGTGATCTGCCTTATCTTGGGCGTATGTTCCGAAGGGACGTCGTGGCAGACTCAAAATCCGAGTTGCTGATATTCTTGACTCCCAAGATTCTCAATCACCAAGCTGTTGCTGTGAGTCGCTGACCTCATTGAAGAACACTATCCTCGTAGGCCCGATGGGTGCTGGTAAAAGCACCATCGGGCGTTTGCTTGCCAAAGAGCTTCGTCTCCCATTCAAGGATTCCGATAAGGAGATCGAACAACGGACCGGTGCCAGCATTCCACTGATCTTTGACGTGGAGGGTGAGGGCGGCTTTCGTGAGCGGGAGCGGGCGGTGATCGCCGATCTCTGCCAGCTCGAGGGAGTGGTGCTGGCCACTGGCGGTGGTGCGGTGTTGCGAGAGGATAATCGGCAGGCCCTTCGTGCGGGTGGACAAGTCGTCTATCTTTGCACGTCGGTCGACCAGCAGCTCGAACGCACCGCCCGCGACCGCAACCGGCCGCTATTGCAGGCTAGTGATCCCCGCAGCGTCCTGTCCGCCCTCATGGCCATTCGCGATCCGCTATATCGCTCGATAGCGGACGTCATCATCGAAACCGACGAACGTCCGCCGCGGATGGTTGTGACGGAAATTCTCGACCGGCTCGCGTCCTTGCCGCCTCGTGAAAGCCGGGATGAATCTGCGTTATCCTAGACCCCTTTATTGTTGGGGGCCCCATGCAGACTCTTCAGGTCGATCTCGGTGAGCGTAGCTATCCCATTCATATTGGCGAGCGGTTGATTGATCGCGCCGAGCTGTTTTCCGACAGGATCCGCGGGCGGCAGGTGGCCGTTGTCACCAATGAAACTGTTGCGCCGCTGTATCTCGATCGACTGACTCAGACCCTTTCCGACTACGCCGTTACTCCGGTGATTCTTCCCGACGGGGAGGAACACAAGAATTGGCAAACCCTGCAGCTCATCTTCGACGCTCTGCTCGGGGCTAGGCACGATCGCAATACCACGGTCATCGCGCTGGGTGGCGGCGTCATTGGCGATATGGCGGGCTATGCAGCTGCCAGCTATCAGCGTGGCGTGGACTTCATTCAGGTTCCCACCACGCTATTGTCGCAAGTGGACTCTTCGGTTGGCGGCAAGACCGGTATCAATCACCCTCTAGGCAAAAACATGATCGGGGCGTTCTATCAGCCCCGAGCGGTCATCATTGACACCGCGACCTTGAAGACATTGCCGCCTCGTGAACTTTCTGCGGGGCTGGCTGAGGTGATCAAGTATGGGCTTATCTGCGACGAGCCCTTCCTTGGCTGGCTTGAGGCAAATGTTGATCGACTTCGAGCGCTTGATCCTGTGGTGCTGACGGAGGCGATCCATCGCTCCTGCGCTGCAAAGGCCAAGGTGGTGAACGCTGATGAGCGCGAGTCCGGCGTGCGCGCGATTCTCAATCTAGGTCACACATTTGGCCACGCGATAGAAACACATATGGGCTATGGCGTCTGGTTGCATGGTGAGGCCGTGTCGGCGGGAACCGTGATGGCGTTGGAGATGTCTTGTCAGCTGGGCTGGATCACGCGGATGGAGCGTGACCGGGCCATCAGGTTGCTGCAGCGCGCGGCGCTTCCGGTCGTGCCCCCTGCGCAGATGAAGCCGCAGGACTTTCTCGAGCACATGGCCGTCGACAAGAAGGTTCTGGACGGTCGGCTGCGCCTCGTTTTGCTGCGGCGAATGGGCGAGGCTGTTGTGACCGGGGACTTTCCTCGCGACGTGCTGGAAACCACCTTGAGCGCCAGTTACGGTGCAATGACGGAACACCTTGGAGCATAAGAAAATTTCCATGACCAGTTTGTCTGCGGACGACGCGTTTCTGAATCACTATGGCTTCAGCCATGACCCGTTTGCTGCTCGCGTTCCGGGCTTCAAGTTCTTCCCCGCTCAGCGCAAGCCGGTGCTTGGGCAGCTTCATCATCTGGCGCGCTACAGCCAGTTGCTGCTGCTGGTTACCGGGCCGGAGGGAAGTGGAAAAACCCTTTTGCGTCAGGCACTGGTTGCCAGTAGCAACAAGCAGGCGGTTCAGAGCGTAGTCATTACCCCTCAGGCTACGATGGATGCGAGCGCGCTGTTGGCACAGATCGCTCAAGCACTGAACAGCCAGGAGGCCGATTTCGACGGCGTGATGGCCCAGGTCATCCAGCTGGCGTTGACAGGTCAGGAAGTCTATCTATTGGTCGACGACGCCGAGCAGTTGACGGGTGCTGCGGTGGAAACCCTTCTGCGTCTAGCTGCGGGCACCCCTGAGGCCAGGCCGCATGTGTTCCTGTTCGGTGAGTCTGCGCTTGGCGGGCGGCTCGAGGCCTTGAGTGATGGCGAGGAGCGCTACCATGCCATCGCGCTGCAGCCGTATGAAGAGGACGAAACCAGGGAGTACCTGGCATTGCGGCTGGAGGGTGCCGGTAGCGGCCTAGAGTGTCTGAGCGAAGAGCAGATTGGTCGTATCCATGAGCAGTCTGGTGGTTGGCCGGGGGCGATCAATCAGTTGGCCCGAGACGAGCTCATCGCCGCGATGCAGAGCAAGCGCGGGCGGCGGAAATCGGGCGGTATCGGATTTCCGCTACCCAAAAAACATTTGGTTGCTGTAGTCGCAGTCCTTGTTCTTATAGCGGTCGGCTTTCTTTTCTTGCGTGGCGGCGATTCCGAGCGCCCTTCGGCCCCCGAAGTGACTTCCCTGCCGCTCGATGGTTCGTCTGCCTCGGGGCCGGCTGCTGAGTCCGCGGAGCAGGACCCGACTGCCATCGAGTTCGATGGACAAGAGCGGCCGTTGTCCCTGCCGCTGGGTGGCGACGCACAGCCGGTGGTGCGCGAGCCGCTGGCGGCCGCTGCTGGTGGCGAGAGCGAGGACGAGAATGGCGGGCCCACCGCGAATGCCGCAGTCCCTACAATTCCTGCACCTGCACCTGCACCAGCGCCAGCGCCAGCGCCAGCACCAGCACCGAGCGAGCGTGTTCAGCCCGCACCCGCTCCGCAAGTTGCTGCTCCGGCTCCCGCTCCGGCGCCTGCGTCACCCCAGGTGCGGCCGAATGCCGCAGAGCGTGCGGCTGCTGCAGCAACTGCCTCGGGTTCAACCAATAGCTCTTGGTATGCGAGCCAGCCGGGAAGCAATTATCTGGTTCAGATCCTGGGGACCCGTGTCGAGAAGAACGCTCAAGCAATCGTCCAGCAGCATGGCGGTAACTACCGATACTTCGCCAAAGTGCATGAAGGCAAGCCGCTCTACGTCGTGACTTACGGCAACTTCGCGAGTCGTGCTGCTGCGGTCGCAGCGGTCAAGACGCTGCCCGTCTCGTTGCAGGCTGGCAAGCCGTGGGTGCGAAATTTGGCAAGCGTGCAACAGGAAATCAAACAGGCTCGATAGAAAAATGCCCCAAAAAAGTGCGCAATGCACCTTTTTGGGGCTTGCAAAAATAAAATTGTGTCGCTCTAGCTGGCTTTGTAAACTGCTCCCCCTTTTGCCCACGTGAATGACGGGGTGAGTCTCTGCCCGTCAATAAGGGGTTGATTTACAACGCATTTAGCTGGTGGAGTGCCTATGAGAGCAGGTCTTTTTCGTCCTGAAGAGTTCAAGGATAACTGCGGCTTCGGTCTGATTGCCCACATGCAGGGCGAGGCTAGCCATCACCTGCTAAAGACTGCCATTCAGTCCCTGACCTGCATGACTCACCGCGGTGGCATCAACGCTGACGGCAAAACCGGTGACGGTTGCGGTCTGCTGATGCAGAAGCCCGACGCATTTCTGCGTGCCCAGGCTCTGGAGCATTTCAACGCCGAGCTGCCTGCGCAGTATGCCGTCGGGATGATCTTTCTGGATCAGGACGCCAGCAAGGCGCACCAGGCCCGCGCTCGTCTCAGTGAAGAGATTATTGCCCAAGGTCTGACGCTGGTCGGCTGGCGTGAAGTGCCAATCGATACCAGCGTGTTGGGTCAGCTTGCTCTTGAGCGTCTGCCGCGGATCGAGCAGGTCTTTGTCTCCGGCGATGGCTTGGACGAACGCGAGTTCGGCATCAAGCTGTTCTTCGCACGCCGCCGCGCCGAAGTCGCGCTCGCCGACGACAGCGCCTTCTACGTTTGCAGCCTCTCCGACAAGGACATCATCTACAAGGGCCTGATGATGCCCGCCGACCTGGCGCAGTTTTATCCTGACCTGGGCGATGAGCGTCTCGCCACTGCGATCTGCGTATTTCACCAGCGTTTCTCCACCAACACCATGCCGCAATGGCGCCTGGCTCAGCCGTTCCGTTTCCTCGCGCACAACGGTGAGATCAATACCATCACCGGCAACCGTAACTGGGCGCAGGCACGTCGCCTGAAGTTCGCCAACGAGCTGCTGCCCGACCTGGAAAGCCTGTCGCCGCTGATCAATCGCACCGGCTCGGACTCTTCCAGCATGGACAACATGCTTGAGCTCTTGGTCACCGGCGGAATGGATCTGTTCCGTGGCCTGCGTATGATCATTCCGCCGGCGTGGCAGAACGTCGAGACCATGGACCCCGATCTGCGGGCGTTTTATGAATTCAACTCCATGCACATGGAACCCTGGGATGGTCCGGCTGGCGTGGTGCTGACCGACGGTCGCCATGCAGTCTGCCTGCTCGACCGCAACGGCTTGCGCCCGGCGCGCTGGGTGACCACCAAGAACGGCTACATTACCCTCGCCTCCGAAGTTGGCGTCTGGGATTACAAACCGGAAGACGTCCTGGCCAAGGGCCGTGTCGGGCCGGGGCAGATCCTCGCCGTGGACACCCACACCGGCAAGGTGCTGCACACCGACGACATCGACAATCGCCTCAAGGCACAGCAGCCCTACAAGAAGTGGCTGCGGCAGAACGCCCTGCGCATCCAGTCGACCCTGGACGACAACGACCATGGTTCGGCCTTCTACGATGCCGACCAGCTCAAGCAGTACATGAAGATGTACCAGGTCACCTTCGAGGAGCGTGACCAGGTACTGCGTCCGTTGGCCGAGCAAGGCCAGGAAGCGGTCGGCTCGATGGGTGACGATACGCCCATGGCGGTCCTGTCGCGTCGTGTGCGCTCGCCCTACGACTACTTCCGCCAGCAGTTCGCGCAGGTCACCAATCCGCCGATCGACCCGCTGCGCGAAGCCATCGTCATGTCGCTGGAAACCTGCCTGGGTGCCGAGCGCAATGTCTTCGAGGAAACCGCCGAGCACGCCAACCGCGCGATTCTGACCACTCCGGTGATCTCGCCGGCGAAGTGGCGGACGATTATGAACCTGGAGCGTCCGGGATTCGAGCGTCTGGTCATCGACCTGAACTACGACGAGGCCGTCGGCCTCGAGGCGGCGATTCGCAATATTGCCGATCAGGCCGAGGAAGCCGTACGTGGCGGCAAGGTCCTGCTGGTACTCAGCGATCGTCATATCGCGCCAGGCAAGCTGCCGGTGCATGCTTCGCTGGCCGTGGGCGCGGTTCACCATCGTCTGGTGGAAACCGGCCTGCGCTGCAGCTGCAACATCTTGGTCGAAACCGCCACCGCCCGTGATCCGCACCATTTCGCGGTGCTGATCGGCTTCGGCGCGACTGCGGTCTACCCGTTCCTTGCTTTCGAAGTGCTGGGCGACCTGATCCGCACTGGCGAAGTGCTGGGCGACCTCTATGAGGTGTTCAAGCACTATCGCAAGGGCATCTCCAAGGGGCTGATGAAGATCATCTCCAAGATGGGCATCTCGACCATCGCCTCCTACCGCGGCGCGCAGCTGTTCGAAGCTGTTGGCTTGGCTGAAGAAGTCGTGGACCTCAGCTTCCGCGGCGTGGCCAGCCGTATCAAGGGCGCGCGCTTCGAGGATCTGGAGGCCGAGCAGAAGGCCCTCGCCGCCGAAGCCTGGAGCAGCCGCAAGCCGATCCAGCAGGGTGGCCTGCTGAAGTTCGTCTACGGTGGCGAATACCATGCGTACAACCCGGATGTAGTCAGCGCGCTGCAGGTGGCGGTGCAGAGCGGCGATTACAGCCGCTTCAAGGAATACACCGCGTTGGTCGACCAGCGTCCGGTGGCCATGCTCCGCGACTTGCTCAAGGTCAAGGTGGCTGAGCAGCCGCTGGCGCTGGAAGAGGTCGAGCCGCTTGAGGCGATTCTCAAGCGGTTTGATTCCGCTGGTATTTCGCTGGGCGCCCTGTCGCCGGAAGCCCACGAAGCCATCGCCGCGGCGATGAACCGCATCGGCGCGCGCTCGAACTCTGGTGAGGGCGGTGAAGACCCGGCTCGCTACGGCACCGAGCGCAGCTCGAAGATCAAGCAGGTAGCGACCGGCCGCTTCGGTGTCACGCCGGAATACCTGGTCAATGCCGAAGTACTGCAGATCAAGGTCGCCCAGGGCGCCAAGCCCGGTGAAGGCGGCCAGCTGCCCGGTGGCAAGGTCAATGGCCTGATCGCGCGGCTGCGTTACGCGGTACCGGGCGTCACCTTGATCTCCCCGCCGCCGCACCACGACATCTACTCCATCGAGGATCTGGCCCAGCTGATCTTCGACCTCAAGCAGGTCAACCCGCAGGCGCTGGTGTCGGTCAAGCTGGTGGCCGAGCCGGGCGTGGGTACCATCGCCGCCGGTGTGGCCAAGGCCTATGCCGACCTCATCACCATCTCCGGCTACGACGGTGGCACCGGCGCTTCGCCGCTGACCTCCATTCGCTATGCCGGCTCGCCGTGGGAGCTCGGCCTGGCCGAAACCCACCAGACCCTGCGCGGCAACGACCTGCGCGGCAAGGTCCGGGTGCAGACCGATGGCGGCCTGAAGACTGGCCTCGACGTGATCAAGGCCGCGATCCTCGGCGCTGAAAGCTTTGGCTTCGGTACTGCGCCGATGATTGCGCTGGGCTGCAAGTACCTGCGCATCTGCCACCTGAACAACTGCGCCACCGGCGTTGCCACGCAGAATGAGCAGCTGCGCAAGGATCACTTCATCGGCACCGTCGACATGGTGGTCAACTTCTTCCAGTTCGTCGCCGAAGAAACCCGTGAGTGGCTTGCCAAGCTGGGCGTGCGTAGTCTGGGCGAGCTGATCGGGCGTACCGATCTGCTCGAAGTGCTGCCGGGTGAAACGGCCAAGCAGAACAATCTGGATCTGTCGCCCCTGCTCGGCAGCAGCAACATCGCAGCCGACAAGCCGCAATTCTGCTTGGTCGAGAAGAACCCGCCGTTCGACCAGGGCCTGCTGGCCGAAGAAATGGTCAAGCTGGCCAAAGGCGCCATCAATGCCAAGAGCGGTGGCGAGTTCGAGCTGGAAATCTGTAACTGCGACCGCTCCATTGGTGCCCGTGTCTCCGGCGAGATCGCTCGCCAGCATGGCAACCAGGGCATGGCCGGTGCGCCGATCACCTTCCGCTTCAAGGGCACTGCCGGCCAGAGCTTCGGCGTCTGGAACGCCGGTGGCCTCAATCTCTATCTGGAAGGCGATGCCAACGATTACGTCGGCAAGGGCATGACCGGCGGCAAGCTGGTGGTCACGCCGCCTCAGGGCGCCAGCTATCGGTCCCAGGATTCGGCGATCATCGGCAACACCTGTCTGTACGGTGCTACCGGCGGCAAGCTGTTCGCTGCAGGTACAGCGGGTGAGCGTTTCGCGGTGCGCAACTCTGGCGCCCACGCAGTTGTCGAGGGTACTGGCGACCATTGCTGCGAGTACATGACCGGTGGCTTCGTCTGCGTGCTTGGCAAGACCGGACACAACTTCGGCTCGGGCATGACCGGTGGTTTCGCCTATGTGCTGGACATGGACAACAGTTTCGTGGACCGGGTGAACAACGAGCTGGTCAACTTGCAGCGCATCACCGGCGAGGCGATGGAAGCTTATCGCAGCCATCTGCAGGACGTGCTGCGCGAATACGTTGTTGAAACCGCGAGTGAGTGGGGGGCTGAGCTGCTGGATAATCTCGACGACTACCTGCGTCGGTTCTGGCTGGTCAAGCCCAAGGCGGCCAACCTGGCTTCGCTGCTGTCGAGCACCCGGGCCAATCCGCAATAACAATAAGCCGCTTCAGGCAGCGGCCCCAGCAACGCGGGGCCGCTGCTCACCCTGATTGTCTTGCAGCCGTATGTATTGCCTACGGCTGCTGTTGAGAGGTTTTGAAATGACTGAACGTCTGAATAACGACTTCCAGTTCATCGAGGTCGGGCGCAAGGATCCGAAGAAGAAGCTGCTGCGCCAGCGCAAGAAGGAGTTTGTCGAGATCTACGAACCCTTCAAGCCGCAGCAGGCCTGCGAACAGGCTCACCGCTGCCTGGGTTGCGGCAACCCCTATTGCGAGTGGAAGTGCCCGGTCCACAACTATATTCCCAACTGGCTCAAGCTGGTCTCCGAGGGCAACATCCTCGCGGCCGCCGAACTGGCGCACCAGACCAACACGCTGCCGGAAGTCTGCGGTCGCGTCTGCCCGCAGGATCGTCTCTGCGAGGGCGCCTGTACCCTGAACGACGGCTTCGGCGCCGTGACCATCGGCTCGGTGGAGAAGTACATCGCCGATACCGCCTTCGCCATGGGCTGGCGGCCCGACATGTCCAAGGTCAAGCCGACCGGCAAGAAAGTCGCGATCATCGGTGCCGGCCCGGCAGGACTGGGCTGTGCCGATATTCTCGTGCGCAACGGCGTGACCCCGGTGGTGTTCGACAAGAACCCCGAGATCGGCGGTCTGCTGACCTTCGGCATTCCCGAGTTCAAGCTGGAAAAGACCGTACTCAGCCGTCGTCGCGAAATCTTCGGCGGCATGGGCATCGAGTTTCGTCTTAACACCGAGGTAGGCAAGGACATCACCATCGACCAGCTGCTGGCCGATTACGATGCCGTGTTCATGGGCATGGGCACCTACACCTACATGAAGGGCGGCTTCCCCGGTGAGGACCTGCCGGGCGTGTACGACGCGCTGGATTTCCTCATCGCCAACGTCAACCGCAACCTCGGCTTCGAGAAGTCTGCCGAAGACTTCATCGACATGAAGGGCAAGAAGGTCGTGGTGCTGGGCGGCGGTGATACCGCGATGGACTGCAACCGCACTTCCATTCGCCAGGGTGCGAAGAGCGTGACCTGCGCCTACCGTCGTGATGCGGCGAACATGCCGGGCTCGCGCCGCGAAGTGAAGAACGCCAAGGAAGAGGGCGTGAAGTTCCTCTTCAACCGCCAACCCATCGCCATCGTCGGCGAAGGCAAGGTTGAGGGTGTAAAGGTGGTCGAGACACGTCTCGGCGCACCAGACGCACGCGGTCGCCGCAGCCCGGAGCCGATTCCGGGTTCCGAGCAGGTGCTGCCGGCCGATGCCGTGGTCATCGCCTTTGGTTTCCGTCCGAGCCCGGCGCCGTGGTTCGAAGCCCAGGGCATCCAGATCGACAACCAGGGCCGCGTCGTAGCACCCGAGGTGGGTCAGTTCAAGCACCAGACCAGCAACCCGAAGATCTTCGCCGGCGGCGACATGGTCCGCGGCTCCGATCTGGTGGTGACGGCGATCTTCGAAGGTCGTCAGGCTGCTGAAGGCATCATGGATTATCTCGGCGTCTGATTGGGCGTTGCCGGGCATCGAAGGGCGCCCGGAGTGGCCTGATTTGAATCAAGCCCATAGCTAAATGGCACGGCGCTCGCCGTGCCTTTTTTTTTCTGCTTTGCGACAATGCACGGCACTTTTACGCTGGAACCCTGCCATGACCGTCTTGAAGAACGACCGCTTCCTTCGTGCCCTGCTCAAGCAGCCTGTCGACGTCACCCCGGTGTGGATGATGCGCCAGGCCGGCCGCTATCTGCCCGAGTACCGGGCCAGCCGCGCCAAGGCCGGTGACTTCATGAGCCTGTGCATGAATCCCGAACTCGCTTGCGAGGTGACGCTGCAGCCGCTGGATCGCTATCCGCTGGATGCCGCGATCCTCTTCTCCGACATCCTCACCGTGCCGGACGCCATGGGTTTGGGGCTGTACTTCGAGACCGGCGAGGGACCGCGCTTCAAGAAGGTGGTGAGCACCGTTGCGGACATCGAGGCGCTGCCGATTCCCGATCCGGAGAAGGACCTGGGCTATGTGATGGACGCAGTGCGTACCATTCGCCGTGAACTCAATGGCCGCGTGCCGCTGATCGGGTTCTCCGGCAGCCCCTGGACCCTGGCGACCTACATGGTCGAGGGCGGCTCGTCGAAGGATTTCCGTAAGTCCAAGGCGATGCTCTACGAGAACCCGCAGGCGATGCACGCCCTGCTGGACAAGCTGGCGCAGTCGGTCACCAGCTACCTCAATGGCCAGATCCTCGCCGGTGCCCAGGCGGTGCAGATCTTCGATTCCTGGGGTGGCAGCCTGTCGGCGGCGGCCTACCAGGAATTCTCCCTGGCCTACATGCGCAAGATCGTCGATGGTCTGATTCGCGAACATGACGGCCGCCGCGTGCCGGTCATCATGTTCACCAAGGGCGGCGGCCTCTGGCTGGAATCGATGGCCGACTCGGGCGTCGAAGCGCTGGGGCTGGACTGGACCTGCGATATCGGCGAGGCACGCCGCCGCGTCGGCGGCAAGGTCGCACTGCAGGGCAACATGGACCCGAGCGTGCTCTATGCCAAGCCCGACGCCATCCGCGCCGAAGTGGCGCGCATTCTGGCCAGTTTCGGCCATGGCGAAGGCCACGTGTTCAACCTGGGCCACGGCATCACGCCGGAAGTCGATCCCGCTCATGCCGGCGCCTTCATCGAGTCGGTCCACGAGCTGTCGGCGCAGTACCACGGCTGATTTGCCAGCGGCTCCAGGAAAACGCCCCGCATTTGCGGGGCGTTTTGCTTTAGCGGCTCAGTGCGCCGCCTGCGGCTCCGGCAGTGGGCGCAGGCGCGCGAGGTGCAGGGCCACGGCGAGGGCGATCAGCAACAGCGAGGCGATGAACAGACCTACGCCGTCCCAGCCGGCAGCGTGCCAGAAGACGCCGCCCAGCGTGCCGGCGATGCTCGAGCCCAGGTAGTAGCTGAACAGATAGAGCGACGACGCCTGGCCCCGAGCCTGTTGCGCGCGGCGGCCGATCCAGCTGCTGGCCACCGAATGGGCGCCAAAGAAACCGAAGGTGAACAGCAGCATGCCCAGCAATACCAGCGGCAGTCGGTCGAACAGGGTCAGGGCCACGCCTGCCAACATGAGGGCGATTACCAGCCAGAACACTCGGCGCCGGCCGAAGCGATCAGCGAGCGCGCCCACCTGTGCCGAACTGTAGATGCCCGACAGATAGAGCACCGCCAGCAGGCCGATCATGGTCTGGCTGAGGTGGAACGGCTCGGCAATCAGCCGATAGCCGATGTAGTTGTACAGCGTGACGAAGCTGCCCATCAGCAGGAACCCCTGCAGGAACAGCCACGGCAGGCCGGCATCGCGAAAATGCAGCGTGTAGCCCTGCAGCAAGCCGCGTAGGCGCAACGGGCGTGGGTGGAAGTGCCGCGACTCCGGCAGGAAGCGCCAGAGCAACAGCGCCGCCAGTAGCGCCAGACCGCCCATCACTCCGAGCACGCTGTGCCACGACAGGTAGTCCACCAGCACGCCGCTCAGCAAGCGTCCGCTCATGCCGCCGATGGCATTGCCGCCGATATACAGCCCCATCGCCAGGCCGAGGTGGTGCGGGTGGATCTCTTCGCTCAAGTAGGTCATGGCCACCGCAGCCACCCCGCTGAGCGCCAAGCCCACCAGCGCGCGCATCAGCAGTACGCCTTCCCAGCTGGGTGCGAGTGCACTGCCGACGGTGAACACGGCGGCCGCGAGCAGGGAGACGACCAGCACCTGCTTGCGGCCGATGGCATCGGAGATCGGTCCGGTGATCAGCAATCCGACGGCCAGTGTCAGGGTCGAGAGCGAAAGGATCAGGCTGCTCTGCGCTGCGTTGATACCGAACGCCTGCGACAGCATGGGCATCATCGGCTGCACGCAGTACAGCAGGGCGAAGGTGGCGAAGCCGCCAGCGAACAGGGCCAGGGCAGTGCGCGCGAAGCGCTGCGTGCCTTTCTCGGTATGGCTGATGGGCGCGCCAGGCGCGGGTATCTCTGCTGACGCGCCACTGGCGCCGTGCGTACTGCTCACGATGAAGACCTCTGTCCGATTCGCTTTTTCCGGCCAAAAGCGGCCCGTTACGCCTGAGCTCCTTGTAATTGCGGATATGCGCGCTCCTTGACGCGCGGTCGCGGAAACTATCATGAAAGATGGCGATATGACATGTCGCAGCACAGTTAATGCTGACGCGTTGGTATTTGGCTGGGGCTGTATGGCTATGTGGTAGGCGAAAGGTCTCGGCGGCTTTAGCTTGAACTGTTCAGCGGTGCGGGCCTTTTTAGCTTGACACTGTCCACTGCCCTGCCAAAGCTACAGCGCAGCCGGCGAGGGCGCCGGTTTTCTACCATGCAAAGAGAACGATCATGAAACGGATTCTGCTAGCGTCCCTGCTCCTTACTGCTTCCGCCAGTTCCTTCGCCACCGCTCCGGGTGGTCCGGGTTGCGGCTGGGGCAATATGTTGTTCGAAGGCCAGCGCGGTTTGCCTTCCCACCTAGTGGCCTCAATCACCAATGGCACCTCCGGTAACGCCACTTTCGGCATGACCTCTGGTACCAATGGTTGCTCCACTGATGGGGCGCTGCAGTACAACGGCAAATCGATGCTGGTGCTTGGCAGCATCATGACCGAGCTGTCCGAGAATATGGCCATGGGCGAAGGTGAGGCGCTGACTACCTATGCCGTCGTGCTGGGCATCAAGCCTGAGGATCGCGCACATTTCGCCAGCGTCACCCAGGCGCACTTCGACGAAATCTTCAGCTCCGCCGATGTGACCGCCGAGCAGGTCCATGCTGCCACCCTGGCGGTGCTCAAAGCGGATGCTCGTCTGGCTCAGTACGTCGAGCAGGCCTGAGTTTCACGCGCCTACCATCGTGCCCGCTCCGGCGGGCACTTTCATATCCGCTTGCCATTGGCCGAATATGCTTCGACCCCTGCTATTGCTGGCGCTATGTAGCCTAAGCGCCGTCGTGCTGGCTTCTCCACCCCCTGTTTCTGCCTTGCATCGGTTTGCCGACGAGACCTACTGGCATTCGCTTGGTCATTACGAGCGCGGCAAGCTTGGCGGCTGGCGAAGCTATGTCGATGATGACGACTTCTTCCTGGCTGACGGCGGCGAACATGATCCCGTTGCTGAGCTCGCGGCGACTCTCGCCGCCCTTTATGCTCCCGCGGATCAGGGTGACCGGCATGCTCAATGTGTCTACCCCGCGCGCACCCGTTGGTTGCGCGAGCAGTTGAGCCTGACCGATCTGCCAGCGGTCGAGTGCTCCGAATTCACAACCTGGTACGCCGAAGTCGCGCCGCACAGCGCCGTGCTGGTCTTCCCGGCGGCCTATCTCAATAGCCCATCATCGATGTTCGGTCATACGCTGCTGCGCATCGATCAGGCCGACATCGATACTCAGGGCAGCCCGCTGCTGAGTTCCGCGCTCAATTTCGGGGCCTTTATCGAAGGGTTGGATAACAGCATCCTCTATGCCTGGAAGGGCCTGATGGGAGGCTATCCCGGATTGTTTTCGCTGTTGCCGTATCGCGAGAAGATCGGCGAATACAGCCGCCTGGAGAATCGTGATCTGTGGGAATACCGGCTGAATCTGACGCCGGATGAGACGGGGCGGATGCTTGAGCATGTCTGGGAACTCAAGCAGATACGCTTCGATTACTTCTTCTTTGACGAGAATTGCTCGTACCGCCTGCTTGAATTGCTGGAAATCGCCCGGCCCGGGCTTAGGCTGACTGCGCAGTTTCCGTTGACTGCAATACCGGCCGACACCGTACGTGCCGTGATCGATGCAGGGCTTGTCGAGAGTATCGATTACCGCCCTTCGCGTGAGCGAGAATTGCTGGCTCGCACCGAGCCACTCGAAACCGAGGAACTGAACTGGGCTCGCCAGCTGGCCGACGATCCACAGGTGCTTGAGCAGAGCGACTATCTCGAACTGCCGGCAGATCGCCGCGCCTTGATTCAGGACGGCGCTTACCGCCTGGTTCGCTATCGCGTCACTGGAGAGGAGCGCGATGCGGCCAACGCCGCTCAAAGCTATCGTTTGCTGCAGGCAATCAATCGTAATCCGCCGCCTCGCCTGGAGGTCGAGCGGCCGGTTCTGCCTGAATATGGCCATGAGTCACGCACGCTGCAGTTCGGCCTCGGCAGCCGCGGCGATCAAACCTTCGCTGAGTATGGGCTGCGCATGGCCTATCACGACCTGCTAGACAACCTTGAAGGCTTTCCGATGGGCGCGCAGATTGAAATCGCCCAGCTGCGGATGCGCCAGTACGAAGGCAACCGTTGGAAGCTACAACGGCTGGACCTGGCCGGAATTCGCTCGTTGACGCCGGTTACGCCGCTGCTGAGACCCTGGTCCTGGCAGCTCGCTGCGGGGCTGGAACGCGTGCCGGAGGGCGATCAGGATCGTCTGGTGGGGCATTTCAACGGCGGCGGTGGCTTCACGTGGCAGCTTGGAGACGGTCTGCTCGGCTTTGCTTTGGCTACGGCCCGGCTTGAGCACAACCCCGATTTTGGCGCGGCCATCAGTCCGGCCGCGGGTTTCGATAGCGGCCTGCTCTGGCGAAATGGAGCGGGAAATCTGCTCCTTGAAGCGCGCGGCGACTATTTCCACAACGGCGAAGCGCGCCGACGCATCAGCTTCGCTCAGCAGTTCGAACTGCATGACGATATCGGCCTGCGTCTGGGCCTGGAGCGTAGCTTCACTCATCGCGCCGACGCGCAAACCGAAGTCCAGTTACAACTGCGCTGGTACTACTACTGACGAGCCCTGCGCGCTTGCAGAGCGGGCTATCGGATCAGGGCTGTTTGTAATGGGCAGGGGTTTCGCCTTTCTCCTGCTTGGGCACACGGGTAACGCGGATGTCGGTGATGCCCATCACTTCGGCCTGCTCGAGCAACTGTGCCTCGTCGGCACCCGCTTTTGGCATCACCAGGCTGTTCTCGGCGTCGCCATTGTGTAGCTCGATGAGATGGCGGGCCGCTTCGCCCTGAGACAGGCTGTCCGCATCGACGTCATAGGTCTCGGCGCGCGGATCGTTCTGGTAGATGTAGTTGATTTCAAAGGTATGCGAAGGCTTTTCGAACATAAGGCGCTCCTGTTGAGTCACTGATGTTCAGTGGACTCGACGGCGCCGACAATCGTTCCAGCACACGCGCTGCATGCGAATTTCAGCCGGAACTTCCTCCTCTCGGTGGCCTACTTCACGCCCTGCTGCCCCAACCATGCCATCAGCTGCGGCAACGGCATGGCGCCGCTCTGTCTGGCGACTTCACGGCCGTTGCGGAACAGGATCAGGCTGGGAATCGAGCGGATGCCAAGTTGCGTCGACAGCTGTGCATTGGCCTCGCTGTCGAGCTTGGCCAGGCGGCAGCGGCCCTGGAGCTGACTGGCAGCCTGCGCAAAGGTCGGGGCGAAACTGCGGCAGGGCCCGCACCAGCTGGCCCAGACATCTATCAGTAGCGGCAGGTCGCCCTTGATCTGGTTGGCGAACTGGCTCTGTTGCAAGTCGAACGGAGCGTTTGGCAACGCCTCGGCCTTGCAGCGACCGCAGCGCGGTGCGTCGTGTAGCCGGTCCGCGGGGATACGATTGAGGCTGGCGCAGTGCGCGCAGGGGACGATCAGTGATTCGGTCATGACGAGGCTCCACGGCGGTATGCCATTAATGTGGAGCCTCGGCGGCGGATATCAAGCGCGAGTCAGCCCTTGGACGCGCTCAGCGCCTGGGCCAGATCGGCGAGGATGTCGTCGATGTGCTCGATACCGATGGATAGCCGGATCAGGTCCTGTGACACACCGGCGCGGGCCAGTTCCTCGGCATTCAGCTGGCGGTGCGTGGTGCTGGCTGGATGGCAGGCCAGAGACTTGGCGTCGCCGATGTTCACCAGCCGCACCACCAACTTGAGTGCGTCGATAAAGCGCGCGCCGGCCTCCATGCCGCCCTCGATACCGAAGCAGAGGATCGACGCCGGCATGCCTCCCATATAACGGCGCGCCAGTTCGTGCTCGGGGTGATCCGTTAGCCCGGCGTATTTGACCCAGGCCACTTGCGGATGCGCCTGCAGGAACTCGGCGACCTTCAGTGCATTCTCGCAATGGCGTTCCATACGCAGCGCCAGGGTTTCCAGCCCCTGCAGGATCAGGAACGAATTGAATGGCGAAATTGCCGCGCCCATGTTGCGCAGCGGCACTACGCGGCAGCGACCGATGAAGGCGGCGGGGCCAAACGCTTCGGTGTAGGTCACGCCGTGGTAGGACACATCGGGCGTGTTCAGCAGCGCGAAGCGCTCCTTGTGCTGCGCCCAGGGAAACTTGCCGGAATCGACCACGATGCCGCCGATGCTGGTGCCGTGGCCGCCCATGTACTTGGTCAGCGAGTGCACGACGATGTCCGCGCCATGCTCGATGGGGCGGCAGAGCATCGGCGTGGCGACGGTGTTGTCAACGATAAGCGGCACGCCGTGGCGGTGTGCGGCCTCGGCCAGGGCGGCTAGGTCGATGATGTTGCCCGCCGGGTTGCCGATGGATTCGCAGAACACCGCCTTGGTGCGTTCGTCTATCAGCGCTTCCAGGGCGGCGATGTCATCGTGGGCGGCGAAGCGTACTTCGATGCCCTGGCGCGGCAGGGTATGGGCGAACAGGTTGTAGGTGCCGCCGTAGAGCTTGGCGACCGAGACGATGTTGTCGCCGACTTCGGCGATGGTCTGGATGGCGTAGGTGATTGCCGCCATTCCCGAGGCAACGGCCAGTGCCGCCACCCCGCCTTCCAGTGCCGCGACGCGCTGCTCGAGCACGTCGGTGGTGGGATTCATGATGCGTGTATAGATGTTGCCCGGCACCTTCAGATCGAACAGGTCGGCGCCGTGCTGGGTGTCGTCGAAAGCGTAGGAAGTGGTCTGGTAGATCGGTACCGCCACCGCCCGGGTGGTCGGGTCCGGGCTGTAGCCTGCATGGATGGCGAGAGTTTCCAGTTTCATGGTGCGCTCCTTGTTCTTGTTCGTCGGGGGCAAAGGCCCGAGAGCATGAAACTGAACGCCTGGACGGTCAATGATCCAGGGCAAGCCTTATCGTCAGAGCGGCGTGAGCGGCCAGAACAGCGGAATCACCAGCGTCGCCACGACCCACAACAGCAGGTTCAGTGGTATGCCCACCTTGAGGAAGTCGGTGAAGCGGTAGCCACCGGCGTTGTAGACGAAGGTGTTGGTCTGATAGCCGATCGGCGTGGCGAAACTGGCGCTGGCGGCGAACATCACGGCGACCACGAACGCGCGCGGGTCGACTCCCAGATGCTGGGCCAGGCCGATTGCGATCGGAGTGATCAGTACGGCCACCGCGTTGTTCGACAGCATCTCGGTGAGCATCGAGGTCAGCAGGTAGATGAACGACAGCATGAACAGCGGGCCGGCCCAGGGGGTAATGGCCGTCACGTTCTGCACGACCAGCTGTACCAGGCCAACTTTGTCCATGGCGATGCTGATTGCCAGCATGCCGAAGATCAGGCTGAGGATCTTCCAGTCGACTGCCTTGTAGGCGTCCTCGACGTCCAGACAGCGCGTCGCCAACACCGCGGCCGCACCAATGATCGCCAGGCCTTCGATCGGCATCACGCCAAAGGCCGCCAAAACCATGACCGCCAGGGTGGCGATGATCGCGATCGGTGCCTTGTCGCGGCGAAAGGCGCGCTCCTGTACTGCGTTGAGGCTGATCAGCTCGCCGTTGTCGGCAAAACGCTTGATCTGTGCGGGCGTGCCCTCGACCAGCATCACATCGCCGAACTGCAGCTGGAAATCGTCGAAGTTGCCCTGAATGTTCTCGTCCTGCCGGTGCACGGCCAAGACGCTGATGCCGTAGCGTGCGGATAGGTCGAGGTCGCGCATCGGTCGATGGCTGTAGCGCGAGCCGCGGCCGACGATGGCTTCGGCAAGGATCACGTCTTCGCTGCTGATGGTTTCGAAGGCGTCACCCCGGTTAAAGTGCAGGTGGCCGCTTTCGCGCAGCTCCACCACGTCCTTTACCTGGCCATGGATCATCAGCAGATCGCCGGCGGTCAGGGTGAAGTCATGCTCCGGACGGCTGAACAGCTGCGCGTTGCGGTTTACCTGCAGCACCTGCAGCCCGCTGCCGCCGTTCAGGTTGGCCTCGGCGAGGGTCTTTCCGATCACTGGTGAGTTCGACGGCACGCGCAGCTCGGTCATGAAGTTGCGATCAAGGCGCGGGCCGAGCAACTTGGACAGGGTGTCGCGTTCCGGCAGCAGATGCTTGCCGATGGTCAGCAGGTAGGCCATACCTGCAGCGGCCATGATCAGGCCTGCCGCGGTGATCTCGAACATGCCGAACGGCGCCAGCCCAGCCTTGCGCGCCACACCATCGACGAGGATGTTGGTCGAGGTGCCGATCATCGTCAGCGTGCCGCCGAGAATCGTGGCGTACGACAGCGGAATCAGCAGTTTCGAGGGCGTCGTGCCGGCGCGCTTGGCCAGGGAAATCGCCACCGGCGTGAGGATCGCCACTACCGGCGTATTGTTCAGGCACGCGGAAATCACCAGTGCGGTGATCGTCAGGCCGAACAACACTCGTGTCGGGCTGGTGCCCACCAGATTACCGAGCCAGTTGCCCAGCGCGTCGATGCAGCCGGTGCGTTCGAGCGCCGCCGAAATGATGAACATGCAGGCGATGGTGACCGGGGCCGAGTTGGACAGCACGCCGAGCACTTCGCCGGGCGTCAGCAGCTGCGTCGCCAGCAGCACCGCCACGGCAATCGCAACGACGATATCCGGGCTCCAGCTCTCTCTTACGAACGCCACCAATACCCAGATCAGCAAGGCGCAGACGAACAACAGCGGCAGCGATTCTGGAAGCATGGACGTCCTTAAGGGTGGCGACTGAGGCGCGTCGAAACAACGGGCCCGCGGCGCAAGATAGAGACGTCAGCTTAGATAGTCCAGAAACCTTTCCTGCTTTTTATATGCGATCTGGTTATTAATGGAGAGTGAGCGCGGCCGGTGAGCGGAGGGCTGGACCCGGCGGCGTCGCGGAGTCGTCCGTCAGCAGGGATAAACGAAAAAGCCGCGCAGTGCGCGGCTTTGAAGGTGGTGGGCCCACACGGACTCGAACCGTGGACCAAAGGATTATGAGTCCTCTGCTCTAACCAACTGAGCTATAGGCCCCCAGAAGGCCGGCGGATTATACCGGCGGTATGGCGGCTGCGCCAATCGAAGCTAGCTGCTCCGAGGTATACAGCAGAAAAAAGAACCCCCGGCATGCCGGGGGTTCTGGTCTTACTCGTCGAGGAAGGAGCGCAGGTGCTCGCTTCTCGTCGGGTGGCGCAGCTTGCGCAGCGCCTTGGCTTCGATCTGACGGATTCGCTCGCGGGTGACATCGAACTGCTTGCCGACTTCCTCGAGGGTGTGGTCGGTGTTCATGTCGATGCCGAAGCGCATGCGCAGTACCTTGGCTTCACGTGCGGTGAGGCCGGAGAGCACTTCGCGAGTGGCTTCCTTGAGACTTTCCACAGTGGCTACGTCAATTGGCGACTGCATGGCCGAGTCTTCGATGAAATCGCCCAGGTGCGAGTCTTCGTCGTCACCGATTGGCGTTTCCATGGAGATCGGCTCTTTGGCGATCTTCAGTACCTTGCGGATCTTGTCCTCGGGCATTTCCATGCGTTCGCCCAGCTCTTCAGGTGTGGGTTCGCGACCCATTTCCTGCAGCATCTGACGGGAGATGCGGTTGAGCTTGTTGATCGTCTCGATCATGTGCACCGGGATACGGATGGTCCGCGCCTGGTCGGCAATGGAGCGAGTGATCGCCTGGCGAATCCACCAGGTGGCGTAGGTAGAGAACTTGTAGCCGCGGCGGTATTCGAACTTGTCCACCGCCTTCATCAGGCCGATGTTGCCTTCCTGGATCAGATCGAGGAACTGCAGGCCGCGGTTGGTGTACTTCTTCGCGATCGAGATGACCAGGCGCAGGTTGGCTTCAACCATCTCTTTCTTCGCACGGCGGGCTTTGGCCTCGCCGATGGACATGCGACGGTTGATGTCCTTGATGTCAGCGATGACCAGGTCGCATTCCTGTTCCAGCTCGATCAGCTTCTGCTGGCAGCGAACGATGTCTTCCTTGCGGTTGCCGATGGCTTCGGCGTACTTGCCTTTGCCGGAAGCCAGTTGCTCGGCCCAGTCGAGATTGGTCTCGTTGTTCGGGAACTGACGCAGGAAGTCGGCGCGCGGCATGCGGGCGTCACGCACGCACAGTTGCATGATGGCGCGTTCCTGGGCGCGGATCTGGCTCAGGGCGTTGCGAACGCGCTCGACCAGTGCGTCGTACTGCTTGGGTACGAGCTTGATCGGCATGAACAGAATGGCGAGTGCTTCGAGCTCCTCGACGGCCTGCTGGCTGGCGCGGCCGTGCTTCTTCAGCGCCTTCTTGGCTTTCTCCAGCTGCTCGGCGACTGCGCCGAAACGCATACGCGCGACCTCGGGGTCGGGGCCGCCATCGCCTTCTTCCTCTTCGCTGTCGGAATCGTCCTCTTCCTCATCATCCTTGTCGTCGGCCGCCGGCTTCGCGGTGGTCTGCGGAGTTTCCGGCTCGACCTCCTGAGGACCAGCAGCGCCGTCGTCGTCAGGGTCGATGTAACCGCTGAGGATGTCGGACAGGCGGCCACCTTCGGTCGTCACTCGCTCATAGTCGGCGAGAATGCTGTCGACGGTGCCGGGGAAGTGAGCGATGGCGCTCATCACTTCGCGAATGCCTTCCTCGATGCGTTTGGCGATTTCGATCTCGCCTTCGCGGGTCAGCAGTTCGACCGTGCCCATTTCACGCATGTACATGCGAACGGGATCGGTGGTTCGACCGATGTCGGTCTCGACCGCAGCGAGTGCGGCGGCGGCCTCTTCGGCAGCGGCTTCATCGGTATCGGCTTCGGCCAGCAACAGGGCATCGGCATCCGGGGCAACCTCGAATACATTGATACCCATGTCATTGATCATGCGAATGATGTCTTCCACCTGTTCCGGATCGGAAATATCCTCCGGTAGGTGGTCGTTGACCTCTGCGTAAGTCAGGTAACCCTGCTCACGGCCACGCTGGATCAACTCTTTGAGGCGGGACTGCTGTTGCGCTTTTCCGGACATATAACCCTATCCACTGAAGGTTCTGGCGGGCTGAAAACAAGCTGAGCATTATAGCCGAGCTAGGACCTCAGACGCCAGTTGAGGTCGGTGTAGCGGGTATTGCATTACGGCTCAGCAGGTTACGCAGTTGGTCTTTTTCCTCTGCGCTGAGTTCACCTTGGCGAGCCTTACGCAGCAGGCTTTCGAGTCGGCGTTCCCGCTGTCGGGCGGCAAGGCTATTAATGGTGTCGAAAAACTGCTGTTCAAGGTTATCGGCCGAGATCAGCCATTCTTTCTCTGCAAGTGCGCGTAAAAGTCGCCCTTGGTCGGTTCCATGCCAGCGGGCGATCAGCTGCAGGCTACGCAGCTTCGGGTTCTTCTGCAGCGTGCCAAGCAGGGCGACAAGCAATTGTGCGTATGTGTCGTCTTCTGCGGCGAAATGGCTGACGTCCTCGACCTTTTGTGCTAGCTCCGGGTGGTGCAGCAGCGTTCGCAGCGTGGTCAGGGTCGGCGGCTCGACGGTAGCTGGCGTACGCGGACCGCGAGGTTTGAAGTCTGGTCGCTGCCCGGATTTTTTCCAGTCTTTCTTCCATTCCTTTTTTTCGCCGCGTTGTGGCTTGGGCGCTTCGGGAGGTTGGAAGTAGTCGGTCTCGGCGTAGTGCGAACCCGTGTCGTAATAGGCGGCGTCGTCGTACTCGGCCGAGTTGTTGCTGGGTGCGGTGG
>CENV01058390.1_pt1 | contig 28520 bp, 22 predicted proteins | sample 530231 | NCBI WGS metagenome assembly CENV01 (sample SAMEA2619815, study PRJEB7988) | marine metagenome | biome: marine biome (ENVO:00000447); feature: surface water layer (ENVO:00002042); material: "saline water (ENVO:00002010), including plankton (ENVO:xxxxxxxx)" | depth 5 m
TCGTCGCGGTCCTTCTTGCCCAGATCGTCGTAGTCGCGCAGCCGCAAGGCTTCTGCACGATAGGGTTCCTGTTCGAAGCACGAGGCCTCATCTGCGTCCATCGGTCCGCCCTGCAAGGCCAGGCTTTCGAGCGATGCCGGGCTCAGGCTGGCGACATAGGTCGGCTGGCGCAGCGCAAGATAGCGCTTGGCATCGACATGGAGCCGCACCGGTTCGCTGACTGCAGGGCCAAACCGTTCGTGCAGCCAGTCGGCGCCCGTGATCTCGTGCCGGGTATCTATCCCGCGCTCGGCCGCATCCTCGCCCTCGTGGTGTAGCAGGTGGCCAATGTCATGCAGCAGCGAGGCAGCGATCATCGCTTCGTCCTCATCGGCAAGCCGCGCATTGTGCGCACATTGCAACGCATGGTCGAGCTGGCTGACCTTTTCGCCATAATGCAAGGTGCCAAGGCGCATGAACAAGGCGATGGCCTCATCGGCAATGGCGGCGGGAGAGCGGTCTGTCTTCGTAGTCATCATGGTCTAGACCAATTGCAGATTATGCGGCGCAACGCACCCATTTTTGCGAGGCGCGGCAATTTTCCCACGAATTCCGCTTGGCAAGTTGCAAAGACAGGGCCCGTTCCGGTTGTCGGGTCCGGGTTGTGAGGCTAACAGGAATCATGGAAAACGCGGTAGATACCAGAACCGATGGGCCCGAAAACCGCCAGTACCTCGGCCTTCGCGACGGGATTTCCGCGCGCATCTCGGCGGGCGACCTCAAGCCGGGCGACAAACTGCCGTCAGAGCGGCAGCTGCAAAGCGAATTCGGCCTTGCCCGCGGCACCATTCGCGAGGCGCTGTTCCTGCTCGAAGCCGAGGGCGCGATCTTTCGCCGCGATCGCAGCGGATGGTATGTATCTCCCCCGCCGGTGGTCTACGATCCGACCCGCTGGGAAGGCTTCATGTCCTACGTCGAGGCGCAGGGCCGTGTGCCCGCCACCCACACCATCAGAACCGAAACACTTCCCGCAGACCCGCTGCTTTCCGAGGTTTTTTCACGCCCGTTAGGCGCGCCGCTGCATCATATCCGCCGCCTTCGCTCGGTCGATGGGCGGGCGGTCCTGGTCGAGAAACTGATCGTCGATGCGGCCATTACCCCGGACCTGCTCGACTTCGATCTCAACACCTCGCTCACCGCAATCCTGAAGCGCAAATTCGGCATTACCGTCGCGCGTAACCAGATCTCGATGCAGCCCTGCGCGCTGACCGGCAACGAGGCGGTGGACCTGAAACAGAAGTCGGGCCTGCCTGGCCTCGCCCTCCAGCGCGTGAGCTATGACGGCCATGGCCGGGTGGTCGAATACGATCACGAATACTGGCGCCATGACGCCGTCCAGATCAACGTGGACCTGCGCGTGCGCTAGCCACAACCGGCGCACAAGTGATTCAACCCGGCATTTTGCCAACCGCGACCGCGCGGCCCTTTTGCCGCATCTGCACAAAATCGCCGCGACGCAGCATTTGACCGCCGTCCTGTCACGCAACTGTTATCAAGCCCCGCTAGTTGCACATCTGGTTCAGACCAGTTTGCCAATAAGAGGGGTTTCTCATGAACGGTTGCAATGCCTCTCGGGCCCTCCGCCCGAGCTACCGAAATGTCTTGTTCACCACTGCATCGGCCATGGCTCTGCTGTGCCCGGCCGCAGCGTTCGCGCAGGATAGCGCCACCGACGACAGCGACGACGCCATCATCGTCACCGGCTTCCGCCAGTCATTGTCCGAAGCGCTCGACGCCAAGCGCGACTCGGATATCCGCATCGATGTGATCGTGGCCGAGGACATGGCCAAGTTCCCCGATCTCAACCTCGCCGAATCGCTGCAGCGCCTGTCCGGCGTACAGATCAACCGTGAGGCCGGCGAAGGCCGCCGCATCTCGCTGCGCGGCCTCGGCCCCGATTTCGCCCGCGTCCAGTTGAACGGCATGGAAGTGCTCGGCAACGTCGATTCGGCGCAGGACAGCCGCGGCCAGCGCTCGCGCGACCGTGCCTTCGACTTCAACATCTTCGCCTCCGAACTGTTCAGCCGGGTCGAGGTCGAAAAGACCTATCAGGCCGTGCAGAAAGAAGGCGGCATGGCCGGCACCGTCGGCCTCTTCACCGCCAAGCCGTTTGATTACAGGGACGGCCTCGAAGGCGCGATTTCCCTCAAGCTCGGCACCAACACCTACACCGAGGACGCCCAGCCGCGCGTCGCTGCGCTGCTGAGCCAGAACTGGGACGACACCTTCGGGATCGCCGTCTCCGTCGCCTGGAGCAAGCGCAAGACCACCGAGCAGGGCCACAACACCTACAACTACACCAGGGTGAACGGCGAGCAGATGCAGGGGCTGGTCGACAACGGCGTCGATATCTCGAACCTGTCGGCCGCCCAGCAGGCCGATCTGCTTAACCCTGACAACACCTTCTATTTCGCCGACGGCAACCGCCTGTCCTCGTGGAACGCCGAGCAGGAACGCCTTGGCATCACCGCTGCGGTGCAGTGGCAGCCGAGCGACGACGTGCTGTTCACGCTCGACGCGCTGCACGGCCGCTTCACCACCGACCGCGACGAACTGCACCTTGCCACCCGCCCGCTTAACTCGCGCGGATCGATCATTTTCGATGGCGCGGCATCGGACCCCTGGCCTGCCAACTTCCAGACCGGCTCGGTCGTCAATGCGATCGAGTGGGACCAGAACAACTACGTCACCTATGCCGATGTTACCAATGTCGGCTTCGGCACCGAGCATCGCCGCTCGCACAACCAGAACCGCTTCTGGCAGGTCGCGCTCACCAACACCTGGAATGTCACGGACACGCTGACCTTCGATGCCCTCGCCGGCTGGGAAAAGTCGACCTACAAGACGCCCTACGACGACAAGTTCTACATTCGCGCCCGCGGCAACATGATCGCCGACTATGGCAAAGACGGCCGCTCGGCCACCTTCAGCTATCCCGGCTTCGACACCACGAACCCCGCCAACTACGCGCTCGACAGCTTCTACTATCGCGGCTTCAACAACGAGAGCGAGCTTTACCAGGGCGAAGCCAACCTCGCCTGGGAAGCGAGCCCGGTGTGGACGGTCCGCCTCGGCGCGGCCTATCACTCGTTCCGTCAAAAGGGCAAGGATCTGTTCTACGACAGCAACGTCAACGGCACGACCGACAAGATGCGCGGCGATCCGGTGACCGGCGTGACCGACGTGTTCACCAACGAGTTCGGCTCGTGGCTGATCGGCGACTATGCCGAAGCCTTTGACCGCTATAACGAATATCACCGCTTCGAGCCAAACGTCGACGGCACCGGCGGCACGATCCAGGATATCGAGAACGTCTACGAGACGACCGAAGACACCATCTCGGGCTACCTCCAGGCGGACTGGGATACCGAGGTCGGCGGCATGCGCTTGCGCGGTAACGTGGGCCTGCGCGGGTACAGCACCGACACCAAGAGCGTCGGCTGGATCCAGGGCGACAACTATGCCTATCTCGGCACCTCGGAGGTCGAGGGCAGTTACTCGGGCGTCCTGCCTGCCATGAACGCGGTGCTCGAAGTGACCGACGATGTGCTGCTGCGCTTCGCCGCCACCAAGAACCTCAACCGTCCGAGCCTCGGCTCGATGGCGGCGGAGGGCACGGCCTTCCAGAACGAGGACAGCGGCGAGATTACCGTCCGGCGCGGCAACCCCAATCTGAAGCCCTTCACCGACACCACTTTCGACTTCGCGGTCGAATACTACTTCGGCGATGTCGGGCTCCTGTCAGCCGGTGTGTTCCACAAGATCATCACCAACTTCATCCAGAACGCTGTGATCGAGAACCTCACCTTCGGCGAAACCGGCGTGCCCTACACCACCATTCCGGGCGCGACGGCCGACACCGTCATCAAACAGTTCACGATGCCCGTGAACATCGATGGTGACCGCACGCTGACCGGGATCGAGCTGGCCGCGCAGTCGCAGCTGTCGTTCCTGCCGGCTCCGCTCGACGGGTTCGGGGTGATTGCCAACTTCACCTATATCGACGCCGACGAGGAGCTGACCGGCTTCTCCGACACCGGCGCCAACGGCACGATCTACTACGAGACCGACCGCTGGGGCCTGCGCGGCTCGATGAGCTATCGCAGCCGCTGGTACACCGGCAAGAGCGACAATCCGATGAGCGCCAGCACACGCGGCTTCGAGGGGTCGACCTACTTCGACGCCTCGGCCTTCTTCAACGTGACCGATCGGCTGCAGATCAATGTGAATGCCATCAATCTGACCAATGAGAAGGATACGCAGTTCTGGGGCCAGAACCGCTACCTCTACAACCAGAACCAGAGCGGCACGACCATTCTGGGCGGCGTGAACTACAAGTTCTGATCGCAACTGGATGAGCGGCGGAGCGCGGCCTTGCCCCATGCGGCAGGGCCGCGCTCACCTCGTTGAAGACCCCAGATGATTATCTCGCACCGCCACCGTTTCATCTTCGCCGCCGTGCCGAAAACCGGCACCCACGCGGTACGCCGCGCGCTGCGCGAACAAATGGGCGCGGAGGATCTCGAACAGGTCGGCCTGTTCGTGGAGCGCAAGTTTCCCTGGCCGGAACTGGCGGCGGCGGGGCACGGCCATTTCGCCCTCCGCCAGGTGCGCCCCTTTGTCGGCGAGGAGACCTTTGCGGACTATGTGAAATTCGCCTTCGTGCGCAATCCGTTTGACCGATTTGTCTCCTACTGCGCCTTCATGCTGCGCCAGACCGACCACTTCCAGCGAAGCCCGCGCGAGGCCATGTACCGCTTCGCCTTCGCGCATCCCAACCCCGACCATATCCTGTTCCGCCCGCAGGCAAGCCTGCTGGTGGACGACGACGGGCAAAGCCTGCTCGCCGACGCGATCGGGCGGGTGGAGGACATGCAGGCCTCTTACGATGCGATCTGCGCGCGGATCGGCATTGCCTCGCAGACACTTGAACGGGTGAATGCGAGCAAGCACGGCGACTATCGCCGCTACTATGACCAGCGTCTGGCCGAGGCCGTGGCGCAGCGCTACGCAGCCGACCTCGCGATGTTCGGCTACAGCTTCGACGGTGTGCGATGAGCGCGCCTGCCCCTAATCCGCGCAAGACCGCTGGCGTGCGGGCGCTTGGCCCGGTCGATGTCGCACGTTTGGTGGCGACGGTGCGGCAGGTGCCCGAGGCGGCGTGGCAGGTCGAAAACGCGGCCAAGCCCAACCGGTTCGAGGCGCTTGATGCCACGCAGCACATCGTGTTCCGCTTCGTCGATTCGGGGCGCGACTGGCGCTCGTCGCACGACCGGCCCGCCTGGACCTACTGGCGCGGCCTGCTCGAACCGGTGCTTGCCGCAGCGGTGGCGCCCTATGGCTATGCGCAAGGGGTGTTTCCGCGCGTGATGCTGGCGCGGATGCCGGCGGGCGGCGTGATCCATCCGCATGTCGATGGGCTGGCGGCGGCCAAGTGGCCGCACAAGATCCACGTCCCGCTCATCACCAACCGCCATGTGGTCTCGCATTTCGGCGGGGCGGAGCATCACTTTACGGTGGGTCAGGCGGTGGAGGTGAACAACCTCGGCCCGCACTGGGTCCGCAACGAAGGCACGAGCGAGCGGGTCCACCTGATCTTCGAATATTACGACGCCGACCAGCCCGATCCGGACTGGCTCGCCCCGTTCCTCGCCAGCGGAGCCAGTCGATGAGCGCCCCGCGCGAGGACATGCTGCGCGCGGCGGCAGGCCTGCGCAGCGAGGGCCGCTTTACTGAGGCGCTGCGTGTGCTCGACGGGCTGGCGCAGGCCCATCCGCGCTTCAGCCGCCTCCATCAGGAGCGCTCCCAGTGCCTGCTCCACCTCGGCGATGGACCGGGCGCCATTGCGGCGCTGAACGAGGCCTTGCGGTGCAATCCGGCCCTGCCCGCCTGCTGGGACATGCTCGCACGGCTGCTTGACCACGTCGGCGATGCAGCGGGCGCGGCGCAGGCCCGGCAGCGGGCCGAGAGGCTGACGCAGCTGCCGCGCGAGATCGTCATCGCCAATGCGCTCCACGCCGATGGCGACCACACCCGCGCCGCCGCGATCCTGCGTGACTATCTGGCCCGCGACGAGGGCAACCTTGGCGCCGCCCACCTGCTCGCCCGCGTCCTGATGGAGAACCCCAAAGGCGAGGCCGAAGCGGAGCGCATCCTGCGCGCGCTGGTCTCGCGCGATGGCACTTTTCTCGACGCGCGGTTCGATCTTTCGGTGCTGTTGCTGCGGCGGCAGGAGCCGGGGGAAGCGCGCCTTCACGCCGAAGTGCTGCTCCGCCACCAGCCGACAAACCGCAACTGGCGCAAGCAATATGCCGCCGCCTCGGTGGCGCTGGGCGACCATGCTGCGGTGATCGACCTCTATGCCGAACTGCTCGCCGATATCCCCGCCGAGGGACCGGAAGCCGCCGAACTGCACCTGTTCCGCGGCAATGCCCTGAAAACGGTCGGCAGGCTCGATGACGCGGTGGCCGCCTACCACGCGGCTTTGTCGGCCCAGCCCGGCTATGCGGTGGCCTGGTTCAGCCTCGCCAACCTCAAGACGGTCCGCTTCTCGCCCGCCGATGTCGCGCAGATGGAGCAGCTCCACGCTGCGCAAGGCACCGCCGACATGGACCGGGTGTACCTCAATTTCGCGCTCGCCAAGGCGGCCGAGGATGCCGGCGACTTCGCCCGCGCCTGGCACCACTTCGAACGCGGCAACGCCCTGCGCCGCCGGGCCAGCACCTATTGCCCGGCCACCACGCAGCAGCGCGCCAAGGCCATCGCCAAAGCGCAGGGGCCTGCCCTCTTCGCCAGACGCCAAGGCTGGGGCCACCACGACCCGGCGCCGATCTTCGTGGTCGGCCTGCCGCGCTCGGGCTCCACACTGGTCGAACAGATCCTTGCCTCGCACCCGGCTGTCGAAGGCACGCATGAGCTGACCACCATGGGCCGCATCGCCGTCGAGCTTTGCGGAAGTGACCCCGCCTGCGGGCTGCCGCAGATGCCCGAAGCACTGGCCGCGCTCACCCGCGCACAGGCCGCGCAACTGGGCGAGCGCTACATCGCCGAAACGCGCATTCACCGGCGCCTCGGCCGCCCGTTCTTCGTCGACAAGATGCCGAACAACTTCTGGCACCTGGGGCTGATCCAGCTGATCCTGCCACGCGCCACGATCATCGATGTTCGCCGTGAACCGGTGTCCTGCGCGCTCGCCAACCTGCGCCAGCTGTTTGGCACCACCAACCAGGAATTCACCTATGGCGTCGACCACATCGCGGGCCACATGCACGCCTATCTCGCCGCGATGGAGCATTGGGACGAGGCTCTGCCCCGCCGCGTGCTGCGCGTGCATTACGAAGATCTGGTGACCGATCTGGAGAGCGAAGTCCGCCGTCTGCTTACCCATTGCGGGCTGCCGTTCGATCCGGCCTGCCTTACCTTTCACCGCACCCAGCGCAGCGTGCGCACGCCCTCTGCCGAACAGGTCCGCCAGCCGCTCAACCGCGCCGGGATCGAGCGCGTGGCCGACTATGCACCCTACCTCGGCCCCTTGCGCGCCGCGCTTGGCGATGCCGTCACGCGCTACCGGAGCCTCTCCCATGCGGCTTGAGCGCCCGTTCTATCAGCTGCCGATCCTGTTCGACGCGGCCCGCTTGCAGCGCGAGGTCGCCGCGCTTGCGCCCGAAGCCTGGGCACCCCACCCCGACCGCGTCGCGGGCAATTCCGCCGCCCGCCTGATTACGGCGCATGGCGAGGAGAACGACGGCGTCTATGGCCAGATGCTGCCGACCCGCTGGCTGGCGCAGATGCCCTATACGCGGCAGGTGCTGGCGAGCTTTGGTGTGGTGTGGAGCCGCTCGCGGCTGATGCGGCTCGCGCCCGGTGCCGAAGTGCCCGAACATGCCGACATCAACTACCACTGGCACACCCGTGTGCGGATGCATGTGCCGGTGTTCACCCGCGAAGAGGTGCGCTTCCACTGCGATGGCGAGAGCGTCCACATGGCCGCAGGCGAGGCGTGGATCTTCGACAACTGGCGCCGCCACCATGTCGAAAACCCCTCCCCGGCCGAGCGCATTCATCTGGTCGCCGACACCACCGGCACCTCGGCCTTCTGGACCTTCGCCTGCGCCCCGCCACCACCGCGCGAACAATGGCGCAAGCTCCCCTTTCGCCCTGAGGCCAATCCCAGGCTGCTCACCGAAATGAGCCTGCGCCCCGCAATTATGCCCCCCGCCGAAGTGCACTGGCTGATCGACGACTGGATCGCGGAACTGGTTGCCCTTTCGCCCGAACACGAACCGCAGGTCGCCGCGGCGACGCGCCACATGCGCAGCTTCGTACGCGACTGGCGGCAGCTATGCGCCATGCACGGCGATAACCCGCGTGCCCGCCCCGCCTTCGCCGGTATGTCGCGGGACTGCGAACAGGCTGCCGCCCCGCTGACCCAGGGTCTGGTGATGCGCACCAACAGCGCCGACGCCATGCTCGTGCTGCAAAAGCGCGTGCTGCACCATCTGGTGGCCGAACAATAGCGCGGCAGCGTCCCTGAACTGTAAGAATGTACGGCTATTTGGTCTATACCAATTAGCCGTACAGGACCTTTTCCCATGCCCTCCCCGCGCTCTGCCCTTCTCGCCACGCTCCTCGGTGCCGCCGCTTCGCTGGCGCTGCCCGCGCAGGCCTTGGCGCAGGAGGCCGATGCGCCGCCGGTGCATCACGTGATCTTTGTGGGCGTCGACGGGATGAGCCCGGACGGTGTGCGCAAGGCCAGGACACCGGTGATGGATGCAATGATCGCCGAGGGCGCGTCTACCATGCACGCGCGCAGCGTGTTGCCGACTTCCAGCTCGCCCAACTGGGCCTCGATGCTGACCGGGGTCGGCCCGTCGCAGCACGGCGTGACCAGCAACAACTGGCGCGTGGGCGAATTCACCTTCCCCACCGCGGTCTCCGGGTCGGGCAACTTCTTCCCCTCGATCTTCCAGGTTCTCTACGACCAGCACCCCGAGTGGGAAGTCGGCGCGATCTACGACTGGGACGGCTTCGGCAATCTCTACGACCACCGCTTCGTCGACCACAATGTCGACGGTGACGGCGATGCCGACACCGCAGCAAAGGCTGCCGAATACATCCGCACCAGCCGCCCGCAGTTCCTGTTCGTCCATCTCGATCAGGTCGACCATGCGGGCCACGGCTCCGGCCACGGCACCCCCGATTACTATGCCGCCGTCGAGAGCGCCGATGCCGAGATCGGCCTGATCCGGCAGGCGGTGGAAGATGCGGGCATCGCCGATGACACGATCGTCATCGTCAGCGCGGACCATGGCGGCGTCGGCAAGGGCCACGGCGGGGAGTCGATGGCCGAGCTGGAAATCCCGTGGATCGCCGCCGGAGCCGGTGTTGCCGAAGGGCGCGACCTCGCCATGCCGATCAGCACCTACAACCTGCCCGCCACCGTTGCCTACCTGCTTGGGGCAGAGGCGCCCTATGCCTGGATCGGCCGCCCGGTGCGCGCCGTTCTGGCCAGCGAGGAGCTGCCCCAGCAGACCTATCTGGTGAGCAGTTTCTATGCTCCCCCGGTGATCTCCCCGCTCGCCGATGGCAACAATCCGGCGGGCGGCCTGTTCGTCGATGGCCCTGCCGAACTGAGCATCGCCAACCCCAACCCAGAGGGCGAAATTCGCTACACGCTCGACGGGTCGAACCCGAGCGCCAGCTCGCCGCTGTATCGCGGTCCGGTTGCGATCAAACACAGCACCGTTGTGCGCAGCGCGCTGTTTGTCGACGGCACACAGGCGAGCGTGCCCACGACCGCCTATTTCCGCGTGCTCGAACCATCGGACGAGCCCCGCGGCCTGGTCTGGAACGCCTATCTACTGCCCGAACAGCCCGTGCGCCTGCCCGCATTCACAGGCCTCGAACCGGCGGCCAGCGGCGTGACCAACGAAGTGTCGCTCGCCGGATTGGACCTGCCGCGCGGCAATGCCGTGGCCGTCACCTTCGAGGGGTTCATCGATGTGCCCACCAGCGGCCACTACGAGTTCTCGCTCGCCTCTGACGATGGCAGCAAGCTCTATATCGAAGGACGCACCGTGGTCGATAACGACGGCGACCATGGCGTGATCATGGCCTCGGGCAGCACCGATCTGGAGGCCGGACGCCATGCCTTCCGGGTGGAATGGTTCAACGGCGGCGGCGGCGCCTGGATCGGGGCGTGGTTTCAGGGGCCGGGGATCGTCCGCCAGTTCATCGACCCGAACCTGCTCACCCCGCAATAGGTGGCGGGCGGCGCCAACCTCTTGGGCTTCCGCCAACGGGTTTGGCTGAGGAACGCGATATCCTGGAAATAGCCACCGCGCATCTGACCTTCGGTCACTTCGCTCCGCCAGGGAACCAGAGTGAGATACGCGTTCATGGCCTAATATCGCGCGCTGTTTCCGGTACATGCGATGCGCCGGTGTCTGCGCATACAGCCCAGCGGCCTCTATACCCGGTTGAGGAACCCGTTGAGAAAGCGGGCGAAGGAAGATCCGCGCTGATCCCGCAGGCATTGCTGATGGCGGTGTGGCGCAGTCAACCAATGAACACCGTGTTGATCCGCTCGAACCAAGGATCGTAGTTCACCAGTATGGACTGAGTCGCGCTCCTGAAGGCCGACAATCTTGAGCACTCGATGGGCCATCGTGGCAACTGCCATGACAAAGCTGAGGTCGAGAGCTTCTTCTACCTGCTCAAGCGCGAACGTATCCGGCGCCCGTCCGATCGCTCACGCGACGAGGCCTGGCAGGGTGTGTTCGATTACATCGAGATGTTCCACAACCCGATACGAATGCGGTGCTGTCACCCGTCGAGCTGGAACGACAGCAGATGATGAGCACCAAGGCCGCCTAGAAAACTCGAGGTATCCAAACGGACTAGGCTTGCCCAACTCAACGACGGATGCGTGATGTCGATTGCGATTATATTCAGCACCTCAACGCGGCGGGAAACCGCCACTTTACAAGGTTTGAGATGCTTCGTGAAATGGTAGCGGAGGAGGGACTCGACCCCCCGACACGCGGATTATGATTCCAACGGAAACAGTGTGTAGACACGTCTACGTTGACGCCTATCTTGAGAAATAGCGTCTTTGAACTGCACTTTTCGCCTCTACGCCCCTCAGTGACATCTTTGCACCCTAATTCCAGGTACTTCATACAGCGGAAGTTAGCTGCAAATTCTGTCTCTCGCTAAACACGCATTCTGAATTTGCCAGTGCCTTCGCAAGACATATGTCGCCTGACCAAGGCCCGCGTCGGTGGCTCACTCATGCTGCAGCGCAAAATGGAGCAGCAGTGTGGCAACCCAGCAACAGAGGTCTGAAGCCAGGGATTCCGCCAATGCGACCCAAATAGGTTAGCCATAAGGCAGACAAGGTCATGTTGGTGACGTCAATTCGCAACAATGAAGCAGACTGGTAGCATTTGTTACCATTGTCTGTCTCATTCGCCGCATATCGGGGCCGCCTCAAGCCAGTACTGGCTAGCAAGCGAAGGGGCTATCATCCGTGAACTACAAATATCTTCTGGCAGCAAGCGCGTTGAGCGCCGCCACCGCCACCCTCTTTCCATCGGTCGCTCAGGCGCAGTCCTCCGGTAGCTCCCAGTTCGATAACGCGATCATCGTGACGGGTGCCCGCAATACCGATGTCGGCGGCGTCGAAATCCCTGATTCGCCCAAGGCCAAGGTCGCTATCGAATCCGAACTGATCATGCGCCAGACCCCGGGCCAGACCATTAACGACACGCTGAACCTGGTCCCCGGCGTCAGCTTCACCAACAACGACCCGTTCGGCTCGCTTGGTGGCTCGTTCACGATCCGCGGTTTCGGTTCGGACCGCATTTCACAGACAGTTGACGGCATTCCGCTGAACGATTCGGGCAACTACGCGCTCTACACCAATCAGATGCTAGACCCCGAGATCATCGAAAGCGCCACCGTCAGTCTCGGCTCGACCGACGTCGACAGCCCGACGGCATCAGCCGCCGGCGGCACGATCAACATCCGTTCGCTCACCCCCAGCGATGACATGGGCGCCATGCTCAGCGTCAGCTATGGCAACATCATCGCACGCGGCGGCCCCGGCAGCCGTCCCTTCCGTCGTGTGTTCGGAATGATCCAGACCGGCGAATTCACCTCAATGGGCACCAAGGCCTGGTTCTCAGCCTCGCTCGCCCGCAACGATTCCAGCTTCTCCAACTATGGCGGCGTCGACAAGCAGCAGTACAACGGCAAGATCTACCAGCCGATTGGCGACAATGGCGACTTCATCTCGATCGCTGGCCACTACAACCAGAACCGCAACAACTTCAACGGCTCGCCGCTGAAGAACGGCGGGAACTTCACCCCGTCCAGCCGCTTCTACACGCTCTACGACGGCACCCCCTGCACCACGGCAACTCCGGTGAAAGAGGATGTCACGCTCGCGCAAGCTCTGGCGGATGACTATGTCGATCCTGACAAGCCCAACAGCTGCGGCACCCCGTTCGAGCGGCGCTACAACCCGTCGAACACCGGCAACATCCGTGTTAACTCGCTTTTCTCGCTGTCGGACCAAATCACCCTGACCGTTGATCCCTATTTCCAGTATGTGAAAGCCAACGGCGGCGGCACCAGCAAGGGCTATGAATATGCCGATCCCGACAGCGGCCTGACCGGCCAGATCGATGGCAACTACTTCGCCGGGATCGACCTCAACGGCGACGGTGATCTCGTCGATGCCGTGACCATCCTGACCCCGAGCCAGACGGTCACCCACCGCATCGGCGTGATCGCCAACCTCATTTACGAGCTGAACGACCAGAACCGTGTGCGTCTGTCCTATACGTTCGATCGCGCCAAGCACCGTCAAACCGGCCAGGCAGGCTATCTCTATTCGGATGGCGAGCCCTACGACGTGTTCCCGATCAACGATCCGATCCTGACCGACGCCGGGTTTGAGCTCAACAAGCGTGATCGCAAGTCGTTCGCCACCTTGAACCAGATATCGGCTGAATACCGCGGCTCGTTCATAGACGATGCGCTGATTTTGACTGCGGGTGCGCGCGCCCCGTTCTTTACCCGCGATCTGAACCAGTATTGCTACACCGCCTCGCTCGGCGACGGCTATGGCTACTGCGTTGCCGAGAGCAACGGAGCAGCGCTGCAGGCCGCTTACCCCGATGTCATCGCGCCAACGCAGCGCAACGTTAGCTACAATCGCGTGCTGCCGAACGCCGGTATGACCTTCAACTTCACACCTGAGGCCAGCGTATTCGCCAGCTATGCCAAGAACCTCTCGGTTCCCGGCACCGACGATCTGTACGGCTCGCTATACTTGGCCGACAGCGCTCCCGGCGCCACTCCGGCACCGGAAACCTCGGACTCGTTCGACCTCGGACTGCGCTACGAGAGTGGCAACCTGCAGGCGCAGATTTCGGGCTGGTACAACTCGTACCAGAACCGTCTGGCCTCGGCCTACAACCCTGAGTGCGACTGCACCATCACCACCAACCTGGGCAAGGTCGAGAAGTACGGTGTTGATGGCAGTCTGGCCTGGTACCCGGTTGAGGACCTGTTTTTCTACGCCTTCGGTTCGTACCTGAAATCGAAGATCAAGAACGACGTGCAGACGGGCGCCAACTCCTTCGTGCCGACCGCCGGCAAGCGCGAACGCGGTGCGCCGATCTACACCCTTGGCGCACGCGTCCAGGGCACGCTCGGCCCGCTCGATCTGGGCTTCCAGATCAAGCGCACCGGCAAGCGTTACCTGAACGACATCAACACCATCGTGCTGCCGGCCTACACCGTCGCCGATATCGATGTCCGCTTCTCGCTGGAAGACGCCGGGTTGGAAAAGTCGTACCTCCAGCTCAACGTCACCAATCTGTTCGACGAGGTTTACATCGGTTCGGCTTCTGGCGGCCTAACCACCGCGTCGACCTATGTGAACATCGGCCCGCCGCGTGCGATCACCGGCTCGATCGTGATGGCCTTCTGATCCCGGCCTCGCCGGAACTAGGATAAACGACCTCAGGAAACGGCGGGACTTTCGGGCTCCGCCGTCTTCCATTCTGGACCGCTGCCCCTTAGCGAGACCCACAGCTTTCCTCCAGCTGGGATTAGAGCCTGAGCCGTTTTGTTGCGCATGAGCGCGATTGAAGCATTGGGCTGGAGCAAGAACGATTCTAACTAAAGGGGCGGTTGAGCAAACGGTCATTAATTGGCTCGTTTGCATAACGGCAGTTAAGCGCAATCAACGACCCAGAACTGCCATTCTGCAATCGTCCCAGCTTCAGTCCTAATCCCACGCACCACGGATAAGCGCTGGACGTCGGCTCTTGGCGAGAGCTGTCGCTAAACCTGCGGCATGGAGACGACGGCTTAGTCCCACTGTCGGCCCTGCGGTTGGGCTTTGGTGTATGACCGCTTCCAGGCGAACGGGTTCAAGTCTCCAACGTCCGGGTTTGGGGCGCGTAGAGGCCGTCGTTGAGCTACCGAGCCTTCAGCTCCCAGAGGCGGGCTTGAGCACCGCAGAATCGATATGCCAGCGAAGCTGCGACGCCGACGCTCCATCCACGCCATTGACCCGACGAATGACATAAGTACCTGTGAAACGCTGTCGCGTACCATCGTCGAGCGTCGCCTCGACCGTGACGGGCACTTCCTGGTAGATTGACCCCGCCCCGCCTTCGGCTGGCTTGAGCGCGCCAACCGACACGTGTGTCGAGCGCGTGTGGTCAAAGCCTCTCTCAAACGCGGCGAGCGTTTGACCAGGTCGTCCATCGTCGCCCCATTGTGTCCAGGCGGTGGCGTAGTCTCGTGCATCGATCGCGGAGTAATAGCGTCGCACGACGTCGGCAGCCGCCTGCGAGCCCTTCGGGTCGGTGTCACAACCCTTCATCGGTGCGCCGTCATCATCGAACAGCGCGCAGCTTCGTGCGATTTCGTCCTCGATCAGCGCGCAGCTGTTGGCTGCGTTGCACGGCGGATGCGTTGCCGGTGATACGTCGCGGCAGACGTCCACGCGCTTCTTTGCCGCTGCTGCACCGATCTGGGCAGCGCACGAGCGTACAGACGAACCTTTGGTATCCAATCTGGCTGCGGGGACCGGGCTGGCGGGAGCGCTAACCTCGGGCAGCGCTGACCTTACATTATCCCCTGCATGGTCCCCTGCCGATCTATCGGTCGTCTGGGCTCCGTCACTGCACGCCCCCAACGTAAGTAGCATTGCCACGATCACAAATCGCTCACTTCGCATCAGCCTGCCCTTCTGCACCACAACGACGCCACCCTTCATCACCGGCTGTATCTCACCGACCACTTATATAGGAGCGGCCGGGTCGCCTGAGCCCGCCACCAGATCAGAGAGCAGCCCGAGCCCCACCGCACCAACCTTCGCCGACACACCCAACTGTCGCTCCGAATTGCGCCAACGAACGTCCGCCACGTGAAGTTCCCACACCAAAGCGAACCAGTCTCATTCCCCTGTAAAGCGCCTTTGCCCCCTGCCACGTCATTTGAACGAACGATGTTTTCAGTGATCGCCGCCCTAAAGCGTACCGGCGGGTTTCCACCAATGACGCCAATCAGCCTTTGCTGGACGAATGGTCGCTTTTAGGGGCAGCGAGCGGCCAGCTGAACGACCGATTCTAGGGCCGCAAAGCCGTCGTGGCGCACCACATGGTTCGCGAACCAAGATCGGAAATCAGGGAAATAGGATGGTAGCGGAGGAGGGACTCGAACCCCCGACACGCGGATTATGATTCCGCTGCTCTAACCGGCTGAGCTACTCCGCCATACCATGGTTGCCAGTGCCCGTTCGCTCTGCAAACACGCTGGCAAGGCGCGCCCTTTAGGTCGCCCTGCCGCGGCGGTCAAGCCCACCTTTGCGCTCCTGGCAAATCAATCATCGACCCGCGCCTGACCGCGAAAGGCAAAGTCGCGCAAAGGCTCCCACGGGCCGCCGCGATAGGCGAACAGACCAAAGCCGCGAAAGGCGAATTCGCGTGGCAGAATACGCGGACCAAGCTCGGTCTGAAGCGCCTTGGCCTCCTCCAGCGAGACCTTGTTCTGGATCGTCACGTGCAGACGCGGACGGTGCTCGTCCTGCGGCGTGAGCAGGCCGTGAAAGCGATCAGCCAACCGATCCCACAGCGCCAGCATATCCTCGCTCTCGATCCCCAGCGCAGTGCCCCGCCCCAGCTTCATCACGCCGGTGAGATAGGCGGGCACAGGCGCATGTTCGCGCGCCAGCCCCGCTAGCACCGCGCGCAACTCCGCCTCGCAGCTCGGCGGCAAGGCATGGAACAGCGTGACGTGCGCCTTGAGGAAATTGCGCTCGGGCGGGAAATGGGCCTGTCGCAGCTGGTCGGCACGCGATTGCAGGCTCTCGGGCAGGAGCGCCGTTACGACAAGCGGGGCCGGCAACGACTTGTCCGCCCCCTGCCCGCTCACATCTCGCCCCGCTCGCGGCGCAGCGCGTACCATTTCTCGACGTTGGCGTTGTGCTCTTCGATGGTGTCCGCGAAGGCATGGCCGCCGCTGCCGTCAGCCACCATGTAGAGCGCGCTCGTCTCAGCCGGGTTGAGCACGGCGGCGATGCTGGCCCGGCCCGGATTGGTGATCGGCGCCTTGGGCAAGCCGAGCATCGAATAGGTATTGTAGTCGTTCACCGCGGCGATCTCGGACTGGCGGATGCGCCGCCCCAGCGGCTTACCCTTGGTGATCGGATAGATGATCGTCGGATCAGCCTGCAGCATGATGCCTTGGCGCAAGCGATTGGAATAGAGCCCGGCGACCTTGGTCCGCTCTTCCGGAAGCGCGGTCTCCTTCTCGACGATGCCCGCCAGGATCAACGCCTCGCGCGGAGTCGCAACGGCAGCGTTCGGCCCGCGCTTCTCCCACTCCTCGGCCAAGGCCTCGGCCATCGCCGCCTGCATCCGGCCAAGCACCGCCTGACGGCTCTCACCGCGCTGGAAATCGTAGCTTTCGGGCAGCACCGAACCTTCGGCAGGCACCTCGATCTCGCCCGTCAGCAGCGGCTCGGCCATCAGCGTCTCGTAGACGAGGACCGAAGGCATGCCCTCGGGGATCGTTACGTAGCGACGCAGCACGTCGTTGCTTTGCAAGGTCGACAGGATGGTCGCCCCGCTCGCGCCCACCGGGATCAGGAACTCGCCAGCCTTGATCGGTTCATCGCTGCCCAGCAGCTTGGCGCGCAAGGTGAAGGTCTCGGCCGAGGCGATCAGGCCTTCGTCTTGCAGCTTGTCGGCCACAGACGCCAGCGAGGCACCCGACGGCACGATGAAGGCAGTCTCCTCCTCGACCGTCGAAGCGCCATACCAGCCCCAGGCGCCCCACCCGACGATGGCCACGACGGCCAGAACGGCGGCAAACAGCAAACCGCCGAGCAGGCGCATGTCAGTCGACCTTCTTCATCACCAACGAGGCGTTGGTGCCACCGAAGCCGAAGCTGTTGTTCAGCACCGCGTTCACTTCGCGCTTCTTGGCTACCAGCGGCACCAGATCGACACCTTCAGTGCCTTCATCCGGGTTGTGCAGGTTGAGCGTGGGCGGAACAATGCCGTCGCGCATGGCGAGAATGCAGAAGATGCTCTCCACCGCGCCCGCGCCGCCCAGAAGGTGGCCGATCGCGCTCTTGGTCGAGCTCATCGACGCGCCAGCAAGGTCATCGCCGAGCACGCGCTTGACCGCAGCGAGTTCGATGGTGTCGGCCATGGTCGAAGTGCCGTGGGCGTTCACATAGTCGATGTCGCCCGGGCCCATTCCGGCCTTGCGCAGCGCCATGCGCATCGAATTTTCCGCGCCCTTGCCTTCTGGATGCGGAGCAGTGACGTGATAGGCATCGCCCGACAGGCCATAGCCAACCACTTCGGCATAGATCTTCGCGCCGCGCGCCTTGGCGTGCTCGTATTCCTCAAGCACCACCACGCCCGCGCCTTCGCCCATCACGAAGCCATCGCGGTCCTTGTCGTAAGGACGGCTGGCCTCGGTCGGGCGGTCGTTCATCGAGCAGTTGAGCGCGCGCGCCTGGGCAAAGCCTGCCACGCCGAGCGGGTTGATCGTGCTTTCCGCACCGCCTGCCAGCATGATGTCGGCATCGTCATCGCGAATCATCCGCGCGGCATCGCCAATCGAGTGCGCGCCGGTGGAGCAGGCGGTGACGACCGCGTGATTCGGCCCCATCAGCCCGTACTTGATCGAGACCTGACCCGAGATCAGGTTGATCAGGCGGCCGTGCACAAAGTGGGGGCTGACCCGCGAGGGGCCGCGCTTGTGCAGGTTGACTGATTCGAGTTCGATCCCCGGCAGACCGCCGATGCCCGAACCGATCGAACAGCCAGCACGCAGCCGCATCTCTTCGGAGAGGTCTTCCAGGCCAGCGTCTTCGATCGCCTGCCCTGCGGCATCGATCCCATAGACGATGAACGGATCGACCTGCCGCTGCACCTTGTGATCGACCCGCTTGTTCGGATCGAAGCCATACTCGTGATCGGCCGACTTTACCTCGCCAGCGATCAGGCACTTCTGCCCCTCGGTATCGAAGCGTGTGATCGTGTCGATCCCGCTCTTACCCGCAATCAGGTTGGCCCAAGTCGTTTCCACGTCCGCGCCAAGCGGAGTGACAAGCCCCAAACCGGTTACGACGACACGCCGCATATCTAGCTCTCCACATTCACAAAAGGCCCAGCCGAATTGGCTGAGCCTTTAATCCCCGTCCGCGATGGGCGGACCTATCGCGAACGAGGCAATCCGACCTTAGTCAGTATGTTCTTCGATGTACTTGATGGCATCGCCGACGGTGTTGATCTTTTCCGCCGCATCGTCGGGGATTTCCACACCGAATTCTTCCTCGAATGCCATCACCAGCTCGACGATGTCGAGGCTGTCAGCGCCCAGATCGTCGATGAAGCTCGCGTCCGGGGTGACTTTCTCTTCCTCGACGCCGAGGTTTTCGACGACGATCTTCTTAACGCGGTCAGCGATATCGCTCATGAAACTGTGCCTTTCGAAGGGTTCTAAATTCGTTTCGCTCTTGCCCCTAATGAGTGCCGTTGAGGCTGGCAAGTGCCGTTCAGGGGCTTTGCGCGAGGCAATGTGGGGATTGCGGCGCTATTGTTCAAAGTGAAAGGCGATTTGGGAAAACGCCTCGGCGGTGTCGTCGATGCGGCGCAACCCCGCTGAAGCCTCGTCATCCGACCTCTCTGAGGCCAGCGCTGCGCGATATCTGGCCTGCGCTTCGCGGTGGTCACCGCGCCGTTCAGCACATAGGCCAACATTAAACATCAGCGATGGCTGCTCGGGGTTGGCGGCGTGAAGACGCTCGAACATTTCGCAGGCTGCGACCTCATCACTCTTGGTGAGGCGGACGGCATCGCGAAACATATCGCGGGATTCGCCTGTCAGCCCGCTGCGGCTTTCCATGATGCGGACCGGCTCAAAGCTGCCCGTGGGCGCCAGTTCGCGGCGAATGTCGCGCGCGAGATCAGCCAGCATCCGCGAGACCAGTGCCCGCACGTCGGGATAGTCATCAACTTCGGGGCAGAACGATTCCTCGCGGTGCTGCTCGAGCGGGGAGGTCCACAGCAAGGCGCCGCCGCGCGCCACCAGCCGCAGATCGGGCCGAACGCTGACCCGCAGCCGGATGCAATCCATCTCGACCTTGCGTTCCTCGGTGCACTCGCCGTTTTCGTCCTCGGTCCAGCAGACCTCGCGCTTGCGGCGAAAGCGGCTTTCCGAAATCCGCGGCCTGACCTCGCCTTCGAGCATGGCATCGGCATCGCCGCGCTCGTTCACGAGCACAGTGAACCAGGGTTGCCCGCGAATCGCTACCTGTTGCAGCGTGTCAGCCAGCATGAACGAGAAACGCGATCCCTCGGGGCCGCGAAAGCGCTCGACCGCCAGGCTGTGCACCCCGAGCGCGGATTCGTTGCGGGCCGGACGGTAGGTCTCGACGGAGAGTGTCTCCGCCGCAACCGGGGTCGCCAATGTCAGCGCCGCGAAAGCTGCCAGGATCGCTTTTCTTACCATATTCGCAACGTCTCCGCCCGTTCACTTTTGTAAGCTTTAGGCGGAGAAACCTGAACAAATCACGACAACATACCCGGTCGCGATCAGCCTTCCTTGGGCGGTTCGACGGTGCGGATATGCACGTCGCGCAGCTGCCGGGCCGAGACCTGCGAGGGCGCGCCCATCATCAGATCCTGCGCGCGCTGGTTCAGCGGGAAGGCGATCACTTCGCGGATGTTCGGCTCATCAGCCAGCAGCATCACGATGCGGTCGATCCCCGGGGCCGAGCCACCGTGCGGCGGCGCGCCGAGCTTGAACGCCTCGATCATGCCGGAGAAGTTCTCGTCCACATCGGCCTTGGTGTAGCCCGCGATCTCGAACGCCTTGTACATGATGTCCGGACGGTGGTTCCGGATCGCGCCCGAGGACAGCTCGTAGCCATTGCAGACGATGTCGTACTGCCAGGCGAGGATATCGAGCGGGTCCTGCGTTTCCAGCGCTTCCATCTCGCCCTGCGGCATCGAGAACGGATTGTGGCTGAAGTCGACCTTCTTGGCGTCCTCGTCGTACTCGTACATCGGGAAATCGACGATCCAGCAGAACTTGAAGCAGTTCTCCTCGATCAGGCCGAGAATCTCGCCCGTACGGGTGCGCGCGGCACCGGCCAGCTTAGCGGCGTCCTTTTCCTTGCCCGCGGCGAAGAACAGGCCGTCATTGTCACCCAGCCCCAGCTCTTCATAGAGCTTGGCCATGTTCTCGGGCCCGTGGTTTTTGGCGATGGGGCCGCCGAACTCGCCGCCCTTGCGGGTGACATAGCCGAGCCCGGCAAAGCCCTCTTTCTTCGACCAGTCGTTCATCTCGTCGAAGAACTTGCGGCTCTTTTCCGCCGTGTTCGGCGCGGGGATCGCGCGGACCACGCCGCCGGTGCCGACGATCTTCTCGAAGATGCCGAAGCCCGAGGTGGTGAAGTGGTGCGACACGTCCGCAATCTCGATCGGGTTGCGCAGGTCGGGCTTGTCCGAGCCGTACTTGAGCATGGCCTCACGATAGGGAATGCGCGGGAATTCGCCCGCCGGGGTCACCGACTTGCCGCCCGAGAACTCCTCGAACACGCCCGCCAGCACCGGCTCGATCGCCTGGAACACGTCTTCCTGCGTGACGAAGCTCATCTCGAAGTCGAGCTGGTAGAATTCGGGGCTGCGGTCGGCGCGCAGGTCCTCGTCGCGGAAGCACGGCGCGATCTGGAAGTAACGGTCGAAGCCCGCCACCATCAGCAGCTGCTTGAACATCTGCGGCGCCTGCGGCAGCGCATAGAAGTGGCCCGGATGCAGGCGGCTCGGCACCAGGTAGTCGCGCGCGCCTTCGGGGCTAGAGGCGCCGAGGATCGGGGTCTGGAACTCGTTGAAGCCTTGCGCGATCATCCGCTGGCGCAGGCTCGAAATCACCTTGCTGCGCAGCATCACGTTGGCATGAACACGCTCGCGGCGCAGATCGACGAAGCGATACTTGAGGCGCGTTTCCTCCGGATAGTCTTCCGCCGAGTTGACGATCAGCGGCAGTTCCTCGGCGCGGCTCTGAATGTTCACCGTGCGGGCGAAAACCTCGATCCCGCCGGTCGGCAGGTTCGGGTTCACCGCCTCGGGTGCGCGGGCCTTAACAAGGCCATCGATGGTGACGACCGATTCCAGCTTCAGCTTCTCAAGAATTGGCAGCGCGTCGGAATCGCTGTCGGCCACGATCTGGGTGAGGCCATAATGATCGCGCAGGTCGACGAACAGGACGCCGCCGTGGTCGCGCTTGTTATGCACCCAGCCAGACAGGCGGACGTTCTGGCCCACGTCATTCTGGTTCAGTGCGGCACAAGTGTGAGTACGATAGGCGTGCATGGGGACTCTTTCCAAAAGGCGGGCTAAGAGGCTAAGAGCGCGCTAGAGAAGGTCGCTCAAGGCCGTTGCTTTACGCGCGGGCTAACAGGGCAAGCCAGTCGTTTTGTCAAGGTCGGCACCTTTGCCGACGACGTCAGCGATTGGCGGGCCGAAGGACGGTGAACCGCCCAAATGATGTATGGGAAAGACATGAAGATCCACCCCCTGATTACCAAGTCAGCCGAGCTTGCCGACCTGTGCGAGCGCCTTGCCAAGCATGATTTCGTCTGTGTCGACACCGAATTCATGCGCGAGAACACCTATTATCCGCTGCTCTGCCTGATCCAGATCGGCAACGAGGAGGAGGCCGCCGCGGTCGATCCGCTGGCCAAGGGCATCGACCTCACGCCGCTGTGGAACCTGCTGTGCGAGAACGAAGACGTGCTCAAGGTCTTCCACGCTGGCGGGCAGGATGTGGAGATTGTCTACAACTTCACCGGCAAGACGCCGCACCCGATTTTCGACACCCAGATCGCGATGATGGCGATCAGCCAGTCGGAACAGATCGGCTATGCCAATCTGGTGGAAAGCTGGCTCGGCAAGACCATCGACAAGGGCGCCCGCTTCACCGACTGGAGCCGCCGCCCGCTGACCGAGCGGCAGATCGAATATGCCATCGGCGATGTCACCTATTTGGCCGACATCTTCCCGCGCATCCTGAAAAAGCTCATCAAGACCGACCGCGGCCACTGGCTCAACGCCGAGATGGAAAAACTGGCGGACCCGGCCAACTATGCCAACGATCTCGAGATTGCCTGGCGCCGCATTCGTGCGCCGGGGCGCAATCCAGTGGTGCTCGGGCGCTTGAAGGCGCTCGCCGCCTGGCGCGAGACCGAAGCGCAGGACAAGGATATCCCGCGCGGCCGCATCATCCGCGACGAGACGCTGGCCGACATCGCCAGTCATCCGCCCAAGAAGCAGACCGATCTCGCCAAGGTGCGCGGCCTGTCACAAGCCTGGGCGGAAAACGACATCGGCAGGCGGTTGATGAAAGTGGTCGCCGCCGCTGAGCCGCTGCCTGACGATGAGATGCCGCAACGCTCCGGCCGCGGCGCGCCGCTGGGCAAGGAAGGCGCTCTGGTCGCCGACCTGCTCAAGCTGCTGCTCAAGATTCGCTGCCGCGAGATCGACGTCGCCTCGCGCCTGCTCACCCGCTCAGACGAGATGGAGGCGCTTGCCGCCGGTGTGCGCAAGCTGCAGGTGCTCGACGGCTGGCGCTACGAGGTGTTCGGCCGTGATGCGCTCGATCTGGTGGAAGGCAAGCTCGCCTTTGCAGTCGAAAAGGGGCGGCTGAAGATGACACACATCGACGACGTCGAGGCCGATATAGCTTCGCCGGCGGCGGCGGAATAGCTTCTGACCAGCATCCACAACCGCTCATCCTGAGCCTGTCAAAGGATTGTCCTTTCCCGTTCCCAGCGGCGAGAAAGGGAGATGCGCCCTTCGACAAGCTCAGGGCAAGCGGATATGGGAGGTAACAATATGAGCACCTACCTCCCCACCATCAAGCAGCTGCAATATCTGGTCGCATTGCACGAGGCCGGCCACTTTGGCCGCGCGGCTGACGCCAGCTTCGTCTCGCAGTCGACGCTTTCGGCAGGCATTCGCGAACTCGAAAGCCTGCTCGGCGTCACACTGGTCGAGCGCAGTCGGCGGGTGGTGCGGTTCACGCCGCTCGGCAATCAGGTGGTGGCGAAAGCACACCGGCTGCTGCGCGAGGCCGAGGAGCTGAGCGAACTGGTGCAGGCGGCAGGCCAGCCGCTCTCGGGCGAACTGCGCATGAGCGTGATCCCCACCATCGCCCCGTTCCTGCTGCCGCGCATTCTCCCCCGTCTCAGGAAGGAGCGCCCGCAACTAAAGCTGTTCCTGCGCGAAGAGACCAGTGACCACGCCATCGAATCGCTCCACCATGGCCGCGCCGACTGCGTGCTACTCGCCCTCCCCTTTGCCACCGGCGAAGTGACCAAGGCGAAAATCTGCGACGACGAGCTCTACGTCGCCTTCCCGAAGGACGATCCGCGCGATCCGCCCGCCGAGATTCCGCCTACGATGATCGACGAAGCGCGGCTGATGCTGCTCGAAGACGGGCACTGCCTGAAGGAACATGCGCTCGCCGCGTGCAATCGGCCCGAGCTGCGCGCCAGCGCGACCATGATCGGCACCAGCCTGCACACGCTGGTGCAGATGGTCGACAACGGACTTGGCCTCACCATGCTGCCCAAGATGGCGATCGATGCGGGCATCCTGCATGAGACCAACGTGGTCGCCCGGCCGCTCAAAGGCCCCAAGACGAGCCGCGAGATCGCGCTCGTCTGGCGCGCCAACTCACCGCGCGAGGAGGAATTCCGGATGCTGGCCGAGGAACTGTGCGCGGGCTGACCGGCCTGCGCCCCGCTCTCAATCCATGTGCTTGAGGCCAACGCGCAGATAGTCCCAGCCGGTGATAACCGTCAGCACCGCCGCGCCCCACAAGGCAATCAACCCCACGATATGCGGCACGTTATGGACAATGCCGTCCGCAACCATGGTCCAGTTTGGCAGACCCTCGCCAAGGATCAGTGCGCCAAGCGCAACCAGCTGCAGCGTCGTCTTCCACTTGGCCAACTTGCTCACCGGCACACTCACCTGCAAGCCGCCGAGAAACTCGCGCAGGCCCGAGACGGCAATTTCGCGGATCACGATGATCATGCCGGCGATCACATGCACGTCGCCCGCATAAGGCCCGTTCAGCACACCCATCGCGGCGAGCACGAGAATCACCGAGACCACCATGATCTTGTCGGCAATCGGATCGAGGAAAATGCCAAGTTTCGACACCCGCCCGCTCTGGCGCGCCAGCATTCCGTCGAAATAGTCGGTGATGCCCATCACGCAGTACAGCACGAAAGCGGCGAGGTAGCCGGCGTGCCAGCCCGGCCACCACAGCAGGGCGGCCAGCAGGGGGATCATCGCGATCCGGCTCATGGTGAGGATGTTGGGCAGCGTCAGCATGTCTTGCCCCTAGTGCCATATGGCGACGGGAAAAAGGCCTTGGCGCAATCAACGGTAAATCCCTAAGGCGGATGAGAGCGCCCGCGGGCGTGAAAGTCCGCAGGCAGCGCGAAGGCATAGATGCTAACCTCAACCTATCTTCTCCGGCAGCAACGCTTCGGCCCGCTGTTCGTGACCCAGCTGTTCAACGCCTTCAACGACAACCTCTACAAGAACGCCATGGTGCTGTTCGTCGTCTATTCGGTCTACAATTCGGCCGAAGCGGAGACGGTGTTCTCGGGCGTCGCTTCTGGCCTGTTCATCCTGCCGTTTTTCCTGCTCTCGGCGCTTGCCGGGCAGCTGGCCGACATGCGCGACAAGGCGCGAATCATCCGCATCATCAAGGCGGCTGAGATCGGCATCATGTTCGTGGGCGCCATCGGGCTAACGCTCGCCTGGAAAGGTGTGCTGACCGAGGTTCTGGCCCTGCCGCTGATGCTGCTGGCGCTGTTTGCCATGGGCATCCATTCGACCTTCATGGGGCCGATCAAATATTCGATCCTGCCGCAACACCTGCAGCCCAAAGAGGTGCTGGCGGGCACCGGGCTGGTCGAGGCGGGGACCTACTTGGCCATCATGGCGGGCACGATCCTGGCCGGGTTCATCGAGGTCGAGATAGCCGCCGTGCTGGTGATCGTGATTGCCGCGCTGGGCTTTATCTCCAGCCGCAAGATCCCCACGGCCCCCGCAATGGGCAACGTCGAACCGATCGATTACAACCCGCTTACCGCCTCGGTCCGCATCGTTGCCCGCACGATGCACAACCGCGAGGTGTTCTACGCCATTCTCGCGATCAGCTTCTTCTGGACCATCGGTGCGGTGCTGTTCATCCAGTTCCCGCCGCTAGCCAAGAACGTACTCATGGCAAGCAAGGAAGTGGCAAGCCTGTTCCTCGTCGTGTTCTCGATCGGCATTGCGATCGGCTCGGTGGCGATCAACGCGCTGCTGAAGGGCGATGTCTCGGCCCGGTTCTCGCCCGCCTCCGTGATTGCGATGGGGGTTATGGTAGCGCTGTTCTATCTCGTGTGCCGGCAGTGGAACGCCAGCCTCGAAAACACCGACCTGCTCAATATCGCGCAGTTCGTGAGTCATCCGATGGCCTGGCTGGTGCTCGGCTCCTTGCTGATCATCGCCATCTTCGGCGGCATGTTCGTGGTGCCGCTTTACGCCTTCCTCACCACGCGCGTGGAAACGAGCGAGGCGAGTCGGACCGTGGCGGCGAACAACATCGTCAATGCCGGGGCGATGGTGGTCGGCTCCATCCTCGCGCTTGGGCTCAGCTTTTTCGGCGTTCCGCTGACCGAACAGCTTCTGCTCAGCGCTGGCATGTGCGTGATCTCGGCCTGGCTGGGCTGGCGGCTTTGGCAGGCAGAGAAGGCAGCCCGCCGCGCGTAATCCGCCTCAGGCGAAGAACACGAAGGCCGCGACGAAGCCAGAGCAATAGGTCGTCGCCGCGCTTTCGATATCGGCGCGCGAGAGGCCAAGCCGCAGATACCACGGCACACGCGGCTCAATCTCGCCCATTTCCGCAAAGACATGCGGCGGCAGCGAAGCCCTGAACGGGTGGCGGGCCGATTCGGAGGTCAGGACAAGTGCTCTTCTCATGGAGAGGCAGGTTAAGAATTTCGTAACCATTGGCGAGCGCACAAAGGCCCATGTCCTCAAGGGGGACAGGTCGCCCCCGATCTCCTCCGCTTGCCGAGGCCGAGACGCCGCGCTAGCCCGTTGCCGATGAAACCACCTGCCACCACTCCGCTCACCGCAGCCCAGCTGCTCGTCGCCTGCCTTGCCGAACAGGGATGTGACCGCGTGTTCACCGTTCCCGGCGAAAGCTTCCTGCCCGTGCTCGATGCTCTGGCCGACGGTTCTCTGCCCGGTGGCGGGGCGATCGACGTCGTCACCTGCCGGCAGGAGGGCGGCGCCGCTTTCATGGCCTGCGCCGACGGGGCGATGCGGATGCAGCCGGGTGTGGCCTTCGTCACCCGCGGCCCCGGCGCGACCAACGCCAGCATCGGCGTGCATGTGGCGATGCAGGATTCGCAGCCGATGATCCTGTTTATCGGCGACGTGGACCGCACGATGCGCGACCGCGAGGGCTTTCAGGAGATGGACTTCTCCGCCTTCTTTGGCCCGATCTGCAAGTGGTCGGCCCGGATCGACGATCCTGCCCGCATTCCCGAATATGTCGCGCGCGCATGGTCGACCGCCATTTCCGGTCGGCCCGGCCCGGTGGTGCTCGCCCTGCCCGAGGACATGCTGCACGAGGCCGACATCGCCGCCACGCCGCGTCCGGCGGTAGTGCGCCCGGCCCAGCCGCCCTGCCCCGATGCGGTGTCCACGCTGATGGCCATGATCGGCGATGCCGCGGCGCCAGTGGCGATCGTTGGGGGGGCTGGCTGGCACGAGAAAGCGCGCGAGCATTTCACCGAGTTTGCCGAGCGAATCGGCCTGCCCGTTGCCACCGCCTTTCGCCGTCAGGACGCGCTGCCACCGTCCTCGCCCGTCTATGCCGGGAACCTCGGCTATGGCCCCAATCCCAAGCTGGTCAGCCGCATCAAGGAGGCCGATCTGGTGCTGGTGGTCGGCGCGCGACTCGGTGAGGCGACCACCGACGGTTACACCCTCATCACGCCCGAGCATCCCGATCAGGTTCTGGTCCACGTCCACCCCGATCCCGCAGAGCTGGGCCGCGTCTATCGCACCGACCTTGCCATCTGCGCCGACCCGGAAGAATTCTCCGAAAGCGCCGCCTTGTGGGACGATGGCAGCATCATCGCCTTCGATGCCGGAGCGCAGGCCCATGCCGAATGGGTAGAATGGAACACCCCGCGCGAAGAGGCGCTGTTCCCGCTCGATCTCGCCCGCGCGCTGGCAAGCGCGCGCAAGCTGCTTCCCGGCGACTCGATCATCTGCAACGGCGCGGGCAATTTCTCGGGCTGGTGGCACCGCTACTGGCCCTATGCCGGGTTCCCCTCGCAGCTTGCCCCCACCGCAGGCGCGATGGGCTACGGCATTCCCTCAGCCGTCGCCGCCGCGCTGCGCTTCCCAGAGCGCTGCGTGCTGGCCGTGTGCGGCGACGGCGACTTCCTGATGAACGCGCAGGAACTGGCAACCGCCGCCCAGCACGGGGCGAACCTGTTGGTGATCGTGTTCGACAACTCCGCCTATGGCACGATCCGCATGCATCAGGAGCGCGAATATCCGGGCCGCATCTCCGCGACTCGCCTCGCCAACCCCGACTTTGCCATGATGGGCCGCAGCTACGGCGCCTGGGCCGAAGTGGTCAGCACCAATGCCGAGTTCGACACCGCGCTTGAACAGGCCATGCAAAAGGACGGCCTGCGCCTGATCCACTGCCTGACCGATATCGAGCAGCTCAGCGCTGGCGGGGCGACGATCAGCGGGTTGCGCGGGGCCTAGGCAGCCTCGCGCGACATACGCAGAATCTCGTCCCATTCCTTAACGGTAAGCTCGGCCACGGAGAGGCGGCCG
>CENV01036410.1_pt1 | contig 28517 bp, 13 predicted proteins | sample 530231 | NCBI WGS metagenome assembly CENV01 (sample SAMEA2619815, study PRJEB7988) | marine metagenome | biome: marine biome (ENVO:00000447); feature: surface water layer (ENVO:00002042); material: "saline water (ENVO:00002010), including plankton (ENVO:xxxxxxxx)" | depth 5 m
ACTCCCCGTGGTGTTCGGCGCGCGGTGCCTCCATCGGACCCGGCGTGTGGCCATGCTCCTGAAAGCGAGCCTTGCGCCGCGCCTCGGCCTCGAAATCGTTGATCGGCACGTCGTCATAGTTGCGGCCACCGGGATGGGCCACATGATAGACGCAGCCGCCCAGCGAGCGGCCATTCCACGTGTCGTAAACGTCGAAGGTCAGCGGCGCATCGGCCTCCAGCAGCGGATGCAGGCAGGTCGCCGGTGCCCAGGCCTTGTAGCGCACCCCGGCCACCGCCTCACCCGGTGTGCCGGTGGGCTGCATCGGCACGCGCCGTCCGTTGCATGCGATCACATGGCGGCCCGGCGTGAGCCCGCGCGCCTTGACCTGCAGCCGCTCGGTCGAGCTATCGACATAGCGCACCGTGCCGCCAATCGCGCCGGTCTCGCCAAGCACGTTCCACGGTTCGAGCGCGTGGCTGATTTCCAGCTCCACCCCGCCCGCATGGACCGTGCCGTGAACCGGAAAGCGGAACTGGTTCTGCGCCTCGAACCACTCGGGATCGAAGTCGTAGCCCGCCTGCCGCAGGTCATCGAGCACACCGAGAAAATCCTGCCAGCAGAAGTGCGGCAGCAGGAACTTGTCGTGCAGCGAAGTGCCCCAGCGCACGAGGTCGCCCTCCTGCGGCTCACGCCAGAACCACGCGGTCAGCGCGCGCAGAAGAAGCTGCGCGGCCACGCTCATCTTGGCGTCCGGCGGCATCTCGAAGCCGCGGAATTCGACCAGACCCAGCCGCCCGGTGGGGCCATCGGGCGAATAGAGCTTGTCGATACAGATTTCGGTGCGGTGGGTGTTGCCCGTCACGTCGACCAGCATGTTGCGGAACAGCAGGTCCACCACCCAGGGGAACTTCGGCGGCACCCCCGGCGGCGGCACCTGCGCCAGCGCGATCTCCAGCTCGTAGAGGCTGTCATGCCGCGCCTCGTCGATGCGCGGGGCCTGACTGGTGGGGCCGATGAAGAGGCCCGAAAACAGGTAGGAAAGCGAAGGATGGCGCTGCCAATAGAGCACGAAGCTCTTGAGCAGATCGGGCCGCCGGATGAAGGCGCTGTCGGTAAAGCTCGCTCCGCCCAGCACCATATGGTTGCCGCCGCCGGTGCCGACCGAGCGGCCGTCGACCATGAACTTGTCCGCCGTCAGCTTGCATTCGCGCGCCGCATCGTAAAGCCGGGTGGTGACATCGACCAGTTCGTCAAAGCTGGCGGTGGGATGGATGTTGACCTCGATCACGCCGGGATCGGGCGTGACCTTGAGCACGCTGATGCGCGGATCGGGCGGCGGGGGATAGCCCTCGATTCGCACCGGCAGGTTCATCGCCTCGGCAGTCGCCTCGATCTCGGCGACCATTTCGAGGAAGTCCTCCATCGCCTCCAGCGGCGGGATGAACACCGAAAGATAGCTGCCGCGCGGTTCCACCGTCAGCGCGGTGCGCACCGCGCCTTCAACGATCTCCTGCTCGACCACGTCCTGCCGCGCATTGCCTGCGGCCTGCTCGACCCGCTCGTGGCGCTGCTCCACCTCGTGCTGATCACTGCCGCGGGCTGCGCGCTGCTCGCGGAAGTCGGCGAGCGGGGCCTGCGGATCGGTCTCCACGCGCGGGTGGACATAGGGATAGTCCGATTCCGGAACATGCGGCAGCGAACCCAACGGCAGGCGATAGCCCAGCGAACTGTCACCCGGCACCGCGAACAGCGCGCCGCGCCGCAGCCGCCATTGTTCGCTCTTCCAGCGGCCCGGCTCCTTCTCCTGCTTGGCCTGCCAGCGCTGGATCGGCAGCACATAGCCAACCGGCCTGGTCAGCCCGCGGCTGAAGGTTTGCACGATGCGCTGGCGTTCCTCGGGATCGTCGATCTTGGGATCAAGCGCAGTCACGTTGATCGGCAGCTCGCCCTCGCGTTCGATCCATTTCTCCGGGTCTTCATAGACCGGGTGAACATAGCCCTCACCCACACCGAACTGCTCGGCGGCGGAATTGAGGAACTGCTCGGCCTGCTCCGGCCCGACCGCGTCCTGCTCACCCTCTTCGGGATCGCGCGCGATCAGCGCGGGGTTGTTCCACAGCGGCACCCCGTCCTTGCGCCAATAGAGCGAGAAGCCCCAGCGCGGCAGGCTTTCGCCCGGATACCACTTGCCCTGCCCGTGATGCAGCAGCGCGCCGGGGGCAAAGGCCGCGCCCAGCTTGCGGATCAGCTTGTCGGCATAGCCCGCCTTGGTCGGGCCGACCGCCTCGCCGTTCCATTCGGGGGCCTCGCCGCCATCCTCGGCCACGAAGGTCGGCTCGCCGCCCATGGTGAGGCGCACGTCCTGCGCATTGAGGTCTTCATCCACCTTGGTGCCCAGATCGAGCAAGGCGGTCCAGCGGTCGTCGGTGAACGGTTTGGTGATCCGCACCGCCTCGGCCACCCGGTCAACCCGCATGCGGAAATCGAAATCGACCTCGGTCGGCTCGGCCAGCCCCTCGATCGGCGCGGCGGAGCGATAGTGCGGCGTGGCGCAAAGCGGGATATGCCCCTCGCCGGCAAACATGCCCGAGGTCGCATCCATCGCCACCCAGCCCGCGCCGGGGATATAGGCCTCGGCCCAGGCGTGAAGATCAACCACGTCCTGCGCAACGCCCTTCGGCCCCTCGACCGGCTCGACATCGGCGACCAGCTGGATCGAATAGCCCGAGACGAACCGCGCGGCGAACCCCAGCCGCCGCAGCAGTTGCACCAGCAGCCAGGCACTGTCACGGCAAGAGCCGCTGCCCGCTTCGAGCGTCTGCTCGGGCTCCTGCGTGCCCGCCTCCATGCGGATCACGTAGTTCACCCGGCGCTCGACCTGCTGGTTCAGCGAGACGAGGAAGTCGATCGTGCGGCCCTGATGGCCCTTGTTGGCCTCGACCATTTCCTCGAACAGCGGGCCTTGCGGCTCGCAATCGAAATAGGCGGCGAGATCGGTCTTCAGCTTGTCGTCGTAGGCGAAGGGATAGTCTTCGGCATATTCCTCGACGAAGAAGTCGAACGGGTTGATCACGCTCATGTCCGCGATCAGGTCGACCTCGATCGAGAACTCGCTGACCGGCTCGGGAAAGACGACGCGCGCCTGCCAGTTGCCGTGCGGGTCCTGCTGCCAGTTGATGAAGTGCCCCTCGGGCTTGATCGTCAGCGCATAGTTGGGAACCGCCGTACGCGTATGCGGCGCGGGGCGCAGGCGGATCACCTGCGGGCCTAGCCGGATCGGCCGGGCGTAGCGATAATGGGTGAGGTGATTGAGGGCTGCACGGATCATGGCCGCGATTAGACGCCCCTTGGTGTTGCAATGCAATATGATTGTCGGCCCAGCGCGGCTTTGCCGCCGATGGTGCAGCAAGGCCACGTTGCCTGACGAAGCCTGACATTATGCTTGTGAGCCATGCCTTTAGGCGGCGTCCATGCTATGGCATCGATCAATGCCGACCTTGCGCCCTTCGCCCTTGATCCTCGCTGCGCTGGTTGCGCTGTCCCCCGCTGCCGTGCGCGCTGAAGGCACCCCGCGCAACGTACATGGGCTGATCGTGGCGGTTTCCGAGTTCACCGATCCTGCGCTGGCGCCCTATGCCCTTGCTGGAGCGCCCGCGGATGCCGAGGCCATGCGCGGCGCACTGCGCGACTTTGCGGGCAATGATGTGCAAACTGTCGTGCTTGAAGGGACCCGGGCGACACTGGCGCGTGTGCGCGGCGAACTGCGCCGCCTTACCGATGTCGCCGCGCCGGGGCAGCGCATCGTGCTCTATTTCTCCGCCCACGGCAGCCGCATTCCCGACACCGGCCCGCACGACGAGGCCGACGGCGAGGACGAGGTGCTGCTGCTGGCCGATGCGGGCGAGTGGCGCGACGAGGCACTTCCCGGTGCGCTGGTCGATGATGAGCTGGCCGCTGCCGTGCGCACGATGCGCGAGCGCGGGGCCGACGTGTTCCTCGCCATCGACAGCTGCGCCTCGGGCGGCGCGATGCGCGGCGGCGAGCACATGGCCGTGCGCAACCTCTCACCCAGCTTGCTCGGCGTGCCCAACCGCGCCTTGCGCTCGGCGCTGCGGCGCGATGCCGTCTGGGTGGAAGACGACATGCCACCGGGCAGTGGACGGCTGGTAACGCTTGCCGCCGGGCCGACCGGCGATGCCGCATGGGACACGCCCGAAGGCGGACTGTTCACCCGTAGCCTCGCCCCCGCCCTAACCTCCGCACCGAGCGACTTCGTTGCGCTGATCCGTGAACAGCGCCGCAGACAGGCGCGTTCGGCTCTTCCCGGCCCCGCCAGCGAGGCCAGTGGCGCCATCGAAAGCGCCTTCTTCTTCGCTGGCGACCTACCCGATCTGGTATCGAGCGCACGCGCAATGCCCGCGCCTGAATGGACGCTCGATCTGCATTCCGCAGCCGCGCCACGATGCGACATGGAAGCAGCGGGCGCGCCGCGCCTGCGCGATCCGGCGCAGCTGCTGCACCTCGATCATTGCGATGTGGTGATGCTCTCGCTTGCATCGCCCGAGCCCGGCTTTGTCGATGCCTGGTATGTCGACAGCGCCGGGGGCCGCACGCTGCTTTCCCCCATCAGCGGCCTCTATCTCGACGGTCGCTCGCCGACACACCTCGACTTCACCTTCATCAGCCACGATCCGGCCAGCGGCGCGCCCTATCCGGCCGGCACCGACCGCCTGCTGCTGTTCTGGCGCAAGGGAACCGCCCCGGCAGACCGGGCGGCGACTATCGAATTCGCGGTGGGCGACTAGTTCGACAGGATCATCACGTCGCTGGCAAGCGGCCCGGCGTTGATCAGCGTGACGTCATGCCGCTCGCGCGCGGCCTGCCATGTGCAGAGCGAATGGGTCGAGCGAGCACGCTGATCGCAGATGCGGGCATTCCCGGCGCTCACCATCAGCCCAATCCGCGCATCGCCATCGCCAATCGCAGCGAGGCGAGCAGGCACCCGCGGCTGAGTGCTGATGTTGAAGCGCACGCTTTCGTTGGCCGAGACCCGCCGCACATAGCGCAAGGGACCACCGCCAAGACTGCTGCGCAACACGCCGCGCGGGCGCATGGCGAGCACCTGTTCCGCCTCGCCCACCAGTGCAGCATTATTGCCCGCCAGCGCGATGGCCTCGCGCGCCCAGCCGTGCGCGACCGGGTCGCTCTCCAGATTGGCGACCATGGCGCCATCTTCCAGCACAGCGGGGCGCGTACCGCTCGTCAGCATCATCCGTGCAGCCACCAGCATCGCCCGCGCATCGTGCGACCGACGCGCCTCGCTGGCCAGCCTCAGAGCCAGTTCGGCACGTGCCTCGGGACTGCCCGGAGCCACCAGATCTGCCTCGACCGGGGCCGGGCCACTCGCAGCGACACAGCCGCCTATGGCAAGTCCAAAGCCTGCAAGAAGCACTGCCCTCGCCAGCGGAAACCTCAGGTTGCGCCCAGTCTTCATGCCTCTTGCATAGCCCTGCCCCCCTTAACAAACCAGCCACGGGCGCCTGAAGTATCCTGACGAGCCTCGCACAGCCTCTTCCCATTCGCCACCGCCCACGGCAGAACCGGAAGATGACCAGCGACGATACCCTCGACGAACGTTTGCGTAGCCTGTTTGCCGGATGCTCGGCGCTCGTTCTCGAAGACGAGGCGGAGCTGGCCGGCAGCCTTGCCTCCGCGCTCTCGCGCCACGGGTTTGCCGATATGGACGTGGTATCGAACGGCAATGCCGCGCTCACCCATGCGCGCGAAAAGGCATACGACGTTCTGATCCTTGACCGGCAGGTGCCCGGCCTCGACGGGGTTTCCACGCTTGAACGCATCCGCGAAAGCAGTGGCCCCTCGGCCGACGCGCCCGCCCTGTTCCTCACCGCGCTGGGCACCGAACGGCAAAAGGTCGAAGGGCTCGCAGCAGGCGGCGACGACTATATCGTGAAACCGGTCTCCGACACCGAACTGCTCGCCCGCGTTGCAGCCATGATCCGCCGCCGCACCCGCTGGGCCACGACCGAACAGGTCGAGCGGATCGAGAACGGGCCGCTGCTGATCGATTCGCGCGCTATGTCGGCCCAGTTGTTCGGCCAGACGCTTGACCTCACCCCGCGCGAACATGGGATCCTGCAGGTACTCGGCGAAAGCACCGGCCTGCCCGTCACCCGCTCGATGCTGTGGAGCCGCTGCTGGTCGGACTACAACTTCATGCCCTCCAACGCGGCCAACACCATCGACGTGCATGTCTCACGCCTGCGCAAGAAGCTGGAGGCGGCCAGCGGTGACCTCGACGAAGCGCTGCGTCCGCTGATCCTGTCAGTCCGCAGCCAGGGGCTGATGCTGCGCGACCTGAGCCAGCAGGTCTGATGGCCTGGACGATGGCCAGAAACTGATGGAGCGCACGCTCTCCCGCAAGGTGCCCATTCCGATCCTCGCCGCGCTGACCATGGCGCTGGCGACCACACTCGCGGTGGCGCTGGTTACACTGGTGCTGTGGCGGATCGACACCACTGCGCGCGAGCTGCGCGCCGCCGAGAGTGCCGAACGCGAATATGCCGACCTGACGGAGAAGTTGACCGGCCTTGGTGAAGACCCGGAAATGGCTGGGCTGGCGCTGGCGGCGCTGGGCGACCTGGGAGCCGCTACCCGCGAAGCTGGCCCGGCTCGCTATATTGCGGTGCGCGCGCCCACGACGCAGCCGTCACGCTGGCCGAAAGACCTTTCGCCGCTGGCAAACGACTACGTTCACTTCAACCGTGGCGGTTCCGCCTATGCCGGGGTGGTCCGCAACCTCGGCAACGGCAGCGAGGTGCTGGTCGCTTATCGCGTCACCTCGACCGGGCCGCTGACCAACGCTTTCTGGCGCTGGGGCACGGCGATCGTGGCGGTGATCGTGGTTATCGCCGGTCTGGTTGCATGGATCACCGGGGCCGCGATCAGCCGACGGATCGCACGCCTCAATGCCCTGTGCGAGCGGGTTGAAGAAGGCGAGGTCACGGCGCGCCACCCGGTCACCACCAACGACGAACTGGGCACACTGGCAAGGCACATGAACGCCATGCTCGACGAGCTGCAACGCCGCCTCGAAGCCCTGCGCGACACTGCCGACGGGCTGGCGCACGACTTGCGCACGCCGCTCGCGCGGGTGCAGGCGCGGCTGTCGCGGCTGGAAGACCTGCTCGGCGATGGGCGATCCGCTGCCGAAGTGCGGCTCGCCAGCGAGGAACTGTCGCGCCTGATGGAAGCCTTCAACGCTCTGCTCGAACTGCGCGAGATCGAGACGCAGGGCGCGCTGTCGGTCGAACCGTTCGACGTCGCCAAGGCGATCGAGGATGCCGTCGAATTGTACGAGGCAGTGGCCGAGGAAGAGCACAAGGTGCGCATCGTGCGTGAGCTTGGGGCCTGCACGACCATGGGCAATGCCTCGCTGGTAGTGCGCGCGGTGGCCAACCTGCTGGACAATGCCCTCAAGGTCTCACCCGAGGGAGCCACGATCCGCGTGCAGCTTGCCTGCCGCGAGCACGCAGCAGTGATCGCCGTGGCCGACGAAGGCCCCGGCTTTTCGCCGGTTGCCGACCAGTCCCGTCGCTCAACACTGGGCGGACACGGCATCGGCCTGCGCATTGTGTGCGCGGTCGCCCGCCAACACGGCGGCTCCTTCAATCTCACCAATGGTAAAAAAGGCGCGCTGGCCGAGCTGATCCTGCCACGGCGCATTCATCGTCAGGTTTCGTAAGACGACCTCACCAGCTGCCTGACGCAAGCACACTACGGAACATTACGTACCGGGGGTGTGAATTATATGCTGAAACCTGTCCTGCTTGCCACTGCCAGTGCAGGCCTTATCTGCGCGGCGGGACCGGCTCTGGCGGAAGTCGACGATGCTGTTTCCAATGCGCTCGCGCTCCATCAGGCGGGCCGTTCGGGGGAGGCCTTCGCGCTGTTGATCCCGCTGCAAACGACCCGCGCGGGCGATCCGGACTTCGATCTGGCGCTCGGCATTACCGCGGCTGACAGCGGCCATCCGGCCGAAGCGGTCGTCGCGCTCCAGCGCGTGCTCGCGCTTCAGCCCGACAATGCCCAGGCCCGCGCCGAGCTTGCCCGCGCCTATGCTCTGGCTGGCGACGTCGATACCGCCCGCGCCGAGTTCGACACGGCGCTGCAAGACCCATCGCTGCCCGATCCGGTGCGCCAGCGGTTCGACCAGATCGTGCGCAACTACGACCGCCAGATCGCCGGCGGCGGCTCAAACGTTTCGGGCTTCCTCGACGTCTCGACGGGCTTCGACAGCAACGTCAATGCTGCGACCGATCTCGATTCCATCGTTATCCCGCTGTTCGCCGGGTTTGGGCCCGGCAAGCTCGGTGCCAATGCGCAAGCGACCGATGCCGCCTATATCGAGGCGGTCGGCGGGGTTTCAGCAATGAGCGGCGTTTCGCGCCAGACGCGCCTGTTCGGCTCGCTTCTCGCCAACATCCGCGAGAATCTGGAAGCCGGGTTCGATCAGATCTCCGCCACCGGCACTGCCGGGGTCGCCCACACGCTGGCCAACCGCGATGTCGTCTCGGTCTCGCTGCAAGGGCAACAGTTCTGGCTCGGCGGAAACAGCTTCCGTCAGGCCTTCGGGATGATCGGGCAGTATACGCACCGGCTCGAAGGCGGGCAGGCGCTGTCCGTCTCCGGCGAATTCTTCCGCCAGAACTTCGACAACGATCCCTTGCGCGATTCCGACCGCTACGGCGCCGGCGTGACCTATGCTGCGCGCACCTTCGTGCTCAGCGCGGCGGGCGGCCACGAGGAGACCCGCCGGGCGGGCGGCGATCACCTGTCCTACACTTATGGCCGCGCCAACCTCGCCTTCGAACTTCCGGCAAGCGACCGCGTGGCGGTGGTTGGCGGGGTTGGCGGGCAGATCCGCGGCTACGATGCCGACGACCCGCTGTTCCTCACCGCGCGCGAGGATGAGCAACTCGATGCCAACATCGGCCTCAAGTTTCGGATGACCGGCAATGTCTATGCCCGGCCGCGCGTCACCTACACCCGCAATTGGTCGAACATCGCGCTCTACGATTACGAGCGCTTCACGGCGAACCTCGGCATTCGCGTGGAATTTTAAGGGGATACTTGAACATGCGCAAAGCACTTCTTCTGGGCGTTGCCTCGCTCGCAATCGCTTCGGCCCCCGCTCAGGCAGCCGAAATCCTGTTTTCCAGCAGCGGCAATACCGAAGCCAGCCAGACCGTAACCGAGGGCGCGGTAACGCAAATCCGGCTCGAATCTGGCGCGGTGGTTTCCATCGTCGGCCCGGCCGAGTTCTCGCTTGAAGGCGAGGAAATCGCCATCGCCCGCGGCGGTGTGACCGTGGCGGGAGCAAATGGGGCTGGCGTCGTCCTGCGCCTGCCAAGCGGCGCCGACGCCACGGTGACCGGCTCGGGTTCGCTCGCGGTCAGGAACGGGCAGCTCAGCGGCAACGTCATGGCCGGATCGATGCAGGTAACCACTGGCTCGGTCACGCGCACCTATCGGCCTGGCCAGAGCTGGGCCGCAGCCATCGGCGGGCGCACCTCACGCGTCATCGCCAATGCCGCCCAGCCCAGCCCCAGCGCCAACAATCGCGGCACTAGGCGAACCCTGGCGCAGGTCGCCATGACCGGCCTGCCGGTGACACTGGGTGACGCTCTTGCCGGCGCCGGAGCGGAAGGTGACGTGGTAGCTGAGGCAAGAGGCCTGCAGGCATACCTCGCCAACCCTGCGCTGGCCCGCGTTCCAGGTGGCAGCATTGCCAAGCTGCTCGCCTATTCCGACCGGCTTGCCGCCGCCCTCGGCAATGGCTCCACCTTCCAAGGATCAAGCCCCGCGCTGGTCAACGCCTACCTGCAGTTCCTCGCCAATGATGGCCAGATTGGCCAGTTCCAGAGCGCCTATGCCAGCCTCGTGAGCCAGTACCTGACCTTGCTTGCCAACGGCGGCTTGGCCAGCGATTTCACCGGCGTCGACGTAACACAGCTCAACAGCTATCTCGACTATCTCCAGCTCACCGGACAACTCGGCCAGATCGGCGCGGCACAGCAGAACCTGCTGTCGGCCTACCTCCAGTTTCTGCGCGGTGGAGGCCTGCCGAACGAGTTCGTCGTGCCCGCAAACATCCTCGGCGAAGATGCCATCGCCGCCTATGTCTCGGCGATCCAGGCCTATGTCGCCTTCCTCCAGAGCGGCGGCGTGCCCAGCGAATACGCAGGCCTATCGGCCTCGGTGTTCCAGGCCTATCTCGAAGCTCTATCGTCGGCGGGGCTGTTCGACACGCTGCTGTCCGGGCAAGCCGACGTCCTCAATGCCTACCTCGCCTTCCTGCAGGGCGGCGGCAATATCGACGAGTTCGACCAGCTGCCGCAGACGGCCACCTTCCCTGTTCCGCAGGGACAGCTCGCAAGCAACCAGTTCATGGCCCTGCGCGGCAGCAAGAGCGAGCTGGCTCCATACAACGGACAAATCGACCGCAGCCGCTCGGACGTTATCTACGATGAGACGACCGGCGCCCCGCTCTACTTCAAGTTTGGCACCACCCGCGCGGCCATTGGCGAGGCGCAGCTGATCGAAGCCGGACGCGTCAGCGCTGGCGGCGTGTCGTGGGGGCGCTGGGTGAACGGCACCGCCTATGCCCAGACGAATGCCGAGCTGGATCTGGGCGATAACGGCATCCACGTGATTGCCGGACCGATGGTGACCAATATGCCCACCACCGGCCTCATCGAATACGATTTCGTCGGTGGCACCAACCCGACTCTAACCGGCGGCGAAGTCGGCTCGCTCAGCGTGGCGAAGGCGGCCATCAGCTTCGGTTCGACCACCCGCGTCGGCGCGGAATTGAAGACCGATTTCTCCGACCGCAGCTACACCCTGCAGACCGTCGGCGGCATCGCCCAGACCGCGCTGAACGGCATTGCCCTCAGGCAGGATCTCGCACCGGGCTTCTTCTTCGGCGAAGTGCAGCAGACCACCGGCGGCCTGATCGAAGTGATCGGGACCGGCGCTGCCTGCCAGGGTGCGGGCGGCTGCACCGGCGAAATCCGCGGCTACATCTCCGGCGACGAGGCGGCCGAACTGGCGATTTCCTATATCGCAAGCGATCCCGGCGGCGCCGAAGTGCTCGGCACGGCAGGCTTCGCCAAGGGCGACGCGATTAGCGGCGGTGGAAGTAGCAGCGGCGGCGGCTCCAACGGCGGTGGCGGTCTGAGCACCGATTTGGCGGGCGCAAATTTCGATGTCAGCAATGCCGGTGCGTCATTCGTCTATCCCTATTCCCAACCGAACAATGCCAACACCCTGACCCGCAAAACCATCTTGGTCGGCGAGCTTACCCGGGCAGCCGACGGCACCATCACCGAGGCAACCCAACAAACGAGCAGTTTGCCCGCGTTCGAAAACCTGGCCACGGTGCTGATCGATCAGCGCGGCGACGACCGGTCCTTGCTGATGACCTATGCTCAGGGCGACCTCGGTTTCTACAGCAGCATCGACACAACCCTCGGCCCCGCGGTGCTGGCGACAATTGCCAACGCTGCAAGCTTTCTGCCGGTGTCCGGAACGGCGACTTACGATCTGCTCTACAAGACGCCCGTCTATTCGCTCGATGCAGGGCTGGGCGAAGGCGTGTTCGATGCGCAGATGGCCATCTCTTTCGGTACGCTTCAAGAAGTCGCGCTGGAAGGCACCCTGACCTTTGACACGGCATACAGCTTTTCCACCCCAGGCGGCCTCGCCAATCCTGCACCGGGCAAGTTTGCGCTTGGCGGGCCAACATTCGGAGTGCAAGCCCCGTTGGCCGGAACCGGTGAACTATGTTCACAATCAAGTACTTGCGGCCTACTCTTGTATGGCGTCTTCAGCGACGATTATGAGCGGATTGCCACCAGTTTCTCCACCACCGGCACAAGCACCCTTGCCTATGGCGCGGCCATCTTCGGAACCGACACAGTAGCGGGGCTGAGCACCGATGCTGGCACCGGACAAAGCAGCGGGGCGCTGACCGCACCCTTTGGCGCGGCACCAGTCAACCTTGCCTTCGTCGATGCAGGCGGACTTAATCGTGCGCAGAACTTTGTCTCGCAATATGTCAGCAGCGGCAACGAGGCCACGTTCGACGCTCGCGGGATCAAGACGGTGACTTTCAGCGGCATCACCGTGTTTGATCGCGGCACCTTGAGCACCGCAGATCTGGCCGGCGCAGCGGGCTGGCAGGTCGGTCGTTTCAACGGAGGCATGTTCGCCAGCGGAGGCAGCGGCGCAGAAGGCACCATCTGGGGGCCCAACAACGGCTATGCCTATGCTGCGATCGCGCCGTTCAGTGGTTCCTTGCCGGGCAGCGGGAAGATCACCTACGCCTTGCTCGGCGCGACGAGCCCGACGTACAGCGACGGATCGACCGCCCCCGGATCCTTCACCGGTTCGATGGCGCTGGATCTGCCAACACAGAAAATCGGCCTTTCCGCTAGCGTCACCATGGCTGACGGCGGATACAGTTTTGCCACCACCGGCGGCGCGGCTTCTCCGCAAGACAGCCAGATTCTGCTGGGGAGCAATTTTCGCAACTTTTACAGCACTCTTGCGGTGACCCCAAGCGGATCGGGTGCGGCCTGCGGCGGTGACGCGAGCGGTTGCCAGGTTCGCCTGGTCGGTGCGATCGGAGGAACTGATGGCAGCTTTGCAAACCTGAGCTATCTGGTGAACTCTTCCGACTTGCCCAATGCCCCGTCCGTTTCCGGCGCGGCGGCATTCGGCGGAACGTATTCGGGAGGACCGCCGCCAATCGCCGGAACCGAGAAGACCGACCAGATCGTGATCTATTCAGCCACCACGATCGGGATTGACAGCCGCGAGAATTCGCGCGTGACCTACGACGATACGACCGGCGCTCCGCTCGCCTATGTGTGGGAGACCAATACCGTCGAGAGCCCGACCATTGGCAACACCACCCAGAACGACAGCGGCAGCGTGGCCGACGTGATCGGCTGGACGCGTTGGGCGGACGGCACCACCGGCGGACGCTACTTCAACGACGAGGACGGCATCGAAATGCCCGCTAACGGCGGCTGGCATATCGTGGCGGGCGATCCGGCCACCAACCTGCCGACCTCTGGCACGGTGCAATATGCGCTGATCGGCTCCACCGATCCGACCATCCGCGACGGATCGCTGACACCCGGCACCTTCTCGGGCGAGCTGGCCGTGGCCTTCGGTGCCACCCCCAAGGTCGGCGTGGAGTTCGACGTGGCGATCGGCGGCAACAGCTATGCTATCAACACACCGGGCGGCGTGGCCGACCCGATGGCTGGCGGCATGGCACTCGACCCCAGCGACATGCGTTTCGGCACCAACATTAACGCGCCGGTGCTGGCACAGGGCAGCGGCCCGGCCTGCGGCGGCTCCGGCGATTGTCAGGCGACGATCAACGGCTTCCTGTCCGGCGACGGCGGCACTTATGCAGGCGTAGTCTATACCTTCGGCAACGCCGGCTTCGACCAGCAGATCGACGGCTCGGCGGTGTTCGGTGTTGCCCCTACGCCCTGATGCCATCGGCCTTTACAGTGGCCTGCAAGGCGATAATCTCCCCCCGAAAGGCAAGCAGGGCCTTTCGGGGGGACTGATTGTGAACAACCTGAGGGCATCTGGCCGAATAACAGCGGCGTTGGCGGCATTGTTGCTATCGAGCGCGGCACTGGCCCAATCCGGCGGCGAAGGCCCCAGCGCAGAAGCCCGCACGCAGCTCGATAGCATGCTCGACGCAGCCATGGCGATCGATCCGCACACGGACGAACCCGCTTTTCGCGCCGCTCTGGAAGAGGCCCGCGCCTATGCCGCCACGCTCTATCCCGAAGGCCATCCCGAACTTGCCCTGATCGACTATGAACTGGCCGGCGCCGATCTGCGCCTCGGCCACTTTGCCGAGGGCGCGGCACGGATGGAGGCGCTTTTGCCCGTGCTGGAGGCAGCGGGCGAAGACTACCTGCCCCAACGCTTGCCAGTCATGAACGCGCTGCTGGTGGCACGCGTGCGGATGGGCGACCTTCCCGCCGCGCGCGCCATCAGCGACGAGGTGTTGGCAGAGCGGCGCAAGCTGATCGCGCGCGAACCGGACAATCAGGATTTTATCGCAGGCCTCGCCGAAAGCCTCAACAATGCGGCATTTATCCTCAACCTGGATGGCCAGCCGCGCGCCGCACTCGCCTACATGGACGAAGTCGAGCCGCTGATCGACCGGGTCGAGGACCCCTCGCCCGAACTGATAAGCTATCTCACCAACATCCCCGTTTACTGGGCCGAGCTGGGCGATAGCGACAAGGCCCTGAGCGAAGGGCAACGGCTGACGGCGAAAATGGAAAGTCTGCTGCCGCCCAATCACCCGATGCTGGCCAACAGCTACAATTCGCTGTCGATCCGCGCGGCGGAACGCGGGTTGCTCGACGATGCCGAGCGCTTCTCGCGCCGCGCCATTGCGCTGGCCATGAATGCCGCTGAGCCTGACATGGCCATGGCCTCCAGCATGCGGCTGAGCCTTGCCCAGACGCTGATCAAGAAGGGCGAAGCGCAAGAGGCACTCGCCACGACGGACGAGGCCCTGGCCTTTATCGAAGAGGGCTATGGCCCCAAGGGCGAGCTGACGCTCTATGCCCAGCACGTGCGCGCCCATGCGCTACGCGATCTCGGCCAGCTAGACGAGGCGATCATGGTGGCCGAGGCCGCTGATGCCTTGCGCGCCGAAACGATGGAACCGGCGAACTATCGCCGCATCGCCGGGCAGGAAACGCTGGCCGAGTTCTACGCCGAGGCGGGCCGTCCACTTGATGCCTACACCACCCAGCTGGCGGCACAGGAAGGCCGCGCGACCGGCGATGCCACGGCCCTGTGGGAAGACCTCACCGGCCAGATCATGCTCGCCGCCTATGGCATTCGCGCCGGGATCAGCGGGATCGACGAAGTTGCTGCGGCCCATGCCCAGCTGATCGCCAACCGCGATGCCATCGCCGCCTCGGGCGAGCCTGACGCGGTGCAGCTCGCTATTCTCGGGCAGGCGAATGACTGGGCGCTCGATGCGGCCATGCACGCAGGTGACTTCGAAGCCGCGTTCCGCTTTGCGCAATATGGCCTTGCCACCAAGGCCGATCGCTCGACCCAGCTGGCAGCCTTCCGGCGCGGGCTTGACCAGGCCGATGCGCTGGCCGTGCGCAGCTATCAGGACAAGGCGGAGGCGCTGCGCGACCTCGCCCGGCAACAGCTTGATGCGATGAGCCACGGCGTCGCCCCCGAGGCGATGGCCGAGATGCGCACACAGATCGCCAGCGCCCGCAGCGATCTGGCCGAGGCCAGCCGCGCCATCGATACCGCCAGCTTCACCGGAGCCGAGCCGATCACCCTGGCCGCCGTTCAGGCCAACCTTGGCGATGGCGATGCCGTGCTGCTGGCCCAGCCGCTGCCGACCGGGCTCGCCGTGCTGGTGGCCACCAAAGATGAGCGCTCGATGCACCTGGCCCCGCTCGATAGCCGCGAAGTCTCCACCCTTGCTGCCAACATGCGCGGCGCGCTGGCCGGTGGCGAAATGCTGATGCGCGGCGTGCTCGCTGCTCCTTCGCGCACCGCTCCTGCGCAACCGGACTACGATTTCGCTCCGGGCGCGGGGCTGTTTGCCGCCCTGTTCGAGGGCGAGGCCGGGCGTCTGCTAGATGGGGCCGATCACATCATGGTCGCCGCAGGTGGCGCGCTCACTCGTATCCCCTTTGCCGCGCTCGCCCCTGCCGCCCCCTCGGTGACCAAAGCCGACTGGGTGATCCGCCATCACAGCCTCTCAACACTTGCCTCGCTATCCACGCTTGGGAAGGCCGGAGCAGCCGACAGCCATCATGCTGCCCGCGTTGTTGCCGTCGGGGCCCCGGTGCTCGGCGGCACGGCGCTGACCACCTTGCGCTCCTCGCGTATGCTTGCGCCCGGTGCCACTGTGGCTGACCTGCCCCCGCTGCCCGAAGCTCTGGCCGAACTGAACGCCCTGTCGCGCGCGCTGGACACCGATGACACTGTGCTGCTGACCGGCGTGGACGCCCGCGAGGCCCGCGTGCTGACCGAAATCGCCCAGCCCGCCGACGTCATCGCCTTTGCCACCCATGGCCTGCTCGAAGGCGATCTTGCCGGGCTGGCCGAACCGGCACTGGTGCTCACCCCCAACGAGGGCGAAGACGGGCTGCTGACCGCCAGCGAGATCGCCGCGCTCGACATGGATGCCGATTGGGTCGTGCTCTCGGCCTGCAACACCGGCGGGCCTGACCGCCCCGGCGCGGCGGGGCTTTCGGGGCTGGCCAGCGCCTTCCTCTATGCCGGAGCGCGTAACCTGCTGGTCTCGCACTGGGAGGTGGCCGATGACGTTGCCCGTGCGATCACCGTGCCGACGGTCGAAAGCTACTACCGCGAGGGCCTGGCGCCTGCCGAGGGCCTGCGACGCGCGGTGCTGGCCCTGATCGACGACAGCGGCGAGCCGCGCTTGCAGCACCCCGCCTACTGGGCGCCCTTCGTTTACGTGGGCAGCTAGCGCGTCGGCGCAGGTGTTGGCGTGGGTTCGCTCACGCCCTCAAGGTCGGACTCGATCGACTGCGCCTGCTCCGAAATGGTCGCCTCGGCCTCCGAATAGCGCTCCTCGAACGTCGGTTCCTGCTCGCAAGCTGATAGCAGCACCAGCAACACGCAGGGGATAAGCGCGACCCGCATCAGTAGTCGCGACTATACCGCAGGTTGACGTTGGTCTGGCCGGAGCCACCCGCCTGGCTCAGCACCGAGAGCGTGGGGGTCAGCGCCACTTCAAGCTGGGTCGCGGTAAAGCCCTTCGCGTCGGTGATGAACTCGACGTAGATGTTGTCGGTCAGATACTGCCCCGCGGCCAGCGCCGTGCCGCGCCCCGTAGTCGCATCGGCACCGAGCACGCGCAGGCGGTCAATCCCGGTGGCCGAACGCAGCGCGCCGAGCGGGTTGAGCCCGCCGCCGCTACCACGCAGCGAATTGAGAGACGCCGCCAGCTGCACCGCTTCCAGCGCCGAGAGATTGCTGATCGAACTGCCGAACAGCACGCGCGCGAGCACCTCGTCCTGCGGCAGGCTGGGCACGGAGGTGAAGGCGATCTGCGGATCGAAAGCACGGCCCGAGATGCCGACATTGACCGCAACGCCCTCGATCGTATCGGTGGCGGTGATGTCGATCGTCGGATTGATCTCGGACCCGCCGAGAAAGGCGATGTTGCCGCGCTGCAGCTGGAACGAGCGCCCGGCAAAACCCAGCGTCCCGCGTTGCAGGTCAACGCTGCCCGAAAGCCGCGGCACGGCGCTGGTGCCTGACAGCCTGAGGTTTGCGCCCCATTCGGATTCGAGCCCCATGCCCGAGACATAAAGCCGGCGCGGTGCATTGAGATCGATATCGAGCCGGAGCAGGCTGAACAGGCCAGGGGCGCGCTGGGCCGGCTCGTCGCCGGTCACCCGCTGCGGCCCGCGCGGCGGCACGAAGCGCACGCCCGATAGCGTGGGCACCTCGGCAGCCGACTGACGCACGATTTTATAACGCGTCTCGGGCAGCGTAAGCGTACCGGAAAGCAGCGCGGTCTGCCCCTCCTCCTTCGTCAGCTTGAGGTCGCCCGTCGCCGACGTTGCAATGTTGCCGCTCGACGCCAGCTGCGCGTTGCGCAGGTTCACCGAAACGTCCATCGGATAGCCGGACTGCGAAGCAAGGCTAACATAGCCTGACGCATCAAGCGTGCCTTGCCCTGCCTTTGCCTCCAGCTTCTCCAGCTCGACCCGGTCACCGTTGAAATGGGCGGAGATGCTCATGTCGGTCAGCCGCGTGCCATAGGTCTGGTTCTCATAGGCAAGTGCATTGGCACGGATCACACCCGACATTTCCGGCTTGTCGACCTTCCCGGCGAGATCCACCGCCAGGCCTATGCCGCCGGTCAGCGTCTGATTGGTCTGTCCGGCAAAGGAGAACAGCGTGTCGGCGGGGCCATCGTAGCGCAGCCCGCCACCAAGCGGCGCGTTGAGCATGCGGGTTATCCAAGTGCCACTGCCCGGCGGCAGCGGTTTTAGCGAGGCGACCAGCCGCCCGATTACGCTGCCACGGCGGCGCATGATCGCGCGCGCTTCGCCGCCATCGGGTTCCAGCTTGCCCACGAAGTTGATGTTCACCGGCTGGCTGACCGTAGCCGCCGTCGAGCGGCTGAAATTGGTGATGGTGAGCCGCGCATCGGCATCGGGGAAGGCATCCGGCGTTTCCTGCGAGAAGTCGAGCGAGCCGGTCGCGCTGCCCGCCACGCCCAGATCGGGCACGAAGGCATTGAGGACTGCCAGGTCCATCCGGTCGAGCCGGCTCTGCAACTTCATCCCGTTGCCATAGCTCCCCGCCAGCCGCACCGAGCCACTGCCAAAATCGATCTGCGTGGGCAGGAGCTTGTATTCGCCCTCACCCAGCACGATCCGGGCCGGGTTGGCGGTGGCGAACTGAATGCCGCGCGCACGGCCGCTGATCGCGGCGCGCCACAGCTCGGGCGTCATCTGCGCATTGATGCCGACACGGAACGGCACCCCGCTGGTGCCTTCGGCCAGCAGCTTGGCGGTGCCGGTGCCATCGCGATAGTCGATCTCGCCCTTGGCGGCATTAATGTCGAACGAGCCGAAGTTGGTGCGGGCAAGATCGAACGTGGCAACCACATGCGGCTGATCGTAAAGCACCACGCGCCCGTCGATCTTGGCCGAGCCAATCGCGAACTGCGCCGGGCCATCGAGCACCGCGTTGTTCGCGCGCAGGTTGAACAGCGCCTCCTGTACACCGTCGGCATCGTCGAGCCGGACAATCCCGGCAAGGCCCCTGCCCTTGGCATTGAGCCGCCCGATGAAGGGGCCAGCCGGGCTCTGTGCGATAGCGCCGGAGAAGCCGATCCCGCCAAGGTCGGAATCGTTGACCTCGATTGCCAGCTGCTTGCCCATCTTGAGCGTCACATCGGCGCGCAAGGGGCCGTAGTCGGTGTCACCCGTGGCATCGAGGCGATAGCCGCCGGGCGCTCCGGTCACGCCTGCGCGAAGGTTCGCAAGGCCAATGCCGAGGCCGGGATTGCTCGCGGTGATCTCGGCATCGGGATCGGCGATGGTGCCGGTCACCTTGACGCTGACATCGCCATAGGCCGTGGTGGTGCCCTGCGCATCGAGCGCAATCTGCCCCGCAGGCGACCAGGTGCCCGAGCCGCCGCTGATTTCCACATCGGGCGAGCGCAGGTTCAAGTCGGAAAGCCGGACCACGCCATCACCGCCGTAGCGCACATTGCTGGCGGCGGTGACGTTGCCGCCAAGGAAGCTGCGCAGGCCATCGTTGAACAGTCGGGTGGAGCGCAGGTTCACGCGGCCCGTCATGGCAAAGCCGCCGCCCGGTTCGGTTTCGAGATCCGCATCGGTGCGGATATCGAACAGGCCGACGCTCTCCACCCGATAGTTGTCGATCCGCCCGTCGATGGCGCCGGTGTAAAGCCCGGTGGACATGTCAGCGACGAGGATCAGCCCGGCGTCGATACGGCTGGAGGTCAGCCGCATGTTGTCCGACAGGATGCGCGGCCCGGCGATGGCAAGATCACCCGCCAGCCGCACGTTGTCGAGCGAGCCGCCCGCAACCGTGTCGAGCCCGGTGATGCGGGTCGCGCTTGCCTGAACGGGGATCTTGATCTGCTTGGCATCGACCGTCGCTTCACCCTGCGCGGTCAGCCCGACCAGCCCCATGTCGTCGAGCACGATGCGATCGGCCGTGAGCTTGTAGGCCACGGCGGGGGTGGCGAAGGGGCCGTCGAGCGTGAGCGCGGCGCGAACGCCGCGGCCCGACAGGTTTTGCGCAAGCGCCGCCGGTCGGGTCAGCACGAAGTCGAGCCCGAGCCCGTCGAAGCTGTTGTCAGCGAGGTTCACCAGCCCCTTCGCGTTGAGGCGGAAGGCATCGCTGGCCACTGTCGCATCGACATCGGCGCTGCGTTCGCCCAGCTGGGCGGCCACATCGAGGTTCACTTCTGGGGAGAGTAATTGCGCGCTCACACCGTCGAATAGCCAGGCGAGTCGCACGGGGCCGCGCACACGCACGAGTCCATCACGCGCGCTCAGATCAAGCCGGGCGACGGAAGCATCGGCACCGTCGGCGCGGTTGGCGGTGAGTTGGCCATCCCACTGGTCCCAGTTGCCCTGCCCCTTGGCCTTGAGCGTCAGCCCTTCGTCGAGCCCGGCCAGGGCCGCGATCAGACCGCCTGTCGGCGCATCGACATCAAGCGCGAGCGTGAGTGTCTTGTCTGCCGGAACGGCATCGAGCATCAGCGCCAACCTGTCGCCCGCAGCACCGCCATCGACCGCCAGCGTCTCGCCGTTCAGCGTCACCTGTGCGCGGCCATCGGCGATGTGGGCTTTGCCATCGAGCTGCGCCACACGCCGCTCGCCGGTGACCGGAGCCTCGATGACGAGCCGGTCGACTTTGAGCGACCCGACATCGATATCGAGATCGGGCAGCAGCGGTCCGTCGCTGGGCGGAGTTTGGGCGAACTCGGGCAAACGTTCGAGCGTGATCAGCGGGCTCGACAAGACGCGCACATCGACATGGTTGTTGACGAAGGCGAACGGCCGCCAGCCGACCGATACCTCGGGCGCGGTGAGGAAAGTGCCCTGCGGATCGCGCAGCTCAAGATCGCGGATCACCATGTTGCCATAGAGCGATCCGTCGATCTCGCCGATGCCGATCTCCATCCCGTTTGCAAACTGCAGACCCGCGACCTGCTTGGCCACGAACTGGCGACCTGGCTTGGTGTCGAGCCCGATGATGACCACCGCCACCAGCAGCACCAGCACGCCCAGCACCAACACACCCCACCGGGCAGCCTTCTGCCAAATGGGCCGACCGGGCTTGGCCTCGGTTTCGGTTTCGTGGATGTCCGCCTCGTCCGCCATCAGAATGCCTGTCCGATCGAGACATAGACCGCAAAGCTCGCTTCGCCCGCACGCCGGTCAATCGGCATGGCGACATCGAGCCGCAGCGGGCCAAAGTTGGTGTAGTAGCGTCCGCCCAGGCCGACGCCGTAACGGATATCGGTGAACTGCGGCATGGTTTCCACATAGGCTTGCCCGGCATCGGCAAAGGCGACGAGGCCATAGTTGCCGAAGCGATAGCGCAGCTCCGCCGAGGCTTCGAACAGGCTGCGCCCGCCGATGTTGCGGGGAACGAGCTTGGGAGGCAGATCAGCGGGATCGGTGCCCGGCTTGATATCGCCCGGCGCGGGATAGTCGGGATTGGGCTCGAGCACGGTCGGCCCCAGTTCCTTGTAGCCATATCCGCGCACCGAACCGCCGCCACCGGCATAGAACCGGCGCGACGGGGCCACGTCATAGCGGTCAACGCCCTGGATTGTGCCCAACCGCACCCGGCCTGCCACCACGAGCGAATCGGTGGCCGGATAGTAGGCTGAACCATCGATCTGCGCGCGAACATAGGGCGAAAAGTCCCCTTCGAGCGACCCTTCGGGCTCGATCAGCGTCTTGAGGCGATAGCCTCTGGTGGGATTGAGCAGGTCATCGCTGGTGTCGATGCCCAGTTGCCCGGTCAGACCCGCAACGTAGAACGTCCGGCGCACCCGCTGCCGGGTCACGAGGTCGTAGTCCTGCTCGTTGGAAACCAGCACCTTGCCGCCATAGGCATAGGTCAGCGGCTTCTGCCAGATCGAGGTCGAATCAAGGCTCCACAACACCCCGAGCCGCCCGGTGTAGGCCTCGTAAGCAGCGTAGCTTGCATGGCGCGCCTCGGCGGTGAGCGCGAAGGTGCGATCGCGGCGCCCGGCGTTGGAGCGCCGGAAAATGGCACTCGCACCCTGCTCCTGCGTACCGAGCACCCCGCTCGCAATCAGCGCGCCCTCTGGCGGAAACAGGTTACGGTGCGTCCAGCTGCCCTCGAGGCGGAAGCCCTGCCCTGTGCCATAACCGGCGCTGCCAGCGATGGTCCGCGGCGGTCCTGCGTTCTGGTCAACCAGCAGCGTGGTATATTCGGCGCCATCCGGAGCCTTCTCGTCGCTGCGCTTGGGCGAAACGGTCACGGTCGAGAACAGGCTGGTCGCGACCAGCGCCTCCCGCAGATCCTCGACCAGGCGATTGTCGTAAAGCTCACCCCGCTTGAACCGCGCGAGCAGTTCCACATGTTCGGCATCGAAGGCGAGGTCGCCAGTTGTCTCGACCCCGCCGAACACCGACAGCGGGCCGGGATCGACCGGCAGGGTGTAGGTGCCCTTGCCGTTGTCCTGATCAAGCAACAGATCGCGCTGGCCCAGCTTCACGAACGGATAGCCCTGCTCCGGCAGGGCGACGAGCACCTGCGCCTCGGCCGACTGCACATCGGCGGCGATGATCGGATCGCCAACGCTCAGCGCCAGTTCCTTGCGGATCAGCCCTTCAGGCTGCGTGGGCGGAGCATCGACCACGATGTCGCCAAAGACATAGCGTGGCCCCGGCACGGCATCGATGGAGGCAACGAAGGTCTGCTTCGTGTCACCATCGCCTTCGCTGTCGATGCTGGTGCGCACATCGGCGCTGTACCAGCCCTCGGACGCAAGAATGCGGCGCACCAGTTCGGCGTCCTCGTTCATGCGGGCGCGCAGTTGCGCAATGTTGGCCGCTTCGCCGTCGCCGTCATCCAGCGCGGAAAGGTCTTTGAAGAGGCCGGACATGTCGGTCTGGCTCTGGGATTGCGCCTGATCCAGCCCCGAGAGTGCGACTCGGTAATGCAGTTCGGTCTGCACCGGCGGGGCCGCAGCCTCGGCATATTCGAACGGCTTGGACAGCAGGCTGTCGATCGGCGGCAGCGGCGCGGCCAATTCCGCATCGCGCACGGGGGCGTCGGCGATTTCCTCGCTGGTGTCGCCATCGGCGAGCGCAGGATCGCCCAGCGGGGCCTCCTCGCCCTTGTCTCCCTCAGCGGCGATTCGCCGCTCGAACTCGTCGATCGGTTCGAGATCCTCGGACAGCGCCTCGTCGTCAGCCGGCGCGAGCGGCGGGATATCGTCCGCGAACTCCTTGTCGGAGATGATTGTCTCGACCTCGGGGAAATCGGCATCGGTGGGGGGAGCCGGAACGTCGAGCGGCTGCTCTTGCGGCTGGGCGTCAGCCTCCCCGTCCTGCGCATTGGCAGGCACGCTCGCCAGCAGGGACTGAACGACGAACAATGGCGCCAGCAGAACAAGGGATTTCCGTCGTGCACTGGGCATTCGGCGGGAAATGGGGGCGCAGCTCATCCAGTCTTCTATCTTATCAGCCAACACGAGGCCTGACGATCGTCGAAGCCTTTCAGGGATAGGGGCGTAGCGGTGTTAACGAACGAAGGGCAGTAAGGTTCTCTAAAAAATGCCCAACCGGGCGAGCTGCACGGTGGTTAACCGGAACCTGGGAGCCGGATACGGGCCACACACCGGGACTTAGCGGACAGCTTTCTGCGCGCTAGTCAAACGTCTGTCGCATTCGCGTCATATTCGGGGTGTGGGGAAAAACTGCTGGAAACCGCTGCCAGCATGGCTAAGGGGCGCCTCACCTTGGGTCGCGCCTTGGATATCGTGCTGATATTGGCGTTCCCCGGCATAGCTTGACGATTCACTCCAGAGCGAGAGCCACGGGCCAAAATGAACGAAATGATGCAAACCAGCATTCCTGACGGCGTCTATCCTCTTCCCGAGGAAACCAACCGCAGGGGCCCCTCCGCCTTTGATCTTGGCTTTGCCGCATTGTTCGTTCTGGCCTCGGCCGCATTCCTGCTCTGGGGGCTCGACTACACCAACCATACGCAGGTCGCGATCTTCGTGCTGGCGACGGTTTTTGGCCTGTTCATGGCCTTCAACATCGGCGGCAACGACGTGGCCAACTCGTTTGGCACCTCGGTCGGTGCGGGCACGCTCACGATCAAGCAGGCACTCGCGATCGCGGCCATCTTCGAGGTTAGCGGCGCGGTCATCGCGGGCGGCGAGGTAACCGACACGATCCGCAGCGGCATTGTCGATCTCGGCACGTTCGAGATCGCGCCGACGCAGTTCGTATTCATCATGATGGCAGCCCTGCTGGCCGCGGCGCTGTGGCTGCTGTTCGCCAGCCGAAAGGGCTGGCCGGTCTCGACCACCCATTCGATCGTGGGCGGCATCGTCGGCAGCTCGATTGCGCTGGGCATGATGCTCAGCGATGGCGAAGCGGCACTGGCGCTGGTGCAATGGAACAAGATCGGCACCATCGCCATATCCTGGGTGCTCTCGCCGGTACTCGGCGGACTGGTGTCCTATGGCCTGTTTTCGCTGATCAAGCGGCATATCCTGCGCTATAACGAACGCATGCTCGAAGAGCTGCGCCGCATCCACAAGGAACGCCGCCAGCTGCGCGAAGAGCACAAGGGCGCCTTCGAACGGATGAGCGACATCCAGAAGATGTCCTACACGCACATGCTGGTGCGCGATTCCGAGGCGCTCGACGACGAGGGCTTCACCGCCGAAGACCTTGAGACCGACTACTACCGCCGCCTGCACGAGCTGCGCCAACGCAAGGCCTCGCTCTCGGCGCACCGGGCGCTGCAGAACTGGGTGCCGCTGGTGGCTGCTGGCGGAGCTACGATCATCTCGGCCATGCTCCTGTTCAAGGGGCTGAAGAACATGGAGCTGGGCCTCTCCACGCTCAACACCTACCTGATCATGGGCATGATCGCGGCAGCGGTGTGGATGGCCACCTTCATCTTCGCGCGCACACTGCGCGGCACCTCGCTTGATCGCTCGACCTTCCTGATCTTCAGCTGGCTGCAGGTGTTCACCGCCTCGGGCTTCGCCTTCAGCCACGGCGCAAACGACATCGCCAATGCCATCGGCCCGTTTGCCGCCATCCTCGATGTGCTGCGCACTGGCGAAGTCGGCGCTTCGGCCGCCGTGCCCGCCCCGGCCATGATTGCCTTTGGCATCGCGCTGATCGTGGGCCTGTGGTTTATCGGCAAGGAAGTGATCGCCACGGTGGGTCACAACCTCACCAAGATGCACCCGGCCTCGGGCTTCACTGCCGAACTGTCGGCAGCAGCGGTGGTGATGCTGGCCTCGATCATGGGCCTGCCCGTTTCGAGCACGCACATCCTGATCGGCGCGGTGCTCGGCATCGGCATCGTCAACCGCCAGACCAACTGGGGCTTGATGAAGCCGATCGCTGCGGCCTGGGTCATCACCGTGCCCGCAGCGGCAGCGCTGTCGGCGCTGGTCTTTGTGGTGCTCGACGCGATCTTCTGATCGGGTCGCTGCTTATGAGCCTGCGGGCGGCGGCGCCTGCCAAGCCCCACCCAGTGCCTTGAACAAGGCGACGGCGGCTTGCGCGGCCTCGGCCTTGGCGCTCGCCAGTGCGCGTTCGCTGGCGATCAGATCGAGCCGCGCGCTTTCAAGCATCAGCCGGTTGTCCTCGCCGCTTTCGAACCGGGCCTCTGACAAAGCGAAAGCCCGCTTCTGCGCGGCCAGCGCTGCGGCGCTCGCATCCTCGGTGCGCTGCGCTTCGAGGTAGCGGTTGATCGCCGCCTCACTGTCGGCAAGCGCAGTGATCACCGCCTGATCATAGCGGGCTGCGGCACCATCGGCGCGGGCATCGGCGGCGCGGATCTGCGCGCGGATGCGGCCGCCCGAGAAGATCGGCCAGGAAAAGCGCGGACCGATGGCAAAGCGCAGCGAGTCAGAATCGGTCAGATCGTCCGCCGAGCGCGCCTGCATTCCCAGCCCGCCCATCAGCGAGAAGCGCGGAAACAGGTCCGCCGTGGCGACGCCAATGTCGGCGCTGGCCGCTGCCAGATCACGCTCGGCGGCGCGCACATCGGGGCGGCGGCGCAAGAGGTCGGAACGCAGACCAACGAGGATCGTCTCGGGCGCCTCGGGCTGAGCTGCGGCCACGCGCAGTTCGGGCACAATCTCCTCGGGCATGACGCCGACCAGCGTCGCCAGCCGATAGGCGCTGCCCGCTTCCTGCGAGCGCAACCGGCCAACGGCCTCGCTGGCACTGGCCGCACGCGCCTGCGCCTGTTCGGCGGCAAGCTGGCTGTCTTCGCCCGCTTGGTAGCGCTGGTCCGCCAGTTCAGCCAGATCGGCAGCCGCCCGTGCTGCCGCCTCGGCTTCGCCCGCCTGCGCCTGTGCCAGCCGCAGGTCCATATAGCTCCGCGCGATCTCGGCGCTCAGCATCACCAGCGCATCGTTGCGTCGTGCTTCGGCAGCCTCGACCCTTGCGCCTGCCCCTTGGGCCTCGCGGGTGCGGCGGCCCCAGAAGTCGATTTCCCAGCTGGCGTCGAAGCCGAGGTCGAACAGGCTGTATTCGGGATCGAACCCCGGAATGCTGCTGACCGGAAGCTGGCCGTTCTTGCTCAGCCGGTTCTCGGTCGCGGAACCGCTCACCTCGGCTTGCGGCAAACGCCGCCCGAGCGTGGCATCGCGGTTCGCGCGCGCCTCGGCCAGCCGCGCCTCGGCCTCGGCCACGGTGGGCGAGCCCGCCAGCGCACGCTCGATCAGGCTGGCAAGCTGCGGATCGCCGAACTGGTCCCACCAGGCCGGATCGACCGCGCCGCTGTCAGCGGGCTCCTGCCACTGTTCGGCAATGGACGTCTCAGGCGCGACATAGTCAGGGCCGACCGTGGTGCAGCCGCCGAGCAAGGCAACAACGATAAGGGGATGCAAGCGGGTCATGGGTTACTCCATCCGGGCGCGGAACAGCCAGGCCGAGGCCGCCAGCGTGGCAGCCGCAATCAGGACAAGCGGCCACAGCTCCGACAGCACCACCGCAGCCGGTTGCGCCTTCAGAAACTGGCCGAGCGAAATCTCGAGGAAATAGCGCGCCGGGTTGATCGTGGTGGCGATCTGCAACCACTCCGGCATATTGTCGATCGGGCTGGCAAAGCCCGACAGCAGGATCACCGGCACCGTCGCCACGAAGCTGCCGAGGAAGGCTTGCTGCTGCGTCATCGACAGCGACGAGACGAACATCCCCACCCCGATCAACGCCAGCAGATAGGCGACAAGGCCAAGGTAAAACAGCAATACCGAGCCAGTGAACGGCACCCCGAACACCACCTGCGCCACCACCAGATAGACAGTCGCGTTAAGGAAGCCGACGATGAACGGCGGCACCATCTTCCCGATCAGGATCTGGCGCACCGACAGCGGGCTGACCATCAGCTGGTCGAAGGTGCCCAGCTCACGCTCGCGCGCCACGGTCTGAGCGGTGATCGAAAGGCCCGCGACCGAGACGATCACCACGATCAGGCTCGGCAGGTTGAACCAGATATAGTCGAGGTTCGGGTTGAACCAGTTGATCGCCACGGCCACCTGCGGCGCATCCCGAAGGCCGCGCACGCTCGCGCCCGCATTGGTCACGATCTGCTGGAGATAGCCGCCCACGATCTGCGCCGCGTTCGAGCGCCGCCCATCGAGCACCACACCCACCTGCGTCGGCTCGCCGCGGACAAAGGCGCGGTCGAAGTCCGGCTCGATCACCAGCGCGGCAATCACTTCCTGCCGGTCGATCGCCTCGGCCAGTTCCGCGTTCGAGCGCAGGCGCCGGATCGTGCCGATATTGGGACTGCCCGCCAGCTGGTTGACGATCTCGACGCTGGCCGTGCCGGTGGAGCGATCAAGCAGGCCGATATCGACATTCTTCACCTCCAGCGTGGAGGCAAAGGTGAAGATCACCAGCTGAATCAGCGGCGGGATCACCAGCACGATGCGTGACTTGGGATCGCGCAGCAGCGCCCAGATTTCCTTGATCGTGATCGCCCGCAATGCGCTCATTGGTCGAGACTCCGTCGGCTGGCGCGGAAGCACAGCAGGAAGAAGAGCGCCCCGAACGCCAGCAGATAGCCAATCGACGGCAGGATCAGCGACCAGATGTCTCCGGCCAGGAAAATCGTCTGCAGCGCGGGGATGAAGTAGCGCGCGGGCACAATGTAGGTGATCGCCTGAATCCACTTCGGCATCGAGGCGATCTCGAACAGGAAGCCCGAGAGCAGGAAGCTGGGCAAAAACCCGCTCAGCAGGGCCAGCTGGCTGGCGACGAACTGGTTCTTGGTCGCCGCCGAAATGAACAGGCCCTGCCCCAGCGCGGGCATCAGATAGGCGACAGTCAAAGCCAGCAGCGCAAACAGCGAGCCGCGCAGCGGCACCCCGAACACGGTGGTCGCCAGCAAGGTGCACAAGGCCATCGAAGCCAGCGCGAGCAGGAAATAGGGCACGATCTTGCTGGCGAGGAACTCGGTCATCTGCATCGGCGTCGCCATCATCGCCTCCATCGTGCCGCGCTCCCACTCGCGTGCGATCACGAGGCTGGTCAGCAGCGTGCCGATCATCGTCATCACGATGGCAATCGCGCCCGGAACGAGGAAATAGCGGCTGGCGAGCGAGGGATTGTACCAGAAGCGCAGCGACAGCTGGGTCGGCGGGGGTGCGCGCA
>CENV01087104.1_pt1 | contig 28369 bp, 21 predicted proteins | sample 530231 | NCBI WGS metagenome assembly CENV01 (sample SAMEA2619815, study PRJEB7988) | marine metagenome | biome: marine biome (ENVO:00000447); feature: surface water layer (ENVO:00002042); material: "saline water (ENVO:00002010), including plankton (ENVO:xxxxxxxx)" | depth 5 m
CGACTGCAAAGAATATGTCTAATGTTGAGCTCAACATTAGACGTACTCCCGAGGACTCAGATCAATTTCCAAGTTCGCGCGCTCATCCGGCGAGAGCTCGCCCAGCCGCCGGTCGAGGATCGATTCCGCGGTCGTCACCAGCTGGAGAACGACCGATTGTCCACCGGCCAGGTGCGCCTTCACCGCAGCGATCACGGTCGGAAGCTTCATGCTGAGGAGAAGCTGGCCGAAGAAGCGCTGCTTGGTGGATTCGAAGCGAGATCGCGCCGACGCCTTGGCCCCGCTGTTGAGGGTCGCATTTTCGATCCCGTCGACCACGGCCGTCAGTTCGAGCGCATGTTCCATGTTGCGGTGAATGATGCCCCAGGCGTCGGCATAGGCATCGTAGATCGCGATCTGCTCGGAACTGAGCTCGTGGCGCAGAATCTCATATTCGACGCCGGCGAAGCTGAGCGCCCTCGCCGTGTAGAGTCCGAGCGCCTTGAGGTCGCGCGCGACCAGCTCCATCGCCGCAATGCCACCCTTGCGGATGCCCGAGATGAACTGCTCGCGATTGCTGAAGGCCGTTTCCGGGCCCCAGAGGCCCAGCCGCACCGCATAGGCGAGATTGTTGACGTCGGACGCCCCCGTCGCCGACGCATAGAGGACGCGCGCGCCGGGAAGATGGTTCTGGAGCAGCACGCCGCAGATTCCCTGCTGCGAGCCTTCCTTCTTGCCCAGCGCGCCCTCGCCACCGGCGACCCCGCCCATCTCATGGGCTTCGTCGAAGCCGATCACGCCCTCGAAGTCCTCTCCCGCCCAGTCGATGATCTGCTGCAGCCGGCTATGATCGCCACGCGCCGAGCGGAGCGTCGGGTAGGTGACGAAGAGCACGCCCTGTTCGAGCGGGATCGCCTGATCGATCTTCCAGTTGGCGAGAGGCTGGATGTCGGCGGCGAGGCCGCCCAGCGCGGTCCAGTCGCGGCGCGCGTCTTCGAGCAGCGCCTCGTTCTTCGAGATCCAGATGTTGCGCCGGCGTCCGGCGAGCCAGCTGTCGAGAATACAGGCCGCGACCTGCCGCCCCTTCCCCGCCCCGGTGCCATCACCCAGGAAATAACCTTTGCGATAGGCGCGGCCGTCCTCGGCATCTTCGAGCCCGACGCCCTCTTTGGCGGGCCTGAACTTGCCCGGCAGGAACTGATCCCAGGCGTGGCCGGCATAGACCACGGTCTCAAGCTGCGAGGCTGAGAGCAGGCGCTCCGATACGGTTCGTTCGGGAAGATTGGGGACATAGGCCGGGATAGGTGCCGCGATCGAGCCCATCGCGACGGATTCGACCAGCGCGGTCGGATGCTCGCCGGCGGCATCGAAAGCGATGCGGCTCGGACGATAGGGAAGATAGACGCCCACCTGTTCGAGCAGCGGCGCAGGCGTGTCGAGCGGCATATAGTCGACCGGCAGCACGTTGTTGCGCACGGGAGCATGATACGGACGGGGCTGAGCGCGGCCGCTTTTCATCGCTCGGAACAGCGAAGGACTGCTCGACCGCTTTGGTGCCGGTGCCGAGGGTGCGCCAAGGGGCCCGCGTTCGTGGATGGTGAGAGCGCTGATGAGCTCGCGGATGGAGCTGCGCTGGATCGTTGCGGGGATGGCTGTGCCGGGCATCTTGTCGATGACAAAGAGCCTGACGGCGATCGACGTGCCATGCTTGAGATAGCATTTCTCGAGACGCACGGATGTCCGGACGCTGACGTCGCGCAATGTCGTCTCGAAGAGATCGCGCATCCGCGCATTGGGCCCGAACCAGTCGGGCATGATCGCGACCAGCCGTCCGCCGATCTGCAGCCGCCGCAGCGCCGCCTGGAGATGGCGCACCGCGGCGTGGGCGTCCGCGCCCAGTCCTACCGAGCGGGAAAAGGGCGGGTTCATCAGGATGAGGTTGGGGCGCGGCGCATCGGCGAGGGTCGAGTTGATCGTGGCGCCGTCATGTCCGGTGACGACCGCGTCGGGAAAGACGTCGGCGAGCCGCGCGCGGCGGGCGGGCGCATATTCGTTGAGCTGGAGCGCGGAGAAGTCGCGGCAGTGTGCTACGAGGAGACCGTTGCCGGCGCTGGGTTCGAGAATGACATCGCCGGTCTGGACATTGGCGAGCAGGACCGCGACCGCGGCGAGATCGACGGGCGTCGAGAATTGCTGCCATTCGATCTGGTCCTCGCTGCGCACGGTCTGGGTGGGCAACCGGTCGAGCAGGTCGCACGCCGCCGCGACATCGCTCAGCGAGCCGAGCGGATAGGGCCTGAATTGGAGGTAATGCGCGAGAACGTGCTCCAGGATTTCGAAGCTGTCGCGCTGGGTCCAGAGGCCATCGGCATCCGTTCCGCCATAGCCCTCGACCATCGCGGCGTTGAGGTCGGCGCGGGTGATCGGCTCGGTCGAACGCAGACGATCGACGAGAATCGTGGCCGCGCGGCGCTCGGCCGCGGTGGTGGTATCGAAGAGATCGGACATGGTGGGGTCTCCGGACTGGCTGCCCCATCGGCAGCATCAATCCTTCGCTCCCCCTTCCCTTTGACTTCTCCGCCGCGGTGCCCGACCGCGCCGGCTGCACCCATAGGGTGGCAGACGCCCTGCCGAACAGCGCGCCGCGTCAAGGTTATTGATGTTTCAAACATCAAAACTCGCATCTTAACGATGCAGGCAAGCGTTTCGTATAAGGATAGGGCCAAACGATGGATCATGCCGATCGGACGGCAGTCCTGTGGGAGTTCGCCTTGCCTGGCCGGTTCGCGTCACCGTTCGATCCCCAATCTCTCGATAAAGAGGAGCGGAGCAGCGATGACACCGACACGCGCGCTCCGCGTGCTGGTGTCGGGATCCTACGCCGGCTGCGCTGGCCACGTCGATCGGGCGGGCGCCGCGCGGCCTGATGAGCACACCATCACACGCCTGCATTCCCACGCGTTCCGCAAGAAGGTAATCATGGTCATTTTCGCGATCATCGTCGTCTCGATCCTGCTGCTGATCCTGTGTTTCGCGGTCACTGTCGCTGGGGGACGCGCGCATGACCGGCAAAACGCGCGCCGGAAAAACGATGACAGATAGCGGCAGCCTGCTTGCCAACCGGGCATTCGTTCAGAGCGCGTTAGAGGGATGTGCTCAGCTCGAGTACGCGTGCCCAATCCTTGATGCGGGGCGGCGGCGGCATCCGCTCGATCACGAGACCGGCCCTTGCATAGGCGTCTTCGGCAAGATCGGCGGCTCGGCGACCCTCAGCATCATTGTCCTGCGCAAGAACGAGCGTGGTGACGTGCTCCGGTAGCAGGATCTGGTTGAGGCGCCGCGCGCCAAGGCTCGCCCAGCAGGGAATCGCATTGAGCAGCGTGAATGCGCGTGCGGTCTCGAACCCTTCGGCGAGCGCAAGCCTGCCCTCCTGGGTCCCGCCGCATTGCCATGCCCCCCGCAGCGGCCTGCCGAGCATCAACTTCATGCGGTAGCGCGCCGTTTCCGGAACGAGGAAGATCCGCTGCACCGCCGTAAGCGTCCGACCTTCCCGCACGGCCACGAGTAGGGCTGGATGATAGGTGGTCCAGGGACGCGGTCGATAAGGGCAGCGCGGATGGAAACGCAGGTCGCCAGGGATCGGCAGCAAGATACGGCCGCTCAGATAGCGCTCGGCCAGGGTTCCTTCGACCGGCAAGGCTTCGTCCCAGAGACGTAGCGCATTGCCCGCGACCGTGGTCGGCGTGTCGGTGTAGGCGAAACGGCGGCTGATCGGTATCCGGCGCAGCTCGCGAAGCACGTCCTCCCGGCTGCAGCCAGCAAAGCAGGTCACCAGGATTCCCCGATCCCCCTGCCTGATCGACAGGCTTGGTTCCCGGTCGGCATGGGCGGGGCAAAGGCACATGGCAGTACGACCGTGCCAGCTGCCTCCGAGGCTGCCGACGAGATCGATGAGGTCTTGGGTTGGTCGTATCGCGGTGAGAGCCATTGATCAGCTCCTTTCACCAGCGGGTCTCCCCCTCCCCTTTTTCAGAGCGCCAAAGATCGCACATGGGCAGCATTGAGGATGGTGGAATGTCGGAACGCCAGGCTCTTGGGCGAAAAAGGCGCTCAACCATCGAACCACGCTCCTCAATTCATGTCGTGCGTGCAAGGATCAGGCGTTTCCCCACGGTGAGTCGCAAGACATCGATTTGCGCGTCTTGGGCCTGCGCGATTCGGACGAGGTTCGTGATTGGGATCGCTGGTGGCTGCGGTCTTCTTTGGATAGGGGCTCGCGGAAATCTATACGCCGCGCCGCATGGCATTTGTGAGTATTGCCTGCCGTGTGTAGATTTTTGGGGTTATTTCGGCTGCTGGACGCGTCCTGAAAGACTCAGCCGTTCTCGGGTCTGTACCGGCTCGTTGACCCGCAATGGCACCAATTTGACTAACCACCCTCAATTTGGCATAGTTGTCCCGAATTATGGTCATTTCAGGGTCCGTTTTCACGAACCCCTGCCAAATATTGCTGAGAAGGGGGACATCACGATGCTTTCGGGTCAGATTCTCGACGCGATGATCACCTCGTGCGAGAATGCCAAAAGCGTGCTTCGCCAGGCGGCGATCGACCCCTCCGACCGGAAGACCTTGAACATCTCCATGGGCGCTACGGTCGCCGCGGAATTTCTCGGCCGCACGCCTGAGGCGTTGTCCAAAGCGGAAGCGCGCGGGCGGCTTCCCGCGCCCAAGACGGCGGCCAATGGACGCCGTTTCTATACCGTTGAGGACCTGATCGCGATTCGCGAGGCCCTGGGTATCAAAATGGGCAAATTGCCCGAGGAACGGGCGGTCGTGCTCGCCACGCAGAACTTCAAGGGCGGGGTCAGCAAGACCACGACCGCCAAGCATCTTGCGGATTATCTCGGTCTGCGCGGATACCGCGTCCTAGTGGTCGACTGCGATCCGCAGGCCTCCATGAGCGTGATGTTCGACGTCAATCTCGAAGCGCTGGTCGACGAAACGCACACGCTATCAAACTTCCTGTCGCCGCGCATCGACGAGGCCGATTCGCTCCGCAAGACGATCCAGAGGACCTGCTGGCCGAATATCGACATCTGCCCGGCGAACCTCGGATTGCAGGATACCGAGTGGGAGTTGACGGCGACGATCGAGGAGGGTCCGACGGCCATCGCCGGGGCTTTCCGGATGCTGCGGATCGGGCTGGAAGAGGTTCGCTACGACTATGACGTCGTCATTCTCGATCCGCCCCCGGCAATGGGGTTCCTCGGCGTCAACACGCTGACCGCGGCTGATGGCTTGTTGATTCCCGTTCCCGCGAGGCAGCTCGACTATCTGTCGACCATTCATTTCATGCAGACCTGCCGTGAGGCCATGGAACTGGTGTCGAAGTTCGATTCTTCGATCGACTACGGGTTCATCCGGATCGTCTGCACCATGTTCCAGCCCAGTCGCACCAATGAAGCGCAGATGTTGCAGGTCATGGAAAAGACCTATGCCGGGCAGATGCTCTCGACACCGATCCTCCTCTCCGAAGAGGTCAAGAACGCCGGGCTCTCAATGTCGTCGATCTACGAGATAAACAAGCCCTATGGCTCGCACCAGACCTACACGCGTTGTCGGGACAACCTGAACATGGTGTTCCGGGAGATTGAGAAGGATATCTGCAAGCAGTGGCCGTCCCGGATGGCGCAGCTTGGCACCGATCGGCTGACGGAGGCGGCATGAGCAGCGCGGGCGGCAAGCGACGGAGTCTCCTGACAAACGCCATCGAGAGCATCGGCACGACGCCGGTGCCAACCCCGATTGCGAAAGACGATGGCCAGGACCTCGCGGTCCAGGAATTGCCGGGCGAGGAGCCCGCTGCCCCGTCCTTCTTGGAGCGGCGCGGCATCGCGTTCGATGAGATCGCCCGCACCGTCAAACGGCCCACGATTCGCCTGAAGCCCTCGGAATGCTCGATCTGGCGCGGCAACGCGCGCGATTACGCGGCGCTCAGCTACGATCGTTGTTCCTCGTTGATCGAATCCATTCGGGAAGAAGGCACGAACCGCGAGCCGGTGGTCGTTCGCCGGACTCCCAATAGCGATCGGCCCTACGAGCTCATCGTCGGAACGAGGCGCCATTTCTGCGTGTCCTGGCTCCACGCCAACAACCACTCGGAAATCGAGTTGGTGGCGCGGATCGAAACGCTCGACGACGAAGGTGCCTTCCGGCTAGCGGACCTTGAAAACCGCGAACGGGAGGATGTCACCGATCTCGAACGCGCGCGCAACTACCGTCATGCCGTCGATGCCTATTATGGCGGTGTCCGGACGCAGATGGCTGACCGGCTCGCGATCCCCAAGCAGAACCTTCACAACCTCCTGCAGCTCTCGGAGCTCCCGGACGAAGTCGTTTCCGCCTTTGCTGATCCAGGCGATATCAAGGTTCGTCACGGCATGCGCCTGGCGCCTCTGCTGAAGGACGAGCGGCATCGCGATGGCATCGTTGCAGCGGCGATCGAGATCGCGGCTGAGCAGGCCGCCTTGCGTAATGCCGGTGCCGACCGGATCGAAGGCAGCAAAGTGTGCGAACGCCTTGCCGGCGCAGCGCAGCCGACCAAGGCGCAACCGGCTCGCAGGGCAAAGGCGGCTCTGACGATGGCCGGCGGTGCGCAGATCGGGCAGATCCTCGTCGACACCAGGGCCAAGGGGATTACGGTCAATATCAATCCGCGCGGCGCGGCCTCGATCGATGAGATCCTCGAGACCCTGCGGCCGGTTTTGGAAGCTGCGAAATTCACTCGGTGACGACGGACGGATTTAGGGATTATATTTGTAAAACAATCAGTTAGATGAGAGTAAAACGTGTTTTACTCCGCCCAGGACATGCGATGCCAAAGAACGCCCGCGAAGACGGTCAGGTCGACCTCTTTCTTCCTCAGCTCACGACGCTGCCCCTCCGGGACCAGCGCGAGACGATGGAGCGGCCGTTCTTCTCTCTGTCCAAGCGCAAGCGCCTGAAGCCGATCGATTATGTAAGCCCCGACCGGAAGATCACCGTGCATGTCACGGCGAACTCGGAGTATGGGCTGGCGACGATCTACGATCTCGACATTCTCATCTACTGCGCGTCGGTGCTCATCGAACACAAGCGCCGCGGAACGAACGACATTCCCCAGACCCTGCATGTCGTGCCCTATGACATGCTCCGGACGCTTAAGCGCGAAGTTGGCGGGCGCGCCTATGATCTCCTCGGCAATGCGCTCGACAGGCTGCAGTCGACGACCGTCAAGACGAACATCCGCTCGGGAGACTCGGTCGAAACGACATTCTCCTGGATCGATAGCTATAGCCAGCTGAAGGATCGCACGGGCAATATCCGCGGCATGCGGATCACCCTCGCCAAATGGTTCTATGACGGCGTGCTCATGGAGGGCGGCGTCCTCGCGATCGATCCTGCGTATTTCTCGCTAACGGGCGGACGCGAGCGGTGGCTCTATCGGGTTGCCAGGAAGCATGCCGGCGGCGCTGGTTCCGATGGATTTGCCATTTCCATGCCCACCTTGTTCGAGAAATCCGGCGCTGAAGGCGACTACCGTCGGTTCAAGTTCGAGATGACCAAGATCGTGAAAGAGGATTCCCTACCCGGTTATTCGCTCGAGCTGGAATCGCGGGATGACGCTGAACCCTTCCTGCGCATGGTCCGCCGAGACCTGTCCCAGGAGGCAGTAGGAACCCCCTCCCCTGCCCCGGTCCCCGCGCCAGCTTCCAAAACCGTGTTGAGCAAAGCTTCGGCCGACGAACGGGAGATCGTCTTCCCTGACGGTCATATTGCGCACACACCGTTCGGCGCGATCGCTCGCGCCAACCTACCGAGCCCGCAGCGAGACTACGGCCTGGTGGCCAGCGACTTTCGTGCGTTCCTGCGTCAACGCGAGATCGCCTACAACGCCAAGAACATCACCCAGATATTCGCGACGTTCTGCTCCAAGCAGCGCCCTGCCCTCTAGGTCAACAGCCGCAGACCGTGGAACTGCCCGACCGACCGTTCCTGTAGTACCGCGTCAAACCCGCCGGCATCGCGGCTGACCAATCACCCTGCCCGGCGGCCCACCCTCACCTGCGGATTCTCCGCCCGATCCGTACGCCGTGATCGCAATAGGGTCCTCGCAATGGCGACGGTCAGTGAGACGTCCAGCGCCCGGCACTCAGAAATCTGAAAGCAGAACAGCACAACAGAGCGCGACCGCAAGATATCGGTATATTGGGAACGCGCGCCAGACGCCTGCAAGACGCGCCGAGGCCGGATCAGGCTGCACGACGTCAATGTTCAGGCTCGCCCGACGGTCACGGGAGCCACGCCGAGCGGGCGGGTAGGGGGCCTCTCCATGTTGACCAACAGATGCGCAAGGCCCTGAGCGCAAGGCCGTTCCTGAAATACCGTGAGAATGCCCCACACTGGCGGAGCCGGCGCCCAACTCCGTTGCGGGGCCACTGGAATAGCCGTTCCCCAAGTACCGTGTACGGCCCGATGAATTCGGTCCAAAGGCCAGGAGGGCGCCCGAACGGCCGGACGAAGTCGCTGCCGGCACGCACCTATGAGCCAGTCTCGCGCCATCGATTTAACCAAACGGCGATGTCCTACAGCGGCGAAGCACCCCAGAGGGCACCTCGGCGTTCCTGAAATACCGTGGCGAGTCGCTATTGCGAATCTGGGGTCGCCGAATCGATCCGTAAGCCGCTAACCCGCGGACGCAACCGCCCGCCAAATGAGGCAATCTGAAATAGCCTGAACGCTGGAAAAGACCCTGTTTTCCGGTATATAGGTCCCGGTAAAACGCATTTTACTCACAGGACAGCACGAGCCGAGGCACGGTATTTCAGGAACGCAGCACGGTACTTTGGGAACCGAATCACGGTTCAATGGGAACGGATAGCTAGGTACTTCGGGAACGGCCGAACGGTATTTTAGGAACGGGGCAATGCGCGCGACTCGTGATGAATCCGTGAGTCGCAGGCAAGCCGTCCACAGGCTAACTTTTGAACCTTAGAGTCTAAACGAAGTAACGCCGCCTGCGGCGCTTCCTCTCTTTGAAAGAGATTCAAGAGGGAAGGGGAAACGAACTCGGAAGGCTGCAACACAAGCGAGAGCATCATAGCAAGGCCGGTGGTGACGAATTCCAACGATGGTAGCGCCAGCCTGAAGAGTGTTTCGATTCGTGGCTTGACCGGATCGCGCGGCGCCACGACACCTCGCGCAGAACCTTGTTCCGCTATTTCGATTTCGATACCGATCCGGAAGATTATGATCCGGCGCGCGGCAAGCTCGACCTGCCGACGTGGCATCATGCGGCCATCGACGAACTCGTTACCGGGCTGGGATGGGCAGTGAATATCGGCAGCGCTGCGGTGATGGACGGTTTTTCCGCGTGGCCCGCGCATTGGTTGTTGCCACCCGCCCTGCGCCACTATGGGTGCGCATGCTGCTGGTCCGGCATGCTAGCCGAAGGGCGGTCGCTTCATATCGCAAGGAATGAATATCGAGCGCCAACTTGTGGTGTCACGAGCATCAATTGCCCTTGTCGGTGATGCCGGCATCCGATGGGTCTCGCCGCGATGACAGGCTTGCGACGTCGCTGGCACGCCTCGATAAGGCCGCGCGCGACTTGGCGCGTGCGGTGCGCCCGACGGGGCGGTCCGATCGGTCGCCATGCGGCGCGCGATTACGGACATGTGCCCAGCGACAATTAGCTTGAGCGCTCAGCGACAACTAGGATGAGCGATTGGAGGGCCGGCGGCGGGAGGGCGTAGCCCGACCAGAGCCGGCCCTCCAATCGAGGCGATCTCACCTGCGGGTGTGGTCCGGCATGCTGCCATCTTCCGGAGAGGCGGAGGGGCGGATGCCGGGCAGACATATCAACGACCAGCAGGTGAGACTGTACATGAGGCTCCGCACTACCCACTCCCAAGCGACCGCAGCAGCGATCGCCGGCTTCTCCACCGCCACCGCACGCCGGATCGAGCAGGCCCCGCTGCTCCCGTCAGCGGCGCGGACACCGCGCACCTACCGCACACGGCCTGATCCCTTGGACGGCCTTTTCGAAAGCCATGTCGTGCCGCTCCTCGTGGCCGCCCCCGATCTACGCGCGGTCACCATCCTCCACGAGCTTGAGCGCGCTTATCCCGACCGCATCGATAAGCGCCTCCGGCGCACGCTCGAGCGGCGGATCCGCCAGTGGCGGGCGACGGCTGGTCCGGATCGCGGGGTGATGTTCCCGCAGTTGCTCGTGCCTGGCCGGCTCGGCCAGTCCGACTTCACCGATGCGACAAGCCTTGGCGTCACGGTCGCCGGCGTGGCGCTCGCGCACCGGCTCTACCATTTCGCGCTGCCCTGGTCGGGCTTCGAGCACGGCGAGGTGGTGCTCGGCGGCGAGAGCTTTGCCGCGCTCGCTGCGGGCCTGGCCGCCGCGCTGACGGCGCTGGGCGGGGCGCCGGCCGAGCATCGCACCGACAGCCTGTCAGCTGCCTTCCGCAATGTCGCGCGCGCCGAGGCCGAGGATCTGACCCGCCGCTACGAGGCGCTCGTCGCCCACTACGGCATGCAGGCGACGCGCAACAATCGTGGGCTGGCGCATGAGAACGGCTCGATCGAAAGCCGGCATGGCCATTTGAAGGACCGGCTCGCTCAGGCGCTGCTGCTGCGCGGCACCGCCAGCTTTGACGCGCTCGACGACTATCGCGCCTTCGTCGCGCAGGCGGTGGCCGATCACAACCGCCGACGCGAAGCGGCGATCGAAGCCGAGCGCGCGCATTTGAGGCCGCTGCCGCGTACGGCGCCGGTCACCTGGAGCGAGGCGCAGGTGCGGGTGACGAGCTCGTCGGGCTTTTCCTTGCGGCACGTCTTCTACACGGTGCCCTCGCGCCTCATCGGACACCGCTTACGGCTGCGCCTCCATGATGATCGCATCGAGGCCTTCCTCGGCAGCACGCATGTGCTGACCTTGGCCCGCGGCCGGCCGCCGGGCAAAGGCGAGACCCGCACGACCACCCATGTCGTCGACTACCGCCACATCATCGGCTCGCTTCGCGCCAAGCCGGGGGCGCTGGCCGGCCTGGCCTATCGCGACGCGCTCTGGCCGCGGCCGGCGTTTCGCCGCGCCTTTGACGCGCTCGCCGCGGCCCGGCCGGTGCGCGAAGCCTCGCGCATCATGGTCGGCCTGCTCGCACTCGCCCATGACCGCGGCGTCGAGGCCGATCTCGCCGCCGCGCTTGATCGGCTGCTCGAGGCCGGCGAGCTGCCCGATCTTGCCGACCTCCAGTCCCGCTTCACGCCGGCCGCCGCCAGAGCCCCCGAGGTGAGTGTCGTGATCCCGCCGGCGGCTTCCTACGACCGGCTGCTGGGCCGGCAGGAGATCGCGGCATGACGAGCGCAAGCGAGACCGCGCGTCTGCCGATCCTCCTGTCGACGCTGCGCCTGCCCACCGTCGCCCGGCTGTGGCCGGCGATCGCCGAAACCGCTGATCAGGAGGGCTGGCCGGCCGCCCGCATGCTGGCCACGCTCTTCGAGCACGAGCTCGCCGAGCGGGCCGCCCGGCGCATCGAGCGGCATCTGGCCGAGGCGCGGCTGCCCGCCGGCAAGACGCTCGACAGCTTTGACTTTGCCGCCGTGCCGATGGTGAGCAAGGCTCGCATCACCGCGCTCAGCTCCGGCGACAGCTGGCTGGCGCGCGGCACCAACGTCCTGGCCTTTGGCCCACCCGGCGTCGGCAAGAGCCACTTGAGTGCGGCGCTCGGCCATGCGCTTGTCGAGGCCGGCTACCGCGTGCTCTTTGCCCGCACCACCGATCTCGTCCAGCAGCTGCAGGCGGCGCGCGTCGACCTCAAGCTCGCCACGGCCATCGAGAAGCTCGACAAGTACGACCTCCTGATCCTCGACGATCTGTCCTACGTCCAGAAAAGCCAAGCCGAGACCTCGGTCCTTTTTGAGCTGATCAGTGCCCGCTACGAGCGGCGCTCGATCATGATCACCGCCAACCAGCCCTTTGGCGCCTGGGACATGATCTTCCCCGATCCCGCCATGACGATCGCCGCCATCGACCGGCTCGTCCACCACGCCATCATCCTCGAGATGAACACCGACAGCTACCGCCGGCGAACCGCTGAAAGTCGGGCCGCAACATGAGGAGACCAGCTTGACGACGCGCGACAACTAGACCAGCAAATCACCACCCGCAGGCGCTCATCCTAATTGACGCGCAGCGCTCATCCTAAATGTCGGGCTACAGACATGGCTTGTTCGGCTTCATAGGCAGCTCATTGGTGCAAAATTGGGTGGATGACGGTCGGCGTGGCGCGCTCGGCATGTAAATTTGCCCTGAGAAGCCCGTACAGCGCGATTTGAGGCCCTTGCTATAGTCGTGCCTGGCTCAGTGTCGTTTTGGCGCTGTAAGGGGCATTTGCGGGGACGCGATTTTCGCCGGATTTCAGCTTTCGCCGTCCGATCGATCGTCTCGATCGTCGTAGCGCGCCAGCAGGGCGTCGATCTGCGCGAGCGCGGCATCATAGTCCTCGAGCGCCTCACTCGAAAAGTGGCCCGGTTCATCGGTCAGCGCGGATGGCGCAAGGGGCGCCCGAGTGTGCGTAACCGAATAGAGCTTGACCCCCGACAGGGTTTCGATGGTCAGGTCGCCTGCCTGCGACAGGGCGGCAAGCATGGTCCGCACCCCGAGGCGGGTGGCGCCCAGCACGGCTTCGATCTGGGACGAACGCAGCGGGCCAAAGCCGGAGAGGAGGCCGTAGAGTTGCGGGGCACGTGAACTCGCGCGCTTCCCGCTATAACGATCGGCGAGGTCTCTGCATATGTCGCGGGCCTCAACCAGAAGGCTGTTGAGGTGATTCAGGGCATCGCGCAGCGCTTCGGACTGAACGATGGCGGCATGTGCCGGTTTTTCGTCGACGTCGGCCGCGCGCACCGTATCGAGCCGGATCAGGCCGTTCAGCGGCAGTACCGCACTCAATGCGCCGGTGGCTCGCAGATGGGCGGCAAAGGCGTATTCGACCGCCCAGCGCGGCGAGGGCGGCCGCGCCCGCTCAATCGCCACTTGTCGCCCACCGAGCGTGATCGGCTCGATTGCACGCTCGGCGGGGGCAAAGCGCGGACTTTGGCCGATGGCGCGGTGGAGGGCGGCCAGGGCCGCAAAGGGGAGGGGGGCCGGCTCCAGATCTGCCACCAGCGCCGCGGCCTCGTCGATGGCGGCCAGCGCGGCTTCGACGGCCGGATGGTTGTCGAGGTCCCGCAGGGCCAGACAGGCTTTTTCAAATCCACGTGCCGCGTCCGCCAGCGGCGCCCAGCTGCTGCGGGTCATCTCGGCGAGCAGGGTGGTCACCAGAGCGCGGGGGGCGAGGGCGAACTGGAGCGGTTCGTCGGAAAGTGGTACAAGCCCCGCGAACCAGGCATGGAAGCGAGCGTCGGTGAACGCATGCCCTTCCTGCCGCAGCGCCGAGATCAGCGTCTCGCGAATGAGACGCGCAGCGAGGATGGGATATATGTCGGGCGGACACCACGTGAGGGCGGCATCAAGCTGACCGAGGGCGCGGGCCGCGTGCACCTGGGTTGCGCACAGCGCCTCGATATCCGCGGGGGAGGGCGGTTCATCGGGTCCGTAACACGGAAAGGCCAGCGGTGAGGTCATAAAACCCCGTCAAATCAATGCGCTCTCAGATATGTATAGCAAGCAAGCAATAACTATACAACCAGTCGGATGCTTTCGGATATTAACCCTTGATAATTGCAGTTATCACATAAGCGGAATTGACGCCTCTTTATAAGGTGCGGTACAGATGGCGCCGAGGAGCGTGGCGCATCATGGGCACCCAAACCGCCCGGGAAGGGCTTAAAACCGCTGTAGCGCTGCCTGACGCGACCCTGGCTGCCGTCAGAGCCCCGACCGACCTTGCCTGGACGATCGTGCAGATGCGCGTCGGCGAGCGCATCACCGTCGACGAGGCGCTGATCGTCGCCTATCAGGCTGCTTCGTCGCCCCACAGCATCCGCGCGCTCAAATCCGACGTCGAGGCGTTCGACGCCTGGTGCCGGCGCACCAACCGGATCGCCCTGCCGGCGACGGCCGAGACGGTGGCCGATTATCTCGATGCGCGGGCAGGGAAGGGGAGCCGGCCCGCATCATTGTCCCGCTACAAGGCGTCAATCGCGAAGATCCACCAGCTGCTCGATCTCAAGGATCCGACGCCGGCTCCGCTGGTCAAGCTGCGCCTGCAGGCGGTCCGGCGCGATAAGGGGGCGGCGCAGAAGCAGGCACGGCCATTACGATTCAAGGGGCCGGTGCGCAATGTCGAGCGCGACGCCCCGCGCGGGCTCAACGTGCGGGCGCTGCTCGAGAGCTGCGCCGAGGATCTGCCGGGGCTGCGCGATCGCGCCCTCCTGTCGGCCGCCTATGACACAGGACTGCGGGCTTCCGAGCTGGTCGCAGTCGCGGCCGAGCATATCGAGGAGGCGATCGACCCCGAGGCGCGGCTACTGCAGATCCTGCGCAGCAAGGGCGACCAGGACGGGGAGGGGGCCACCGCCTATCTCAGCCCGCGCACCGTCGCGGCGATCGCAGCCTGGACCGAGGCAGCCGAGATCACGGCGGGGCCGCTGTTCCGGCGGGTGCAGGTGCGGCGCTACAAGGCCCGCGCCGCCGTGCGCGGTCGGCCGATCGACAGCATCTCAGGCCGCGAGACGTGGGATTTGCGCAAGACGCTTTCCAGGCCCGCCGTGAAGGCGCGGATTGAATATGACATCGGCAACGTGGCGCTGCATCCGGGATCGATCGGGCCGATCTTCCGGTCGATCATCCAGCGGGCGTTCAATCTTGGGGCATTGCCCGACCTGATGGCGGAGGACCTAGCGCGGCTGCTCATGGGGATCAGTGCGCACTCGACGCGGATCGGGCTGAACCAGGACCTGTTCGCGAGCGGCGAGGATCTCGCCGGGATCATGGATGCGTTGCGGTGGAAATCGCCACGGATGCCGCTCGCCTATAATCGTAATCTGGCCGCGGAGCAGGGGGCCGCCGGTCGGCTGATGGCAAAACTCTGTTGATTGATAGATTGCCGATAGTGCGCCCGCGGCATCGATTTCCCGGGTGGACCTGCGATGTGATCAACCTAAGACGATCGATGAAAAAAGGGAAAGGCGTTGATGTAAGGTCACTCTTGCGGACGCGGCAAAGCGTAGAGCAGCAATACCGCCGTTAGCGAAAACCCCGCTCCGACGAGAAACGTCGCGTCCGCGCCAACACGATCCCAAACCAGCCCCGCGATCACACTCGCCAGAAGCAAAGTGATTCCGGTGGCCAGATTAAAGAGGCCGTAAGCGGAACCGCGCAGGTCGAAGGGAGAATGGTCAGCGACGAGCTTGGCTAGAAGCCCCTGCGTCAGTGCCATATGGGCACCCCAGAGCGCGATTCCGGCGAAGGTGCCAGCGATGCCCGGCAAGAGCGCCAATGTAAGGTCGGCGAGGACGAGGCAGGTCATTCCAGCTGCCAGGAGCGTTCGTGCGGGAACCCGATCCGATAATTTGCCGGCACGATAGGCTCCCAGTGCATAGACCAGGTTCATCACAACCAGAACCAGCGGCGCGAGCGCAAATGGAAGCCCTTCGGCGCTGGCTTTAAGGATCAGGAACGCTTCGCTGAAACGAGCGAGCGTGAAGACCACGCCGATGATAGTCGTTTCCCAGAAGGGGCGCGTAAAACGCTTCAGATCTACGACACGGATTGGCGGTCGCGCGGCGACCTCGGTATGAGAGGTCGGATTATCTTTAACTCCGATCACAACCAGCAACACAGCGATCATCGCCGGGATAATGGCGAACCAGAATACCGATCGGATGTTGTTGGCAAAGACGTACATAAGGCCAATGGCCAGTAGCGGTCCCGCGAATGCACCGATTGTATCCAGTGACTGGCGCAGTCCGAATGCCTTCCCGCGGATTTCGGAAGACGTGACATCTGCTACCAGTGCGTCTCGAGGTGCCCCCCGTAACCCCTTGCCGATGCGATCGGCGAAGCGCGCGCCAAGCACCACAGGCGCGCTCCCGGCGAGCGCGAACAGCGGCTTGGTCAGCGCGGCCATCCCATAGCCTATAAGGATAAGCGGACGGCGTTTGCCCATGCGATCCGAAATATAGCCAGAGAATACCTTGGTGATCGACGCGGTCGCTTCCGCAACGCCGTCTATCGCCCCAACGACCGCGACACTCACGCCGAGCGTCGTCGTGAGGAACAGCGGCAGCAGCGCGTGGATGATCTCCGACGACAGGTCCATGAACAGGCTGACGAACCCGAGCACCCAGACAGCGCGCGGCACCGCGGGCGGGCTCGGCTTCATGCAGCTGCTCCCTCAAGGTCACGATCGAACTGCCCGAACGCGAGCGCCAGCGTCGGCAGCACCAGCAAGTTGAGCACCATCGATGTCATCAGGCCGCCAAGGATAACGACCGCCATCGGGCCTTCGACCTCGCGTCCCGGGTCGCCCATGCCGACCGCGAGCGGAAGCAGGCCGAGTGCCGTGACTCGCCTGGTGATCGCCGCGTTACTTGTGATGACGAGAGCAGCCGCGCTGAAACACTCGACGGCCGCATGCGCCCCCTTGAGCAGCACACTGCCTTCGAAGATCTGGTGAATTCGGCGTTCTTTGATACGTCGCATGATAGTGAATGGCCTGGGGTTTACACGGCGGAGATGGTCGCAGCCTCGTTGGCTTTAGGCCGCTGCAGAGTCCGAGCCACCAGCGAACAAAGTGCTGCCCAGCTGGCACCGACGCACCATCCGCCAACGACATCGCTTGGCCAATGTACGCCCAGATATACGCGCGAGAAGCCGACCGTCAGGGTGAGAAGGATGGCCACGGCCATCAGGAATATTCTCACGGTTCGGTCGGCTTCCGCTCGCGCGAGGAGCGCGCCAATCGTCAAATAGGTGATCGCGGAGTTCATCGCGTGGCCGCTTGGAAAGCTCAGGCTGTGAACGTCGACCAAATGTGCAACGACGTCAGGTCTGGGCCGCGCATAACCAAATTTCAGTAACTTGCTCAAAAGGGCGCCGCCGGAGATAGCCAAGACCAGAAAAATAGCCGTTCCAGTCTTCCTCGAGGCAAGCAAATATCCAGCGGTCAGCACCGTCAGGAGCGTGAGAATCGTCACGCCGCCCAAAGCGGTGAGATCGATTATGGCTGTACGCAACCATACCGGTCCAATGGGGACCGCGGTATTGGTTGGCTCGCGGAACGCTTGAAGGATTAGCTTGTCGAGCGCGAAACTGTCCCCTTCCCGGATTTCTGATCCGAGGCGCAGAAAGATGAAGGCGCCGACCGCTGCACCCAAGAAAACGATCAAGATGCGGCTGTCGATGCGGTGGCGTGCGAAGAAAGGGGCAGAGAATAGGGGCATCGCTGTCCTCGCTTAATGCGTTGGGAGGTTTGAAGGTCACGCGCGTGGGAGCGCAAGCTTTGTAAGAATAGGCATCGCAATCAGAACCAAAGGGTATTGGAGCAGCAAGCCGGCAATGATTGCGATCGCCAGCGGTTGCTGAATGCCTGATCCTTGGCCGATCGCGAGCGCGAGCGGAAGCAGGGTCAGGATCGCCGCCAGCGTCGTCATCGTGATCGGCCGCAGCCTGTTGCGGCTCGCCTCGCGCGCGGCGTCGCGGGCTGGCATCTCGTGGGACAGCTCTTCGACTTCGGACATGTAAAAGATCGCCATCTCGGTGCCGATGCCGATGATCATTGTCATTCCCATCAATGCGGTGATGTTCAGCTCCACGCCGGTTGCCCACAATGCCGTGAACACGGCGGTGGTGGACAGCAGCGAGCACACGATGATGATCGTCGGCCGCCAGAACTGGCGGTAGAGGATCAGGAGCAACACGAACTCCGCGATCAGGGCCGCGATGAAGACCTTGGCGAGGCCAGCGAACGCGATCTGCTGCTGTTGGTAGAGGCCGCCCAGCTCATAGCGTATCCCGGGCGTCAGCGAACCAGGCGTGTCGAGCAGCGCCTTCACGTCGCTGACCGCCGCGCCAAGCCCGCGGCCTTCGATTCGGCCGGTGACGGCCACCATCGGTTCCAGATTTTCGCGTGTGATCTGCGGTTGCCCGGTTTCCCTCTTCACATTAGCTACGCGGCTGAGCGGGAAGACGTGACCGTCAGGCGCACGGATCGGCAGTTGCGCGAGTTCGGCCTCGGTGATCGTCATCATGTTCGGAAGTCGCACCCGCACGTCCACCACCTTTGTCGCCTGCGGCAGCGACGTGGCGATTGAACCCGTGAGCGCGGTGTTGAGCGCCGCTTCGATATCGGCGGGAGCCATACCTTCTACGCCAGCGCGAATTGGATCGACACGGATGTTGAGCGCATCGCCTGCAAGCTGGACGCCGCTCTTGACCTCGACCACGCCATTCAGCTTGGAAATTTGTGCGGCGGTTTTCTCTGCCTGAGCACGAAGCGCGGTCGGGTCGGACGAGAAAAGCTTGATTTCGATCGGCTGCGGGACCGAGGTCAGATCGCCGATCAGGTCTTCCATCAGCTGGCCGAGCTCGACCTGTACGCCGGGCACCTTGACCTCGATGGCGGATCGAACGTCGCTCATCACATCATCGGTGGTTTCGGTGTGCCCGGGTTTGAGGCGCACAAAATAATCACCATGGTAGCTTTGACCGAGACCTCCGCCGAGATCGGTGCCCAACCGCCGCGAAAAGGTGAGGACCTGGGGGTGGTGGCTGACGATTGCGTCGACCTGCGCGATCTGTCGGCTCGACTCGTCGAGCGAAGTGCCGGGGACGGTATAATAGTCCATGTTGAAGCTGCCCTGATCGACCTTGGGCATGAACCCAGTCGGGACCTTCGAGTAGCTCAGATACCCAAGCGCCAGCAGGGGAACGAGCGCGATCGCGAGCACCCACGGCCGGCGTGCGAGCCCATCGAGAGCCCGATCGTGTTGCCGGGCCAGCCAGCCTTGACCGGCACCGCCGGGGTCGCGCCATTTGCTAAAATCGACGATCCGGCGGGTCAGCACCGGCACCACGAACGCCGTCATCGCCCAGGAAATGCCCAGGGCCGCCGCCATCGTGATCGACAAGGCCTTGGAAAAGGCGCCGGTCACGCCGCTCAGGAAAGATAGTGGTAGGAAGACGATTAACGTGGCGAGGCTGGAGCCCGCGAGAGGAACCATGAACTCGCGCGCCGCGGGCAGCACGGCGGCCTCTCCGGTCTCCCTGTGTTCTTCGTTTGCGCCCGCTCGTCGGGCAATGTGCTCAACCATCACGATCACGTCATCAATGAGCAGCCCCACTGCCGCAGCGATCCCGCCAAGCGTCATCAGGTTGAAGCTCATTTTCATCATGCTGAGTACGAGAACGGTTGCTGCCAGGGTCGCAGGAACGACGATTACGGCGACTAAAGTCACACGCCAGCTGCGCAGGAACATCAGCAGCACGCCGGCCGCGAGCACCAGGCCGATCAATACCGCGTCGCGCACGCTCGACACCGATTGTGTGACGAGCTCGCTCTGATCGTACCAGTTGATGAGCTTCACCCCCGGGGGCAGGTGATAGTTTGCAAGTGTCTGCGACACGGTCTTGGCGATCTGGACCGAGTTGCCGTCCGGTTGCTGGTAGATGTTGAAAAGCACCGCTGGGCGTCCGTCCTCAACGACGCGTATCCATTGCGGCACCACTCCATCTTGAACAGTCGCAAGGTCGCGTACGCGAACGATGCCGGCGGGATCGGATCGAACGACGATATCGCCGACCGCCGATGCGCTGATGATGCTGCGATCGGCTAGAACCAGCGAAAGCCGACCGCGATCCTGAATCTTGCCAACGGCGCTCAGCACGTTCCCGGAGCTGATCGCTTTCGTTAGGTCACTCATCGCCAGACCGTAGCTGGCGAGCCGGTTTGGATCGGCCAGCACTTGTACTTCCGCCTTGTCCCCACCCTGAACCTCGACGCGGGCCAGCCCAGGTATAGATGACAGAAGCGGGGTGATTTCGTACCGGGCCAGATCTTGCAACGCGACCGGCGAGATGGACTTTGAAACGAGCGCGTAGGAGATGACCGGGAAGACCGTGGGGTCCATCCTTCGCACATTGTAGTTGGTCCCAGGCGGAAGCGAGCCGATCGTGCGCGCAATGGCCGTGTCGACCAGGAGCGTACTGGCCACCATGTCGCGACCCCAACCGAAATCGATCGAGATCTGGGCTGAACCGCGGGTCGTTTCCGAGCGAACGTCGCGAACGCCAGGGATGCTGCGGATTGCCTCCTCAACGGGGCGGGTGACGATAAGCGCCATCTGATCGGCGGGCCGGCTGCCAGCATCGAGATCGACGAGCACGCGCGGGAACGATACTTGCGGGAACAGGCCGAGCGGCAGCGATAGCGCGGCAGCAATGCCGGCCAGCGCCATAGCCATAGCGATCAAGACAAACGCGCGGGCTTGCCGGCCAAGTAGCCTTTCAAACATCAGCGCGCGATCGAGCGGACGGCTTGGCCGTCCTGCACTTGATAGGCTCCGTCCACGATCAGGGGACGGTTACGAAGGATTGGCCCTTCGACCACATCGATCTGCTCGCCCGCCAAAAGCAGATTGACCTTGATGAGGTGCGCTTTGCCGGCGACGAGCTGGAAGACGCTCGTTGGTCCGTTGGCGGTGACGACAGCACGGTGGGGTACGATCCATCCGGCGACATCGCCCACGGCGATATCGCCGCGCAGTGCCTCATTCGGAAGCACTGCGCCTGCCGGTAACGAGAGGTCCACATTGATCATGTGCGTCTTCGGATTGAGCACTCCGTCTACCCGGACCACGCGAGCAGGTATTGGAGGGCCACCATTCAGGCGAACAACCTTGGCGCGTTGGCCCACTTGGACGCGGCCCGCTCTGGCGGGATCAAGCCCGACGGTCGCAACGATGCTTCCCGTTCGCGCCAACGTTACCAACGGTGCGCCGCTCTGGGTTCGATCACCTTGCGCGACCGAGACTGTGGTGACAACGCCGCCGAACGGCGCGGTAAGGATTCGTGTCGGCTGTCCCGCACCCGATTGGCGCAAGGCCGCAATGGCGGCTTGAGCATCGCTGACGGCCTTCTCCGCCTGAACAAGTTGATCGCGCGTTGCGAGTTGCTGCGTGAGCAGCTGAGCGGTAGTTGCCCGCTGTTTCTGGGCTGCGGAGAGCGTCGTCACCGCCTGCTGATAGGCACTTACCGACGAAGGGTCGGTGGTGAACACCACGAGCACTTGTCCCGCGCGCACCGTCGAACCTGGCGTCACCGCGAGGCGCGAGACTTGGCCTGGTTGGGGAACGCTGATGGTGTCCGAGCCGCTGACCCCCGGCGCGGCGCTGCCATAGGCCGTCACCCACTCGGGTGTGGAGCCCCGCTCGATCTTTTGCAGGCTCACGAGCACCGAAGGCGTTGGAGGCGGATCGGACGGGGATGAACTACCGCACCCAGTCAGCAGTACCAGAGGTAGGAGGGCGAGCGTCTTCATTGCCGCACCTTGGCGTTGTCCAGACCTGGCAAGATTTCAACCGGCGGTAGCCCGGCTCCCACCAGAGTTTGTAGCGCCACCTGCCGGTCGAGCAGTCCCAACTCCAAAGTTACCACTTCCTGCTCCTTGGTGTAGCGATTGACGACGAGATCGACATAGCTGCGCTCGTCGAGATTGGAGGCGCCGAAGGCAGTGGCCGCGCGCTTCGCGGCGAGCCGTGCCGCCGGAAGATCACGCCGCAGGATTACAAGTTGATGAGACAAGAGATCCATTTCGGAGAGGAGAGCGCCGACCTGACCGGCGGCTGCCGCCAGACGCGCCGAATAATCCGCATGGAGCTGCGCCCGGGTCGCATTGGCGATGGCGACATTGCCTTGATTGCGATCGAAGATCGGCAATCCGATCGTCGCTTGCGGCCCGCCATTGATGACGCTGCTGTTGTCGCTGCTGGCGGTCGCCCCGAGAATCAGATCGGGAAACTGCGACAGGATTGCAACCCGGACATTGGCGTCCTGGGCATCATAGCCAAGCCGGAGCGCGACCAGGTCGGGTCGGCGATCGGCCAATGTTGTCAGATCGACACGGATCGTGGCGGGATTGAACGGAGGCAGATCGATCGTGGCCTCCAGCGGAACAACGGCATCGGGCACGAGGCCGAGCAGTGCATTGAGCTGATGCCGGAGCGAGAGTTGCCGCTGATCGAGCGTTTGCAAGGCGGTCCGCGCCGATTGCAAGGCGACGAGTGTGGGTGCCGCCGTGACCAGAGTGACGTTGCCGGCAGCGAGCGCTTGCTGGAGAACGGCATTGCGGCGGGAGAGCAGGTCGAAAGCCTCGGTCAACATGGGCCGACTTTGCTCACCTGCGATTAACTCTACCGCGAGTTGCCGCGCCTGCCCGGCGATCTGCCATTCCTGCCAGATGATTTCGGCATCGATTTGTTGGGCAGCAAAGCCGGCAGCCCGCCGCCGCGCCCGGTAGGTGATGAGCGATTTGATATCCTGGGTCAGGCCGACATTCCACGCCGTCACGGTGCCGGCTCCCGAGATCAGCGGGAGTAACGCGCCGGCAAACGAAGGGTTCGGCAGGATGCCGGATTGCAGGAGTTGTGCTTGCGCGAGGCCGTGCCGTGCGCGCGCTGCGCGCAGATCAGGATTGTTTTGAAGCGCGAGCGCGGTGACTTTAGCGACACTAAGCGGCGCTCCCGGCACGAAACCGGGGAGCGCCGCTACCGAAGGCGCCAGAGGGGGCGTCTGCACCAACGGGAGGGAGGAATAATGCGCGCAGCCCGCCACCACCAATGGGGCAAATACTAGCAGGGAGCGCGCTAGAGCGGCCCGGTTCGTCGGCAGTGGCAGTGACATTGGTCCTCCCGTTCAGCGCCGTGCCTTCGACCCGGGCCTCGCAGCGTGCAATGCTGCGATCAGCTATAAGGTGTGCTCAGTCGGGGTGCGCACCTTCGGCCTGGTTCTCCAGGACCCTGCCGGTTGTCGCATCGACGCCGACTTCATAGGTCTTGCCATGGCTCACCACATCGAAGGAGTAACGCAGACCCGTGCCGCCCGCTTCCTTTTCCAGCTCCTGGTCCGTGATCCTGCCGGGCCGCGCGTGGAGCGCTGTTGCCCGCGCCGTCGCCAAGGACACCTTCGCCGTCGACATAAGCTCGGACCCTGCCATGTGCCTGGGCGCCGCCTGCGCGCCGCTCGCAACCAGCGTGGTAGCGGCCAGCGCGATGAGATAGTTACGCATCGTCATTCTCCTGAGGCTTCATTGCCTCTGTGATCCGGACTACACCCTTCTACATTCGCGGAAGCTCAATTGGACATTAGGAATTCCTAACTTGTGCGGCGAAGATTCATTAGCACCATAGGCGCACTCGCTTAAGGAAGGCGGCCCTGACGATGAAGCTGCTGTTACTCGAGGATGACGATGCGACACGTTCGCATATTGAGAAGGCTCTGACCGCGGCCGGCCATGTCGTCGATATATGTTTGACCGGACTGGATGCAGTATTTCTTGCGAGTAGCAACGAATACTCGGTCATCATTCTTGACCGCATGGTGCCAGAACTTGATGGCCTCTCCGCGTTGAAGCAGCTGCGCGCTCAAGGCGTCTCCACGCCTGCCATCCTGCTGACCGGAATGGACGGCATCAGGGATCGGGTCGAAGGCCTCGAGGGCGGAGCTGATGATTATCTGGTGAAGCCCTTTGCGACCACCGAACTTGTCGCCCGCGTGGCGGCGCTCGCCCGGCGCCCGCCCTCTGTCGATGCCATCACGATGCTGAGGGTGGGAGACCTGGAGCTGGACCTCCTGAAAAGGACGGTAAGCCGCGCGGGACGCCGCATCGAGTTACAGGCCCAGGAGATGAAGCTCCTCGAATATCTCTTACGCCACAAGGGCGAAGTCGTGACCCGAACGATGATGCTTGAAAATGTGTGGTCGTTTCACTTCGACCCACAGACGAATCTTATCGAGAGCCACATGAGCCGTTTGCGGGCGAAGATCGATCGCGGGTTTGGCGCGGACCTCATTCACACGGTTCGCGGCTCCGGTTACCGGATCGAAGCGTCGCCGCCATGAAAAAATCAAGCTCCTTCAACAGCGCCGCTTTTCGCTTTGCTTTGCTGATTGCAGGCCTGTTCGCTGTGGGGTCGATCGTCTTGCTGACGATCGTCGAACATTCGCTTCGCGCCTATGCGGCCGAGGCGACGGCAGTTGGGCTTCGATCTGAAACAGCCATTCTGACCGAGGATTGGCCAGATGGTGGCAAGCAGGAGGTGATCGATAGCATCCGCCGTCGCCAGCGATCAGCTTTCGAGCAACCGTTTCACTTTCTGCTTCTAGACGCGGGCAACAAGCATCTGGCGGGGGATTTGCCTTTGACGGCCGCCCGGAAGGGTTGGGGGCAGGTGACTTTTGTGGACGACAAGCCTCAACCTGGTGAGTCGGGCGATCCCGAGACGTTCCAGACCCTAGGGACGCGGCTGTCGGACGGTTCGCTGCTGGTGGTGGCAACCGATACATTCGACGTACAGCGGGTTCGGCAGCGCCTTGTTGCATTCACGATCGGATCGAGCATCGCCTTGACCGTCCTGGCGCTGATCGGCGGCTATTTTATCGGGCTGATGTTCCTGCGCCGGCTTGATCGCGTTAACGGCGCGGTGGCCCGGATCATGTCGGGAGACATGGCCGAACGCTTGCCCGCGATCGGCATGAGTGCCGAGTTCGATCACTTGTCCACGAACCTCAATGCGATGCTGGACCGGATCGCCGCGTTGATGGAAGGGCTTCAGCAGGTATCGACTGATGTCGCCCATGACCTGCGGACGCCGCTTACCCGCCTTCAACAGCGCCTGGAGGCGATGCAGGGCAATAATTCCGAGGCTGCCTACGAGGCTGGCATCGCGGGGGCTTTAGCTCAGATCGACGAGATACATGTCATATTCAGGGCCTTGCTTCGAATTGGCCAGATTGAAGGCGGTGAGCGACGCGACCTTGCTCATATTGATCTTTCCGAATTGTTGGGTCGAATATCTGAAGCGTACCAGCCCGTCGCCGAGGACGCAGGCAAGTCGTTGCGAGCCTCGATTGATGAGGGTGTTGCGGTCCTCGGTGACGCCGAATTGCTTGCCCAGCTGCTCACCAACCTGATCGACAACGCGCTTGTCCACACGCCCCAAGGCACGAATATCACGATCGCTCTTCACCAGGAGGCTGCGTGTGCGGTTGTTACCGTCGCGGACAATGGGCCGGGCGTACCTGCCGATCAGCGTGGCAAGATTCTCCGGCGATTCTATCGCCTCGACCAAAGCAGGCATACGCCTGGCGCGGGCCTGGGACTGGCGTTGGTCGCTTCAATCGCCGCGTTGCACGGCGCAGAGCTGATGATCGAGGACAACGAACCCGGGTTGCGGGTTCGGCTACGGTTCGCCGCCGTCGCGTGACCATACAAGTAAATTCGACTGTCAGGGTACAAGGAGCCATTGCGTGAAATCTTCGATCATCGCCGTCGTGTTTGCCGCAACCGCGCTGGCTGGGGCCGCCCATGCCGATGCGGTTTTGGACTATTCGTTGACGAACAGCATCGCGCTCGGGTCTCCAGACCGGTGGGATTATGCCGTGTTCGATGGTCCTACGAAGCGGGTCTACGTGGCGCACGGCGATTGGCTCACCGTTCTCGATGCGCAGACAGGAGTGGTTATCGGACAGGTTGAGGGGATAGCGGGCGGCACCCATGGCACCGCTATATCGGCGCGCGATGGCTTCGGCTTTACGGACGACGGCGAGAAGGGGGAGGCTGTCGCGTTCAACCTCAAAACGTTGAAGGTAATTGGCCGTATCCCCGCGGGGGCGGATGCCGATGGCATGGTCCGTGATCCCGCTACCGGGCATATATTCGTGATCGAGGGCGACCCAGGTACCGTAACCGTGATCGATCCGGTGCAGCAGAAAGCGATTGCGACGATTAACGCAGGCGAAAAGATGGAATATGCCGCTGCGGACGATCAAGGTCACGTCTTCGTGGCGGGCGAAGCCAACAGCGACGTTCTTGAGATTGATGCGCGCACCAATAAGATCGCGGCGCGCTGGCCGACGCCGAATTGCAAGAGCCCGCATGGTCTTGCGCTGGACAAGGCAGGGCAGCGCCTGTTCATGGGGTGCGCTAACGCCCGGATGATGGTGGTCGATGCGCATACCGGGGTCGGTACATAGAACGGACCCAGATATACGCTAAGGTTTCGCCGGACCTTCGACGGCGTGCATCTGGCGAAGCGGCCTGAGGGCGGACGATGGCGCATCGGGGTCGGTCCAAAGATAATCGCCGGTGAGGTTGATGTGCTGCCATCCGAGCGGCGAAAGGTGTTGCAACAGGTCCGGCGGGACCGACCGGCCGAGACTGGCAAGATGCATGCGGGCGGCTTGCAGGTAGGTCGTGTTCCACAGGACGATAGCACCGGCGACGAGGTTGAGCGCGCTCGCCCGATGGGTCTGGGCTTGCAGGGCGTGATCACGGATGCGGCCGATCCGGTGGAAGAAGATCGCGCGTTTCAGAGCATTTTCGGCCTCACCCTTGTTGAGTTCGCGGGTTGCGCGGCGCCGCTGTTCGGGCTGCTCGATCCAGTCGAGTGTAAACAGGGTGCGCTCGACGCGGCCGATCTCGCGCAGTGCCAAGGCCAGGCCATTGGCCCGTGGATAGGAGCCGAGCCGTTCCAGCATGATCGATGCACTCACGACGCCGGTGCGGATCGAGGTGCCCAAGCGCAGCACGTCGTCCCAGTGTGCGGCGATCAGGGCCTCGTCGATCCTGCCCGCGACCAGCGGCGCGATATCTGGGCCAGGTTCGATTCCGTTGAACAGGTGAAGCCGGCGCGCGGCGATGTTAGGGATGCGCGGCGCGAACCGGAATCCAAGTAGATGGCATAGCGCAAACACATGGTCGGAAACGCCCCCACCATCGACGTGATGCTCCTCAATGTGCAGATCGGCACCATGATGGAGCAGCCCGTCCAGCACCTGCGCCGCCTCGCTTGCGGATGCGGAGATGACGGTGGAATGAAACGGCGCGTAGCGATCCGAGACATGGCTGTAGAAGGAGACAGCAGGCTCCGCCCCCTTGTGCGGATTGACTGCGCCGGTCGCCTGAGCACGGCGATCAAGCAGGAAGTTCTGACCGTCCGAACTGGACGAGGTCCCGGACCCAAACAGGGCGGCGAGCGGCGCGGTGTGCTGGGCATTGACCAACCGGGCGAGAGCCCTACCGTAGGTTTCCTCGCGTAAATGCCATGAGGCGAGCCAACTGAGTTGGCGTTGGGTCACGAGATCGCAGGCTTCTGCCATGCGCTTATGGCCAAGATTGGTCGCATCGGCGAGCACCGCCGTCAGGATAGCGCGGGGTTCATCGGCAACCCGACCGCTTTGCAGATGCGTGAAGCACTGGCTGAAACCGGTCCATCGATCGACTTCAGCAAGGAGATCGGTGATGCGGATCGCGGGCAGATGGGCGTAGAGCGCAAGGGCGCTATCCGCTTCATCCGGCGTGACCGCCTTCAACGGCGAAATCCGCAGCTTGCCAAGGCTGAGTTGTACGTCTTCCAGCGCGTCCGTCTCCGCCTTCCGCTCGACCTCTGCCAATCTCCGGGCGAGACGGGTACGCCGTTCGTCCAGCCAGGCACTGGCCGTATCGGGTGCCGGGATCGGCAAAGGGCCGGCTGCGCGCATGGTGGCAAATACCGGACTTGGAATAAGCTGTTGCTCGACGGCACGATAGCGTCTGCTTCCCTCGACCCACATGTCGCCGGCACGAAGCCTGTCACGAAGCTCGACTAGGACGCAAAATTCATAAACTCTGCGATCGGGAATGCCGGGGCCGATCGCGCGACGCCAGGCCTGCCGAATGAAGGCAACTGGTGTATCCGGCGGCAGTTTTTTCAGGCGACCTAGATGAAGGTCGCGCATGATAGCGACTGCTCGCGCGAGCGTATGGCAGGCCGGGACCGCTCCGAACGTGAACGAGGCGATGAACAAGGGACCGACCTGTCGGAGAACGGGGTAGTTGGTTGCGGCGACGGTAACGGGATCGACGGCATCGGGGCGGATCAGCTTGCGGGCTTCATCGACTTCACGGCCAAGATCATCCCATCCAACTACGGCCTCGACCGCGGCGCCGATGTCGCCGCCCGACACCTTGGCAGTGAGCAGGGCATCGCCGAGCCGGGCAAGTAGCCGGATCTTACCGTTGATGTTGCGCCGGTCGCGCTTGAGCGCTGTGTCTGCGCTGTTCTGCTCGCGCCGAAACATCTGACCCAGCAGGCGGTCGGGCTCTGTTGCAAAGATTGGCGGCAGTCAGAGGTAGGCTGTCGC
>CENV01051491.1_pt1 | contig 28358 bp, 28 predicted proteins | sample 530231 | NCBI WGS metagenome assembly CENV01 (sample SAMEA2619815, study PRJEB7988) | marine metagenome | biome: marine biome (ENVO:00000447); feature: surface water layer (ENVO:00002042); material: "saline water (ENVO:00002010), including plankton (ENVO:xxxxxxxx)" | depth 5 m
ATCGCGACTAAAGTCGCTCCTACAGGGTTTATCGCCGACGCAGGTCGGGTGTGTTGTAGGAGCGGCTTCAGCCGCGATGAAGTTGGCACCGCCCGGATCGCGACTAAAGTCGCTCCTACCGGGTTTATCGCGGGCGCAGGTCGGATGTGTTGTAGGAGCGGCTTCAGCCGCGATGAAGTTGGCACCGCCGGGATCGCGACTAAAGTCGCTCCTACAGGGTTTATCGCCGACGCAGGTTGGGGGTGTTGTAGGAGCGGCTTCAGCCGCGATGAAGTTGGCACCGCCGGGATCGCGACTAAAGTCGCTCCTACAGGGTTTATCGCCGACGCAGGTTGGGGGTGTTGTAGGAGCGGCTTCAGCCGCGATGAAGATGGCCCCAGGCCGGCATCAGGTCATGCGGCGGACCAGCGACAGGGGCAGCACCCGCATGGCGAAGCCCAGCGGCGCCCACGGCCAGGACGGCACATAGGCCTTGGCCGGCTCCTTCTCGATGGCGGCCACCAGGGCCCGGCAGCCGGTCTCGGTGTCCACCATGAACGGCGCCTTCTCCACCTTCTCGTTGATTTCCGAGCGGATATAGCCGGGGTAGATGGTGCTCACCTTGATCGGCTTGCCCAGCATCTCCATGCGCAACCCTTCCGCCAGGCTGGCCACGCCGGCTTTGGTGGCGGCGTAGGTGTTGATGTTCTTGCGCATGCCGCGCATGGCGCTCATCGACGACATCATTACCAGATGGCCGTCGTTCTGGGCCCGGAAGATTTCCATGGCCGCCTCGCACTGGGCCAGGGCCGCCACGAAGTTGGTTTCGGCGGTCTGCCGGTTGGCGTGGAAATAGCCGGTGCCCAGCGGCTGGCCCTTACCCAGGCCGGCATTGACGATCACCCGGTCCAGGCGGCCCAGCTCCCGCTGGAAGCCCTGGAACACCTCGAACACCCGGTCGTAATCGTTCACATCCAGCGGCTGGATCGCCACGGTGATGGCGGGGTTGATCGCCAGCAGTTCATCACGCAGCGCTTCCAGCCGGTCCAGGCGCCGGGCGCACAGGGCCAGATTGCGTCCCTTGGCGGCGAACAGGCGGGCCATGCCGGCCCCCAGGCCGGAACTGGCACCGGTGATCAGAATGTTGGCGCGGGTGGTCATCGGGCAATCCTCTTTAGCGGTAGGTCAGCAGGTCTCCGCTCAGATGCAGGTGCTCGTTGAGCGTGGCCAGCCGCAGCCGGCCGGTGTTCACCAGCAACCGCGTTACGCTGGTGTTGATCAGCCCCCGATTGAAGGTGATCAGGGCTTCGTCGTCCAGCCCGAGCAGGTGCTGGATCGCCACGCTGATGGCGCCGCCGGAGGTGAACACCAGAGCGCTGTCGCCCTTCTCCAGGCCGTTGCCCAGACTGTAAAGGGACGCCAGCACCCGCTCGCGGAACGCCGGCCAGCTCTCCGGGTACTGATCCTCGCCCCGTTGCCAGCGCCGCAGTGCTTCCTCGAAGCGCGCCTGAAAGGCGCGGCGCGGCTGGGCCTGTTCGGCCATCCAGCCCGCCACCACGGCCCGGTCCCGGGACTCCGGCCAGTGCACCTGCATCAAGCTCTGGTGATCATACTCATTAAAGCCGGGATCAGTGTGCCATTCCCGTGGCAGGTCCAGGGCGCGGAGGGCGGCGTCGGCGGTTTCCCGGTGCCGCTGCATGGCGCCGCACAGCACCCTGGGGGCGCCCAGGTTCTGCTCGCGCAGATGGCGGCCCAGCACCCGGCTCTGTTCCCAACCCAGATCCGACAGGGCGTCGTAATTCTCCGCGCCAAAGCTGGCCTGGCCGTGACGGATCAAGTAGATAACCGGCATGAGGACTCCTGATGTGCTGCTTGACCTCATGCTAGGGAGCGGTTTTGAATAAATCGAATGAATCTTGGAAATAATCTGGAATAAATCTCATGCATGTATCGCGCTTCGATCTGAACCTGTTCGTGGTCTTCGACGCCATCTACACCGAGGGCTCCCTGACCCGGGCCGCGCGGGTGCTCAACCTGACCCAGCCGGCGGTGAGCCATGCGCTGGGGCGCCTGCGGGAACGGCTGGACGACCCGCTGTTCGTGCGCCAGGGCGCGCGCATGGTGCCCACCAGTCGGGCCCGGGCCATGGTCACGCCGGTGCGCCATGCCCTGGGTGGCCTGCAGCGGTGCCTCAGCGACGAGGGCGGCTTCGATGTGGACGAGGCGGAACGCACCTTCGTGCTGGGGCTGCGCGACGGCCTGGAGGGCTGCCTGCTGCCGCCGTTGCTGGCCGGGCTGGTGGACGAGGCTCCGGGGGTGAAGCTGCAATCGATGACGGTGGCGCGCCGGCAACTGGCCACCGAACTGGCCAGCGGCCGGCTCGACATGGCCGCCGATATTCTGCTGCCGCTGCCGGAGGCCATCGAGCACCGGCCGATCATGAGCGGCCCGTTGGTGGTGCTGATGCGCCAGGACCATCCGCTGGTGGGCAAGCTGGACCTGCCCGCCTATCTGGCCGCCCAGCACGTGCTGGTGTCGTCCCGCCGGGAGGGCCCGGGGATGGAGGATTTTGGTCTTTCACGGCTGGGCTACCGGCGCAATATCCGCCTGCGCTGCCAGCACCACATGGCGGCCCTGGCCACGGTGATGGGCACTGACCTGCTGCTCACCCTGCCGGGGCTGCTGGCGCGGCAACTGGCGCCGGCGGGCAGCCATCTGGAACCCCTGCCGGCGGAGGTGCCGGGTCTGGAACTGCATCTTTACTGGCACCGGGATCAGAGCGCCGACCCGGGCCACAGCTGGTTGCGGCAGCGGGTGATGGCGATGCTGGCGGAGCAGCAAATCAACGACTTGAAAGGTGGAGCCTGAGCGTTGCCGGCGGCGGAGGGTGATGACGATATCTTCGTAGTGCCTTGACGAATGCTTCACGCCTTCGCCTGATTGCGTGAAGGCGGCCCCGGGAGCAGGATCAAAAGTGTGAAAAATTTCACATTTTGGCTGTAAAAAAATATGCGCAAAAATTCCCGGGGGGGACCCAAAGTGAGCTTGCCGAAAGAACTGGCATATGTGGATTGGAATGCGGTGACGCGTCGAGCGCTGTTGGTTGTGGTGCTCGGTGTGCTGGCCTGTTCCCTGGCCATTATCGTCAGCGGCTGACGTCTTCCACGTCAACACCGGCTTCCACCAGAGCCTCATCGCCAAACGCCGGATTTTGCCGCACCCGCAGGTCCCGCGGCCCCACCGCCTCACCGCAGGCGGTGCAGGTAAGTCGTGCCTGAAACCGCTTGCCACAATCACGGTGCTCATGAATCAGCGGCGCCCCGCGCCCGTCGGCCAGATAGCGGTCGCCCCACTGCACCAGGTGCACGATCACCGGATGCAGGGCGAGCCCCTGTTCCGTGAGCTGGTATTCCTCGCGGCGCGGGCGTTCCTGATAGGGCGTTTTCTTCAGTACACCATGTTCCACCAGCTTGCGCAGGCGATCACTGAGCACATGCCGGGTTACCCCCAGCCGGCTCTGAAAGTGTTCGAAGCGGCGCACGCCCAGAAAGCAATCGCGCAGCACCAGTAAGGTCCAGCGGTCGCCGATCACGGCCAGACTGCGTGCCAGGGAGCAGGGTTGCTGATCCAGTTCTTGCCAGCGCACGGGCGCCTCCAGTTGATCCTTTGTGCCAGTGTACGGGTTTGACAGGTTCCAAAAAAGAACCCACCATCCGGATACCCACAGGAGACCGCCATGTCCGCCCCCGCCATGCTGGTAATCGGTGCCGGTGACGCCACCGGCGGCGCCATTGCCCGACGCTTCGCCCGAGAGGGCTACACCGCCTGCGTGACCCGCCGCCGTGAAGAGGCGCTGGCGCCGCTGCTGGCGGCCATCGAGGCCGAGGGCGGACGGGCCCGGGGCTTCGGCTGCGATGCCCGCGACGAAACCCAGATGGTGGCGCTGTTCGACACCATCGAGGAGCAGGTGGGGCTGCTGGAGGCGGTGGTCTTCAACATCGGCGCCAATGTGAACTTTCCGATCCGGGAGACCAGCGCCCGGGTGTACCGCAAGGTCTGGGAAATGGCCGCCTTCGCCGGTTTCCTGACCGGCCGGGAAGCGGCGCGGGTGATGGTGCCACGGCAGCGCGGCACGCTGATCTTCACCGGCGCCACCGCGTCGCTGCGCGGCGGCAAGGGTTTCAGCGCCTTCGCCGGCGCCAAGTTCGCGCTGCGCGCCCTGGCCCAGAGCCTGGCGCGGGAGCTGGGCCCGGAGGGCATCCATGTGGCCCATCCGGTGATCGACGGTGCCATCGACACCGCCTTTATCCGCGATAACTTCCCGGACCGCTACGCGCTCAAGGACCGCGACGGCATTCTCGATCCGGAGCACATCGCCGACCAATACTGGATGCTGCACAGCCAGCCCCGGGACGCCTGGACCCACGAGCTGGACCTGCGGCCCTGGATGGAAACCTTCTGACTCCCCACCGCCAACCGCGAGGACACCCGATGAGCCAGACCCTGGAGTTTTTCTTCGACGTGGGCAGCCCGGCCTCCTACCTGGCCTGGACCCAGGCGCCGGCCCTGGCGGCGCGCACCGGCGCCACCCTGCGTTACCGGCCGATGCTGCTGGGCGGGGTGTTCAAGGCCACCGGCAATGCCTCACCGGCGGCGGTGCCGGCCAAGGGCCGCTACAGCCGCCACGACATGCAGCGCTTCGCGCGGTGCTACGGCGTCACCCTGACCATGAACCCCCATTTTCCGGTCAACACCCTGATGTGCATGCGGCTGGCCACGGCGGCGCTGGACAGCGACCAGCACGACACCATGCTGCGGGCCCTGTTCGAGGGCTTGTGGTTGCGGGAGCGGGACCTGTCGGACCCGGAGGTGCTGGGCCGGACCCTGGCGGAAGCCGGCCTGGACGCGGAACACTGGGCGGCCCGCGCCCAGACGCCGGCGGTGAAGGACGCGCTCAAGGCGACCACCGAGGAAGCGGTGGCGCGCGGCGTGTTCGGCGCGCCCACCTTCTTTGTCGGCGAGGAGATGTTCTTCGGGCAGGACCGGATGGACTTTGTGGAAGCGACGTTGAGTGGTTACTCAATCTGACCCGCCAGGCGGGTGATCGCGGCTGAAGCCGCTCCTACGGATTCCCGTGTAGGAGCGGCTTCAGCCGCGATAGGGTTTGCGCTTCAACCGCGATTACCGCAGAACATCCTGCATGAACGGCGGCAGCACCAGCGCCGCCTTGTGAATGTCGGCGCTGTAGTAGCGGGTGGCGAAGTCGCGGCCGGCGGCATCGCTGGCGCGGAACTCGCCCACGTCGTGGTTCTTGCCCGCCAGGGTGCAGCTCCACCAGCCGCTGGGATAGACCGGTTGCGGGAACGGCAGGGTGCGGGTGTGGCTGAAACCGGCCTCGCGCATATTGTCGTGCAGGTCGCGGATAATGGTATCGGTGTGCAGCAGCGGCGACTCGGATTGCTGCACCAGCACGCCGCCGTCGGCCAGGGCGCGGTGGCAGTGCCGGAAGAACTCGGCCTTGAACAGTCCCTCCGCCGGGCCCACCGGATCGGTGGAATCGACGATGATCACGTCGAAACGCTCCGCCTCGCACTCCTGCATGAACTTGACGCCGTCCTCGAAGCGCAGCTCGGCCCGGGGGTCGTCGTTGGATTCACACAGCTCCGGGAAGTACTTCTCCGAAAAGCGGGTGACCTGCTCGTCGATATCGATCTGGATGGCGCTGGCCACGCCGCCATGGCGCAGCACCTCGCGCAGGGTGCCACAGTCGCCACCGCCGATGATCAGGACATTGCGGGCGCCGGCGTGGCTGAACAGCGCCGGATGGGCCATCATCTCGTGATAGAGAAAGTTGTCCCGGGTGGTCAGCATGGTGGCGCCGTCGATGGTCATCAGGTAGCCGAAGGTTTCGGTGTCCCACATCTCGATGTGCTGGTAGGGGGTGCGCGCCTCCTCCAGCTTGCCCTTCAGGCGCAGCCCGAAGGCGGTGCCGGCGGAGTCGAAATGTTCGATGAACCAGTTATCGTCTTGGTTAGCCATGGCAAGAAATCCGCTGCGTTAAAGACCGGCATTGTACGGCGGCAAGGATGATTTGCCAGCGTCCGAGCAGGCATAATGCCGGTATCCGTTTCACAACCCCATAGACCCGCCGCCGAAGGAAAGCCCATGAGTCAGACCGCCACCCCGTTCGACGCCATCTACAACGTGGATCGCTGGGGGGACGGCTATTTCCGGATCGGCGCCGATGGCCATCTGCGGGTCCGCCCCCAGGGCGGCGAAGGCGGCGAGGCGACCCTGGAGGCGGTGCTCGCCGCCTGCCGCGCCGCCGGCCTGCGCACCCCGGTACTGGCCCGTTTCTCCGGCATTCTGCGTGACCGGGTGCGGCGCCTGGCCGGGGCGTTCCGCGATGCCATCCTGGATCAGAACTACCGTGGCCACTACACGCCGGTGTACCCGATCAAGGTCAACCAGCAGCGCCGGGTGGTACACGAGATTCTGCGCGCCCGGGAGGAAGGCGAACGGGTCGGCCTGGAGGCCGGCTCCAAGCCGGAACTGCTGGCGGTGCTGGCGCTCTCCAATCCCGGCGACACGGTGGTTTGCAACGGCTACAAGGACCGCGAATACCTGCGCCTGGCGTTGATGGGCGAAAAGCTCGGCGTGCACGTGCAGATCGTGGTGGAGAAGCTGTCCGAGCTGCCCATGCTGCTGGAGGAGGCGGAAGCCCTGGAAGTGGCCCCGCGCATCGGCCTGCGGGTGCGGCTGATGAGCATCGGCAAGGGCAACTGGCAGAACACCGGCGGCGAGAAGTCCAAGTTCGGGCTCAGCGCGCCGCAGCTGATCGAGGCGGTGGAGCACTGCCGCCGGGCCGGCAAGCTGGATTGCCTGCGCATGCTGCACTTCCACCTCGGTTCGCAGATCGCCAATATCCAGGACATCAAGGCGGGCATGCGCGAAGCGGCCCGCTACTACACCGAATTGCGCGGCCTCGGCGCGGCCCTGGACACGGTGGACGTGGGCGGCGGCCTGGGCGTGGACTATGAAGGCACCCACTCGCGCTCCTACTGCTCGATGAACTACAACCTGGCGGACTACGCCTGGCACATCGTGCACACCCTGGCCGAGCAGTGCGCCCGCCACGATCTGCCCGAGCCGCACCTGATCTCCGAATCCGGCCGGGCGCTCACCGCCCACCACGCGGTGCTGCTGCTCAACATCACCGATGAGGAGCGGCTGTCGGCGGCGCCGGTGGCGGAGCCCGGCGACGATGCCTGCATCGAATTGCGCGAGCTGTGGCGGCTGAACGGCCTGCTGGAGGCCGGCGGCGTCAATCTGCTGGAGGTGCACCCGGAATTGGTGGGCGCCTGGCAGGACCTGCACCGGCGCTACCTCAACGGCGAACTGGACATCCGTGGGCGCGCCGCCGGCGAACAGCTCTATATCAACGGCCTGCTGACGCTGCGCGACCGGCTCGATCCGCGACGCCGCCAGCAGCGCGACCTGCTCGACCGGCTGAACGAGCTGCTGGCGGACAAGCTGTTCGTGAACTTCTCCGTGTTCCAGTCGGTGCCGGATGTGTGGGGCATCGATCAGGTGTTCCCGATCCTGCCGCTGTCCGGTCTGGACCAGCCCGCCACCCGGCGCGGCGTGCTGCAGGACATTACCTGTGACTCCGATGGCCGCATCGACCAGTACGTGGACGGCGAAGGGGTGGAGGCCACCCTGCCGTTGCCGGAAACCCTGAACGGCCATCTGGCCATCTTCATGGTCGGGGCCTACCAGGAAATCCTCGGCGACATGCACAATCTGTTCGGCGACACCGATTCGGTGGATGTGAATCTCAACCCAAGCGGCGAGATCGAGTTGACCCACGCGATCCAGGGCGACACCGTGAGTTCGGTGCTGCGCTATGTGAATTTCGATCCGGAACGGTTGCTCGCCACCCTGGAGCAGCGCTGCCACCAATCGCAGCTGCGCGACGATGAGCGCCAGCGCTTTCTCGGTGAGATCCGCGACGGGCTCGCCGGCTACACCTACCTGGAATAATGCCGATGGACGAACAACGCCGGGCCCGCCAGGAAGCGGTGCTGCAACGACTGGACCGCTTCAGCCGGTTCACCGACTCCAGCCTCCGCATTCCCTTTACCCGCTTCGAGCTGGGCGCCGAGGCGCTGATCGGCCTGATTCCCGGCATCGGCGACCTGGCCGGTTTGCTGCTGGCCTGCTATGTGCTGGTGGAAGCGCGCCGCGCCGGTGCCAGCGGCACCACCCAGCGGCGCATGGTGCGCAATATGCTGATCGATTTCGTCGGTGGCCTGGTGCCGGTGGTGGGGGACGCCTTCGACGCCATCTACAAGGCCAATACCCGCAACACCCGGCTGCTGCGCGAGGAGCTGCTGCGTGAGCTGGGGCGGGAACAGAAAAAGCCTTTCCCGTGGGGCACGCTGGTGGGGCTGTCGCTGCTGTTCGGCGTGCTCACGCTGGCGCTGCTGGCGTTGTTGTAAGCGCCGCACCGGCACCCGGTTTTATTCCGTTCCGCCGCTGAAGGTGAACCTCGTTGCATCTTCACGGCGCGGTAAAATGCTGTAACAGTTTCCTGGTTTCATTTTTCTCCGCACCGGTTCTACCGAATACTCCTTGAGTGAACGACACGATTCGGAATGGCCCATGGGTCCGCCGGTGAGTTCGCCATCATTCATGCCTCCCCGGCCGGCTTTTCGGATCACTTTGAACGATAAGCTTGCCACTCAAGGAGCACTGGATGAGCACGACCTCTTCCTCGGACACCGGTCCGCTGGACCGGCAGGATGGTATCAATCCCCTGGTCTTTTACGGCTCGGTCATCGTTATCGTGCTGTTTTCGTTGTGGGCCATGTTTTTCACCGAGTCCGCCAGCACGGTGATCTACGGCATTCTCGCCTGGATCTCCAACAGCTTCGGCTGGTTCTATTTTCTCGCCGTGGTGGCGTATCTGGTATTCGTCATCGCCATCGCCTTTTCCCGTTACGGCTCCATCAAACTGGGGCCGGACCACGCCGAGCCGGAATTCAATATCGTCACCTGGGCGGCCATGCTGTTCTCCGCCGGCATCGGTATTGATCTGATTTTCTATTGCATCGTCGAGCCGGTAACCCAGTTCCTGCAGCCCCCGGTGGGGGAGGGCGGCAGCGTGGAAGCCGCCCGCCAAGCCATGAAGATCACCTTCCTGCACTGGGGCCTGTCCGGCTGGGGCATCTATACGCTGGTGGGCATGTCGCTGGCGTTTTTCAGTTATCGCCACGGTCTGCCGTTGACCATCCGTTCGGCGCTGTACCCGATTTTCGGCAAGCGCATCTACGGTGGCGTGGGCAACGCGGTGGACATCGCCGCGGTGCTCGGCACCGTGTTCGGCGTGGCCACCAGTCTGGGCATCGGCATCATCCAGCTCAACTTCGGCCTGAACTATATGTTCGGCGTGCCGGAAAGCACGCTCACCCAGGCGATCCTGGCCACCACCATCGTGGTGTTCGCCGCCATCTCGGCGGTCACCGGGGTCGACAAGGGCATACGCCGTTTGTCCGAATTCAATATTCTGCTGGCGGTGCTGTTGATGGTGTTCGTGTTGATCGCCGGGGATACCCGCTTTCTGCTGGACGCCCTGGTGATGAACGTGGGCGACTACCTGGCCGGCTTCGTGCCCATGTCGTTCGACACCTATGCCTTTGATCCGCCCCAGGACTGGCTCAATACCTGGACGGTGTTTTTCTGGGCCTGGTGGATCGCCTGGGGGCCGTTCGTGGGCCTGTTCCTGGCGCGTATTTCCCGGGGCCGCACCATTCGCACCTTCGTGGCCGGCACCCTGATTCTGCCGCTCACCTTTATGATGGTGTGGATGTCGGTGATGGGGAACTCCGCCATCGACCTGGTGATGAACGGCGCCACCGAATTCGGCCAGGAGGCGGTGGGCAATCCGGGGTCCGCGATTTACCTGTTCCTGGAAAACCTGCCCTGGGTGTGGGTCACCACCGTGGTGGTGACGGTGCTGGCCATCGTTTTCTTCGTCACCTCCGGCGACTCCGGCTCCCTGGTGCTGTCCAACCTGACCTGTTTTATCCGCGACCCGAGCAACGACGCGCCGGCCTGGATGCGTGTGGTGTGGGCGGCGGTGATTGGCGTCGTCACCCTGGCGTTGTTGTCCACCGACGGGCTTGAGGCCCTGCAAAGCGCGGTGGTGATCATGGGCCTGCCGTTCGCCTTCGTGCTGTTTTTGATCATGATCGGCCTGTTCAAGGCGCTCAAGGTGGAAGGCATGAAAGTGGCCAGCAGCCGCGACGCTCTGGCCGGGCACCTGTCCGCGCGCACCAGCTCGCCGCGCGGTCACACCAACTGGACCCACCGCCTGGGCCGGGCGATCAGCTTCCCCGGCCAGAAACAGATGCGCCAGTTCCTCGATGAGGTGGCGGCGCGGGCGTTCGCCGACGTGAAATCGGCGCTGGCGGAAAAGGGCCACCACGCGGAGGTGGTACGGGGTGAAGGCGACCAGGAGCATCTGTCGTTCAACGTGGACCTGGGTGGCGAGGAAGACTTTACCTACCAGCTCTGGCCCCGTGCCTGTGCCATGCCGTCGTTCTCGATTCGTGCCCAGAGCAGCCGCGCGGTGTATTACCGCGTGGAGGTGCATCTGCGCGAAGGCGGTCTCGGCTATGACGTGATGGGCTACACCCACGATCAGTTGATCGAGGATGTGGTGGACCATTTCGAAAGTCACCTGCAGTACCTGCATCTGCGCCGCGAAACCGCCTCCGGCGGTGCCTCCGACGTGCGCGGCGAGGAGTGATCGATGAGCGAAACATCCTTTGATGAAATGTTCGACTATGTGATCGTTGGCGCCGGTTCCGCCGGCGCGGTGCTCGCCAACCGGCTTTCGGAAAGCGGCGAACACACCGTGCGCGTGCTGGAGTACGGCGGCAGCGACCGCTCCATCTTTATTCGCATGCCCACCGCGTTTTCCATTCCCATGAACATGAAACGCTATAACTGGGGCTTTGAATCCGAGCGCGAGCCCGGCCTCAAGGGGCGCCGTATTCATCAGGCCCGGGGCAAGGTGCTGGGCGGTTCTTCCTCGATCAACGGGCTGGCCTATGTGCGTGGCTGCGCCGGTGACTTCGAGGAATGGGTGGAACGGGGCGCCGAGGGCTGGAGCTATCAGGAGGTGCTGCCCTACTTCAAGCGCGCGGAAGACTGCGTTTATGGAGCCGATGCCTACCGGGGCGACCAGGGTGGCCTCACCACCTGTAACGGCAACAACATGGAAAACCCGCTCTACCGGGCCTTTATCGAAGCCGGCGAGCAGGCCGGCTACGGGCGAACCGAGGATTACAACGGCTACCGCCAGGAAGGCTTCTGCCGCATGGACATGACGGTGCGCGACGGGGTGCGCTGCTCCACGGCGGTGGCCTACCTGAAGCCGGCCATGTCGCGCCCCAATCTGGACATCCAAACCCATGCCCTGACCACCCGGGTGATCATGGAAGGCAAGAAAGCGGAGGGGGTGGAATATCTGCAGGGTGGGCGTACCCGGCGGGTGGGCGCGCGCCGCGAGGTGATTCTGTCCGCCAGCGCCTTCAACTCGCCGAAGCTGCTGATGCTGTCCGGCATCGGCCCGGCGCAGCATCTCAAGTCCCACGGCATTGAAGTGGTCCATGACCTGCCCGGCGTGGGCCAGAACCTGCAGGATCATCTGGAAGTGTGGGTGCAGCAGGAATGCACCCAGAAGATCACGCTCAATGCCTGGCTGGGGCCGCTGGCCAAGGCCTGGATCGGCGCCAACTGGCTGTTCCTGAAACGGGGGCTGGGCATTTCTAACCAGTTTGAATCGAACGGCTACATTCGCAGCCGGGCGGGGCTGAAATACCCGGACCTGCAATACCATTTCCTGGCCGGCGCCATCGCCTATGACGGTTCCAGTGCCTTCAAGGGCCACGGCTTCCAGGTGCACCTGGGCGCCAACAAACCGAAGAGTCGGGGCTGGGTGAAGCTGCAATCCGCCAACGCCGAGGACCCGCCGGAAATCGTCTTCAACTATTTGTCCGAGGAAGCGGACAAGGAGGCGTTCCGCTCCGGCCTGCGTCTGACCCGGGAGATCTTCTCCCAGCCGGCGCTGGACCCCTACCGGGGCCGGGAAGTGTCACCGGGGCCGGAGGTGAACAGCGACGCGGAGATCGACGAATGGCTGGCGGAGACCGCCGAAACCGCCTATCACCCGGCGGGCTCCTGCCGCATGGGTACCGATTCCATGGCGGTGGTGGACCCGCAATGCCGGGTGCACGGCGTGGCCAATCTGCGGGTGGTGGATTCCTCCATCATGCCCACCGTGACCAACGGCAATTTGAACGCACCCACCATCATGATCGGCGAAAAAGGCGCGGATCATATTCTCGGCCGCGAGCCGTTGCGCAGTGACGCGCCCAGCTTCGCGCCGGAGCAATGGCAATGGCGCCAGCGGCTGGGCACGCCCCGGCGCCGTGGCCCGGACGACTTTCAGTAAGGCGCTTCCACGTCGCCCTTCGCCACGTACACGGTTTTCAGCCGGGTATAGTGTTCGAAGGCGCGGCGGCTGTTTTCCTTACCGATACCGGATTGCTTGAAACCCCCGAACGGCATTTCGATGGGGGTGATGTTGTAGTGGTTGATCCACACGATGCCGGCGTCCAGATTGGCGGCCATGCGGTGGCCACGATCCAGGTCGCGGGTGAACACGCCGCCGGCCAGCCCGAACGGGGTGGCGTTGGCGCGGGCGGTGACTTCCTGCTCATCACGGAAGGTGAGCAGCGACAGCACCGGGCCAAAAATTTCCTCGCGCACGATGGTCATATCGTCGCTGAGCTCGTCGAACACGGTGGGCTCCACGAAGTGGCCGTTCTCGCAGCCCGGCACCCGGGCGCGCTCGCCGCCGATCAGTACCTGGCCGCCTTCCTGCCGGCCCTTTTCGATGTAGGACAGCACGTGCTCCATATGGCCCTGGCTGATCAACGGCCCCACATCGGTGTCCGGGTCCTGGGGATTGCCCAGCCGCAGGGCCCGGGTCCGTGACAGCAGCTTTTCCACGAAGGCGTCGCGCACGCTTTCCTGCACGAACACCCGGGTGCCGTTGGTGCAGATCTGTCCCTGGGTGAAGAAGTTGCCGAGCAGCGCGCCGGACACCGCGTTGTCCAGGTCCGCGTCCTCGAACACGATCAGCGGCGACTTGCCACCCAGCTCCAGGGTCACCGCTTTGAGCGAGTCGGAGGCGGACCGCATCACCGCCTTGCCGGTGCCCACCTCGCCGGTCAGCGACACCTTGGCGATGCGCGGATGGCCGGTGAGCGCCTGGCCGGTTTCCGCGAAGCCCTGCACCACATTGAACACGCCGTCGGGCAGCCCGGCTTCCTTGAACAGCTCCGCCAGCCGCAGCGCCGACAGCGGTGTCAGCTCCGCCGGTTTGAAAATCATGGCGTTGCCGGCGGCCAGCGCCGGCGCCGATTTCCAGGCGGCGATCTGCAACGGGTAGTTCCAGGCGCCGATGCCGGCGCACACGCCCAGCGGTTCCGGCCGGGTATAGAAGAAGCCGCCGTCCACTTCCTGGTATTCACCCTGCAGGGAGGACGCCTGCCCGGCGAAGTATTCGAGGCAGTCGGCGGCGGAATCCACGTCCGCTTCCGGGGTTTCCGCGATTGGCTTGCCGGCGTCCAGGGACTCCAGGTGCGCCAGTTCGTCCCGGTGTTCGCGCAGCAACCAGGCGGTGCGCATCAGCACCCGGCCCCGGGCGGTGCCGTCCAGGGCGCGCCATTCACGCAGGCCCTGCTCGGCGGCGTTCACCGCCCGCTCCACATCCTCGTCCCCGGCGATGGCCACCCGGCAGATCACCTGGCCGTCGGCGGGGTTCAGGGTATCGAAGAATTCACCGGCGGTGCCCTGTTGGTATTGGCCGCCGATCCATAACAGCCGGTCTTTTTGTCGCTCCATAAAAGCCTTACCTCGCAAGCCGTGGAAGAGGGAAGCCCGCCGGTCAGAGGGAAGCGCCGGCGAGCCGGTCGAGAAAGCGTTGGGTACCGGACAACAAGGGTTCGTTGAGCTGACCGCTGCGGGCCCGCAGAGAGGTCAGCGCCTCGACGCCTCCGGTACGCCAATGGTGGTGACAGAACACCCGCAACACAAACGCCTGGGCGAACAGGGGCGCGTCCAGGTCGGTGTCGTTGGCCATGGGCAGATGCGGGTGGCGGCGCGCCAGGGCGCCGGCGAAGGCGCCGTCGCCGAGGGCCACCGGGCGGCCCTGTTGATCGTGCACCGGGGTGGTGCCGAGCCCGCAGCTGGGCGAACGGCTCTTTACCACGAAGCCGTTGAGCGGCGCGTCCAGGGCATTGGCCTGGTCGGCCAGGGCGTCGGTGAGATCCCGGTGGGGTGGGGCGACCGGGTACACCCGCCGGGCGCCCTCCCGCTCCACCACCTGGATCGGAGGCCGGGGCACCGGCAGGCCGGCGGCCACCTCCGGGCACACTTCCACCAGCCGCACCAGGCCGGCCAGTTCATCGTGCACCCGGGCGTGGCGGCGGTGGCCGCCGTCGTAGCGTACCGGTTTGCCCATCAGGCAGGCGCTGACCCCCACCACCGGCCGGTCGGCGTCGGCGGCAAAGCCCATTTCCTGCAGCAAATCCGGTAGCATGGGTCTCCCCTGCTCATCACCCAAGGCGATGGTGTTTTCATGAAAGGCGTCATTCTGGACAGTCAAACCCTGAAGCTCGAAGAACTGGATTTCTCGGCTCTGGAACAGCAACTGTCACACTGGACATACTACGAGCAAACCGGCCCGGACGCTGTAAAAAACCGTTTGCAAGGCGTCACCGTGGCGGTCACCAACAAGGTGGTGATCGACGCGGAAACGCTGGCGGCGGCGCCGGATCTCAAGCTGATCTGCATCTCCGCCACCGGCATTAACAACGTGGACCTGGAAGCGGCCCGCCGCCAGGGCGTGGTGGTCTGCAACGTCAGTGGCTATGGCACCGAAACCGTGGCCCAGCACACCCTGGCGCTGATGCTCGGCCTGGCCACCCGCTGGCACCAGTACGACCGGGAGGTGCGCCAGGCCTGGCCGCGCTCGCCCATGTTCTGCCGCATGGACTTTCCGGTTTTCGATCTCAATGGCAAGACGTTGGGTCTGATCGGCCACGGCGATCTGGGGCGCCGGGTGCAGGCGCTGGCGGAGGCGTTCGGCATGAAGGTGCTGGTGGCCCGCTCGCTGCGGCCGGGAGCCAAGGACGAGCCCGGCCGCGTGCCCCTGGAGGAACTGCTGGCCCGCTCCGACCTGATCAGTCTGCACTGCCCGCTGACCCCGCAGACCGACAAGCTGGTGAACGCGGAGTTTCTGGCCGCCATGAAACCCGGCGCCGGCCTGATCAATACCGCCCGTGGCGGTCTGGTGGATGAGCCGGCTCTGGCCCGGGCGCTGCGCGGCGGCACCCTGGGCGGCGCCGCCCTGGACGTGCTCAGCCAGGAGCCGCCGGCGGCGGACCACCCGCTGCTGGCGGATGACCTGCCCAACCTGATCCTCACCCCACACAGCGCCTGGGTGAGCCGCGAGTCCCGTCAGCGCCTGCTGGACGGGGTGGTGAGCAATCTGCGGGCCTGGAAAAACGGGCGGCCGGAGAACGTGGTCAACGGCCTGACCAGCGCCTGAACGGCCATCACCGTAAAGGAAAGAGCGTTAAAGGAAAGCGGCCATGTGGCATCAACGGATACTGACCCTGGCCCCGCGCGCGGGGCTTTCATCTGATCAGCCGGGAACTGCTCGGCGAGTTGCCGGAACTGGGTGACCTGCGGGTGGGCCTGCTGCACCTGTTTATCCAGCACACCTCCGCCTCCCTGGCCATCAACGAAAACGCCGACCCGGACGTGCGCGGTGACCTGGAGCGGCACTTCAACGTGATGGTGCCGGAGAACGCGCCGCACTACGCGCACACCCTGGAAGGCCCGGACGACATGCCGGCGCACATCAAGACGGTACTGATCGGCGCAAGCCTGACGCTGCCGATCCGCGACGGCGCACCGGCCTTGGGCACCTGGCAGGGGATTTATCTCTGCGAGCACCGCGATCACGCCGGCGGCCGGCGCATCGTGGCGACGCTGCAGGGCGAATAAGGGCGGCGCTGTGTAGGCGCGCGACTGTAGGAGCGACTTCAGTCGCGATCATGACGCTGATATCGCGACTGAAGTCGCTCCTACAATCGCTCCTACAGGGGGGCTCCTACAAAGTCGCTCCTACAAAGTCGTGGTTCCTACACGCCCCTACAGCTTGAGCCTCAAACGTTACTGAGAAATCCACTGCAGGAATTGGCGGCGCTCTTCCTGGGTGGCCTGATTCCATTGCGCTTTCAGGGTGTCCAGATAGCTGGCGCCCTGGGCGGCGGGCGCGGGTGCCGGGGCCGGTTGCGCGGGGGTGGCCGGCGGCTGGCCGGCGGGGGCCACGGTGGTGACCTTGGCGCGGCCGGCGAAGGCCGGTTGCTCGGTGCCGCCACCGCCCTGCGGGGTGACCGCGTTGGAAGAGGCCTGCTCCACTTCGGTGCCGGTGATCGGCGCCAGGATGCCCCGGTTCAGCACCAGGCCGCTGGGCTCGGACGGGGTGCTCTCGCCGGTGGTCACGTTTTCCACCCGGCCGGAGAAATCATCGGCCAGCACGCGGGCCTGGTCCACGTTTTCCGGGCGGTCGAAGGCCAGCCGGTAGAACTCACCGGCGCTGCCGTCCACGGTGAATTTGGCCGGGTCGGACTTGAGCACTTCATGGTTGTCCGCGTCCAGATCCCACAGGCGCTTGTAGTAGGCCATGATCTCATAGCGCCCGGGGGTCAGCTTGAGATCCTTGTAACCGCTGCTGAAGAAGGTGTTCACGCCATCCACTTCCTTGCCGTTGATGGTGAACACTTCCAGGTCCGACGGTATCCGCACCGTCAGCACCTGGGCGTCCGGCTTGGCGGCGCCGTCATACAGCTGCACCACCGGGCTGCGGGCGCAGGCGGACAGCAGCAGGGCGGAACCCAGAATCAAAACGAACGAACGCAGTAAAGCCATGGATGATCTCCCGATTGGCGGACCCGGCAGTGTGGCCGGGTCCGATAACAATTTTATGACAGGGGCCGGCGTGGCGTGCCCGGCTAGAACCCCCAGGTGGTCAGGTTGGCCGGTGCCCGGTCGCGGGCCACGTCACGCAGGCCGCGCACGCAACGCACCACCCACCAGACCATGATGATCACCAGCAGCAGCCAGCCGATCAGCGCCAGGGTGGTGACGCCGGCGATCAGGTAATACAACAGCCCGATCCAGAAGGTCCGGTACTGGAAACGGTAATGGGAGCGTTCCGGCTCCCGCGCTTCCGGGGCGTTCAGGTGAGCGATCACCGCGCCCACCAGGGCGGTCAGACCGCCGGTGAGCAGGCCGATCAGCAGCAGGGCGTAGACCACCCTCAGCATTTGTCGGCTGTGCTCGTTCACGGCATCTCGCTACCCTGGCCGTCTCCGTCTTGCGACGTGTCTTGCAAATCCGGTGCCGGCGCGTAGCAGGTGGCCATGCAGGCGTCCAGGGTCTCGAACGGAACGCTGCCTTCGCAACCGCCCCAGGTGAACTGCTCGCAACGGTCCGCGTCCGCGTCGTAATAGTAACGCGGTATCGCCGCCCGGCACTGGCCGGTGTCCGGGGCCTGGAAACAGGCGTCGGGTAGCGGGTGAGCGGTGCGGCCGCTCTGGCAGCCGGTCAGCGCCAGCGATCCCGCCAGCAACCCCATCATCAACGTGCGCATGCGTCTCTCTCCTTGGTGGTCGCCGCTTACTATACCCGCCCCGGCCGCCGGGCTCAGCCCATCAGCCGGCCACGGAAGATGAAAAATACCGCGCCCATCAGGCACAGCCCCGCCCACAGGTAGTCCCAGCTGAGCTTTTCCTTCAGGTAAAAAAGCGAAAAAGGCACGAACACCGTCAGCGTGATCACCTCCTGGGTGATCTTCAACTGCCCCACGGACAGCATCTGGTGGCCGATGCGGTTGGCCGGCACCTGCAGCAAATACTCGAACAGGGCAATGCCCCAGCTCACCAGGGCGGCCACGATCCACGGCTTGTGTGCCATGTTCTTCAGGTGCCCGTACCAAGCGAAGGTCATGAAGATGTTGCTCAGGGTGAGCAGGCAGACGGTGGTCAGAATCGGCGGCATCGAAGAAGTCCTGAACGGCCCGGCCTTAACGGCAATGCTTCTGGTCGGCGGGAATGCCCTCGCCGCGCAGCTGAATCACCGTCTTCTGCAGCAGCATATTGTTGGGCAAGGTGTAATGGTGGCCATCATCGTCCTCCAGCACCACGAACACCAGCCCCATATGGCGGATGCACCCGGTCACGGTATTGTCGCCATCGAGCAAACGAATCCGGTCACCGATCCGGTAGGGGGCGCTGAAAAACAGGATCACCGCCGCGGTGGCATTGCTGAGCATGGACCAACTGGCGAACAGCGCCACACCCAGCAACGCCACCAGGGAAGTGGTGAACACCATGAAGCCATCGCCGCTCAGCCCCCAGATCACGCCCAGCAGCAACATGCCCAGCACCAGGCACAGCACATTGATCAGCACCGCCACCTGGAACACCCGCCCCCGCGCCAAACCACGCCGCGCGCCCAACCGCCGGGTCATGCCCCGCAACAGCGACGACAACACCAACGCCCCCACCACCACCGCCAGGGACAATAACAACTTCACCAGAAACGTGGACATCACAACGAACCAGACTCGGAAAAGAGCCCAGTCTACTCCCAACCCCCACCCCCTCAAACACCGACGGTGGTAGTTTCATTTCGGAGGAAAGAGGCGCGGTGGGCCCCGCCGGGACCGTTGGAGGCAGGGATGCCGGAAACGAGCTACAGGGGTGAGGCAAGCGTGCTGCGAAGCACCGCTTCCTTCCCCACTGGAGAAACGGCCGGGGTTACCTCGAAGCGGATCCGCGCCCCCGCTGGAGAGAAAAGCCCGAGAGACCTACCGCCGCTCAATCCACACCGGCAACCCATCCTTGGGCATCGCCAAAGGCACCAACTGCACCGGCATCTCATACCCCTCCCGCACCGACACCCGATAACGCCGCAGGAAATGGAACAGAAACGCCTTCGCCTGGATCTCCGCGAAATTCAGCCCCAAACACTTATGCTGCCCGCCCCCGAACGGAATCCACTGGAAATGGTGCCCCTTGTGCTCCGCCCGCCCATCGCTGAAGCGCTCCGGATCGAACCGCTCCGGCTCGCTCCAGTACTCCGGCATGTAATGGGTGAACAGCGGCGACAGATTGACCATGGTATTGCGCGGAATCCGAAAGCCCTGGAACTCCACCTCCTCCGTGGTACGGCGCGGAAAGTTGGTCAGCGCCGGCCGCATGCGCAGGGTCTCGCGGAACACCCAACCGGTCTCCACCATGGCCTCCAGATGGGCATAGCCCAGCGCCTCGCCCTCGGCCAGGGTGCCCGCCACCCGCTCCATCTCGTCGCTCAGCCGGCTCTGCCACTGCGGGTTCTGGCACAGCAGATAGATCAGCGAGCACAACGTGCTGGTGGTGGTGTCGTGGGCGGCGAACAACAGAAAGATCATATGGTTGGCCACGTCCTGGCCGGTGAGGCCGCCTTCCTCCGCCGCCGCCTGGCACAACTGACTGAAGAAGTCCGGCGTCGCCGCTCGCCGTTTCTCCGGAATCAGATCGGTGACGAAACGTTCCAGGTAGCGGCGCCCGCTCAGCCCCCGGTGCCACAAGGTGCCCGGCACCGGCAGCCGCAGAATCGCCAGGGAGGCGTCGGCGGCGTCGATAAAAGAGCGGTTCACCCGGTCCGCCTCCGGGCCCATGTCCAGGCCGAAGAAGATCTGCGCGCCCACATCCAGCAGCAACGCCTTGATGCGGTCGAAGAAGGTGAAGGTCTCGCCCACCGGCCAGTGCGCCAGGCCCTCTTCGATGTGCGGATTCATGCGCGCCAGATAGCTGGCCAGGGCCGGCTTTTTAAAGGCCTGCTGCATGATCCGGCGGTGGAACTTGTGGTCGGCGAAATCCCGCAGCATCAGCCCGTCGGTGAACAGCCGCTCCAGAATCGGATTCCAGGCGGCGCGGCTGGAGAACACATGGGCCTGGTCGCGCAGCACGAACTCGTTGGCCTCCGGCCCCAGCAGGGTGACGCCGCGCTGGAACAGGATGCTGCCGCGATGCACCGGCCCATAGCGGCGCGCCTGGCGCTGTACCAGCCCCTGGTAGTCGCGCAGAAACGCCATGGTCTGGCCGAACAGCGGCCAGCCGTAGTCGCCGGGGATATGGTCGAGTTTGCGCTGGGGCAGCCGGGGCAGGCCGGCGGCCCGGCTTTGGGCCTCTTCCAGGGTGGTCATGGCGTACTCCGATAAACAGTCTGTATAGGTCGGCAACATACCGGGGCGCGCGGGGCCGCCGCCAGCCTCTGTCGGCAGCGGTCAAACGGTGCTGTGCGGTGGGGTAAGGGCGCTGGTACCATCGGCGGTCCCGTTTACAAGGAATGCACCCATGTCTCACCACGACACCGACTTCCAACCGCTGGCGCTGGCGGTGCTCACCGTCAGTGACACCCGCACCGTCGACAACGACACCTCCGGGGACCTGCTCGCCGACCGCGCCACCGGCGCCGGCCACAAGGTGGTGGCCCGGGACCTGGTGCGCGACGACATCTATCAGCTGCGTCGGGTGGTGTCGGCGTGGATCGCCGACCCGGCGGTGCAGGTGGTGCTGGTCACCGGCGGCACCGGCTTCTCCGGCCGGGACAGCACCCCGGAGGCCCTGGGTGTGCTGTTCGACAAGCACGTGGAAGGCTTCGGCGAGCTGTTCCGCCAGGTCAGCCTGGACGAAATCGGCCCCTCCACCATTCAGTCCCGCTGCCTGGCCGGCGTCGCCAACGGCACCCTGATTTTCTGCCTGCCCGGTTCCAACAATGCCTGCGCCACCGGCTGGGACAAGATCATCGCCAACCAGCTGGACAGCCGCACCCGCCCGTGCAATTTCGCCGGCCTGGTAAGCCGGGGAGCCTGACCATGACATTGATTCCGGTGGACCAGGCCCGTGAACGGTTGCTGGCCACCGCCCGCCCCCTGGGCCGGGTGGTGCGGGAGCCGCTGGAGCAGGCCCTGGGGGGCTGGCTGGCGGAGCCGGTGGCGGCCCGGGTGACGGTGCCGCCCCACGACAATTCCGCGGTGGACGGCATCGCCCTGCGCTGGGCGGACCTGGGTGACGGCACCGTCACCCTGCCGATTACCCTGCGGGTGCCCGCCGGCGATGCCCCCGGTGAACTGGCACCGGGCGGCGCCGCGCGCATCTTCACCGGCGCCCCGGTGCCGGCCGGCGCCGACACCGTGCTGATGCAGGAAGACTGTGTATTCGGCGACGGCACGGTGACGCCACCCGCCGCCGACGGTGTGCGGGCCGGCCAGAATATCCGCCCGGCCGGCCAGGACTCCCGGCAGGGCGATGTGGTGCTGGAGGCCGGTGAACGGCTCACGCCCATGGCCATCGGGCTGGCCGCCTCGGTGGGGGTGGCCGAACTGCCGGTGCGCCGGCTGCGGGTCACGGTGATCAGCAGCGGTGACGAACTGTTGCCACCGGGGGCCCCGGCGGCGCCCGGGAAAATCTACAACAGCAACGGCCCGCTGATGGCCGGCCTGCTGCGGCAAAGCGGTTTCAGCCAGGTCACCTCCCTGTGGCTGCCGGACGACCGGGCCCGCACCCGCGAGCAACTGGACGCCCTGCTGGCGGACCCGCCGGATCTGGTACTGGCCAGCGGCGGCGTCTCGGTGGGCGAGGAAGACCACCTGCGCGCCGCCCTGGAAGAGCGCGGCGATCTGGATTTCTGGCGTCTGGCGATCAAGCCCGGCAAGCCGTTCACCTTCGGCCGTCTCGGCGACGCCGGCCTGCCGTTCTTCGGCCTGCCCGGTAATCCTTCGGCGGTGCTGGTGTGCTACCTGACCCTGGTGCTGCCCTACCTGCGCCGCTGTCTGGGCGCGGCGCCGGTGTTGCCGGTGCCCCAGCGTGTGCTGGCGGATTTCACCGTGACCCGCCCGGGCCCGCGCCAGGAGTACCTGCGCGTGCGCCGGGTGGAGCGGGACGGCCAGGCGTGGCTGCAACGGCACCCCAACCAAAGCTCCGGCATGCTCAGCTCGGCGGTGTGGGCGGAGGGCCTGGCGGTGGTGCCGGTGGACCGCACCGTGGCGGTGGGCGAGCCGCTGGACTACTACGCGTTCGCGGATTTGCTGGCCTGACGGGGCCGGCGAAAAAACGCCCACCACAACCCGAGGGTAAACCCATGCAGCAAGATTCCACCGACCACGGCAAGGTGGCCATCGTCACCGGGGCCGGCACCGGCATTGGCAAGGCCAGCGCCCTGGCGCTGGTGGCGGCGGGCTACCGGGTGGCGTTCGCCGGCCGCGACGGTGAGCGCCTGGAACGGGTGCTGGCGGAGGCCGGCCTGGGCCCGGAGCAGGCCCTGGCGGTGCCCACCGACGTGGGCGATCCGGACCAGGTGGACGCCCTGTTCCAACGTACCGTGGCCGCCTTCGGCCGGCTCGATCTGTTGTTCAACAACGCCGGCACCGGGGCGCCGCCGGTGCCCCTGGAAGAGCTGACCCCGGCCCAGTGGCGGCGGGTGGTGGACGTTAATCTGTCCGGCGCCTTCTATTGCACCCAGGCGGCGTTCCGGGTGATGAAGGCCCAGGACCCCATGGGCGGGCGCATCATCAACAATGGCTCGATCTCCGCCCATGCGCCGCGCCCCAATTCGGCGCCCTACACCGCCACCAAGCACGCCATGACCGGGCTCACCCGATCCGCCTCCCTGGACGGCCGCCGCTATCACATCGCCTGCGGACAGATCGACATCGGCAACGCCGCCACCGAGATGACCGAACCGATGAAGCGCGGCATTCCCCAGGCCAACGGCGAGATCCTGGTGGAGGACCGCATGGACGTGGCCCACGTGGCCGAGGCGGTGGTGAACATGGCGGGGCTGCCGCTGGAGGCCAACGTCCAGTTCATGACCATCATGGCCACCCGCATGCCCTACATCGGGCGCGGTTGAGCCCGACATGGCCAAGAAACCGAAAACCGACCGGGAGGTGGCGGCGTTCCGCGAACGGGTCCGCGACGCCGCCACCCGGCTGTTCCTGGAGCGCGGCCCGGACAACGTGACCATGCGCCAGATCGCCGCGGAGATGGGCGTCAGCCCGATGACCCCGTACCGCTATTTCCGCGACAAGGACGAGATTCTGGCGCTGGTGCGCGCCGCCGCCTTCAATCAGTTCGCCGAGAATCTGGAACAGGCGGTGCGCGCCGCCGGCGATGCCCGCGCCAAGGCCCGGGCGGCGGGCGTTGCCTACCTGGATTTCGCCCGTCGTTTCCCCGACACCTACCAGTTGCTGTTCGAACACACCCAGGCCGACGAGGAACGCTACCCGGAACTGCTCAAGGCCCACACCCGGGCCAACGAAAGCATGGCCGGCTATGTGCAGGAGATGATCGACGCCGGCCTGGTGCGCGGCGATGCCAAGCTGATCGGCTACATGTTCTGGGCGGTCATTCACGGCACCGTGGTGCTGGAGCAGAGCGGCGCCCTGGGGCCGGGCATGGATGTGGATTTTCTGCGTCAGACCACCATGCGTACCTTGTTTGCTGGTATGGGGGTGTTGCCGCCTTATTGGGACGAGGGGGATCGCGACTGAAGTCGCTCCTACGCGGCTACGTAGCCGCGTAGGAGCGACTTCAGTCGCGATCAGGTAGCTGGCCAGAATCACCAACCCGTTGACCGTAAAGGTCACCGTCGGGGCGTTTCGGGGGTTGCCGGCGACCGTTCCCCCGGCATAAAGTATACGCCGTAAATTATTGGACCATTGCCCCCTGGAGAGAGTCTGTCATGGCTTTACCCGCGCATTTGGCGGACCGGCTGCGTTTGCCGGTGATCGCCTCCCCGCTGTTCATTATTTCCAACCCGGACCTGGTGATCGCCCAGTGCAAGGCCGGCATCGTCGGTTCCTTCCCGTCGCTGAACGCGCGGCCGGTGTCGCAGCTGGACGAGTGGCTGCACCGCATCACCGAGGAACTGGCCGCCTGGGACCGGGACAACCCGGACACCCCGGCCGCGCCGTTCGCGGTCAACCAGATCGTGCACAAAACCAATGACCGCCTGGAAGAAGACCTGGCCCTGTGCGAGAAGTACAAGGTACCCATGGTGATCACCTCCCTGGGCGCCCGCGAGGACCTGAACCAGGCGGTGCACGGTTGGGGCGGCCTGGTGATGCACGACGTGATCAACGACCGCTTCGGCCGCAAGGCCATCGAGAAGGGCGCCGACGGCCTGATCGCCGTGGCCGCCGGTGCCGGTGGCCACGCCGGCCAGCTGTCGCCGTTCGCGCTGATCCAGGAACTGCGCCAGTGGTTCGACGGCCCCATCGCCCTGTCCGGCTCCATCGCCAGCGGCGCCTCGGTGCTGGCCGCCCAGGCCATGGGCGCGGATCTGGCCTACATCGGCTCCATGTTCATCGCCTCCAAGGAAGCCAACGCGGTGGAGGGCTACAAACAGATGATCGTGGACAGCAAGGCCTCGGACATCGTTTACAGCAATCTCTTCACCGGGGTGCACGGCAACTATCTGGCGCCGTCCATCGTCAATGCGGGCATGGACCCGGCCAACCTGCCGGAAAGCGACCCCTCGAAGATGAACTTCGGCTCCGGCAGCAGCAGCAAATCCAAGGCCTGGAAGGATATCTGGGGCTGCGGCCAGGGCATCGGCGTGGTCGACGACATCCTGCCCGCCGCCGAGCACGTGGCGCGGCTGGCCCGGGAATACGCCGCCGCCAAAGAGGCGCTGTGCGCCCGTAGCTGAGCCCTCAGCGGTAATTGAGCCTTCAGCGGGGGAATTGAGCCCTCAGCGGGGAAATTAAGCCCTCAGCTGGAATAACGGACCAACGGCGCGTGCAGCCGCACGCGCCAGCGGTCTCCCTCGCTGCCGTACTGGCATTCGCCGCCCAGCTTGCGGGCGCGATTGGCCATGATCATCAAACCCCGCCCCCCGGCCCCTTGGCCGCTTTCCTGCAAACCGTCGTTAACGATCACGATCACGATGCGGTCCTGTTCGCTGGTCAGCGATACCTCCAGGATGGAACTGCGCGCATGGCGCAGCGCGTTGCTCACCGCCTCGCGCACGATGCGCGTCAGCTCGCTGTACTGGTCCGCGTCCAGGGTCACGGCGGGCAGCGTCTGGTGCCAGCGCAGCTCCACGCCGTGGTCCTCGCAGCGGCGGCCGGTTTCTTCCCGCCACTGGGTGGCGGCGGCGTCCAGCCCCACCGAGCGGCCCTCCATGTTTTGCAGCAGGTCGCGCAGATCGCGGATGGCGTCGCGCACCAGCGGCCGGTACTCCTCGTCGCTGGCGTGCAGCAGATGCAGCAGCTTGGCGCCCAGGTCGTCGTGGATGTCCTGGCGGATGCGGTTGCGTTCCTCGCTGGCCCCTTCCGCCCGGGCGGTCTGGGACTGGTTCACCAGCTCGTGCAACGCCAGCACCAGGCCGGCGATGTCCACGTCCTGGCGGGTGAACAGCCGGGTGCCCTCCTGGGAATGGCGCAGCACATGGAGCCGGTCGCCGGCCGGGTCCGGCACCCGCAGGGCGGCGCCGTTGTCCGCCAGCGCGCAGGCCGCCCCGGTCCGGCTTCCGGGCTCCCGGTTCACCGGTTCCCGGTCCAGGGAAAGCGGCCGGAACACCGCCCGCAGGGCGTCTTCCACCCCGGAGTCGTCCAGGCGTTCATGGCGGGCGCGCAGCATGGCCGGCAGGGCCCGCGCCAGCCAGGCGTCCAGGCCCGGCTCCCGGCGCGCGAACAGCTTGCCCCACACATACTGGCGCAGCGGAAAATAGCACCAGCCCACCAGGGCCAGGGACAGGCTCAGGGTGGCCGGGCCGGACAGGCTCAGCAGCATGGCCAGCACCAGGTCCGTAAGCATCACCAGCAGGCCGCCCAGCAGCCAGGCCCACAGCGAGAACCACCAGCGCTCCAGATCGAACAGCCGGTAGCGCACCACGCCCAGGGCCATGCCCGAGTACATCAGCAGAAAGGTGGTGAACAGCAGCCCCTGGGAGGCCGGCTGCGCCGATTGCGTGATGGCCGGCAGGATCATGCCGCCGGCGAAGAAGGCGGTGCCGGCGACGATGGAGATCACCACCCAGCGCAGGGCCGCCCGCTCCATGGGCTGGCCCCGGGTGCGCCACCATTGCCAGCCGGCGCCGGCCAGGCCGACCAGAAAAATGCCCATCACCCAGAGATGGAAGCCGGACACCGGCGAGGCGGTCCAGCGGCCCTGGTCGATAACGACGGCCACCAGAAAGGCGCCATAGAAGGCGGCGGTCAGCACGGTGGACGGGGCCCGGCGCGGGTAGTTCCAGAGAAAGGCCCCCAGGGAGGCGGAGAACAGCAGGGCGCCCACATGATTGAGGCCGGACAGCAGCGCGAACAGATCGCCGGGAATAAACAGCGCCCGGGTGCTGTAGATCGCCGCCGCCGAGGAGAACAGCACATAGCTGAGCCCGGTCAGGGCGAAGGCATGGATGGCCACCTCGCGCTGGCCCGGAATCCACACCAGCAAGCAGATCACCATGCCCGCCAGGCCGCACAGCAGCTGCAGCCAGAACAGGGCGGGCAGGTCGGTGAGGCCGCGCTCCAGCGCCGTCACCGGGAGCCGCTGGCCGCCGTCGCCGAGCACCGTCAGGGTGCCGTCCCGCAGCGCCTGGTAGAGCCGCTGGTGGTCGCGGAACAGGCGCTCCATGGCGGCGTAGTCCGGCAACACGTCCGGTTCCTCCACCGCCAGCCAGGGGCTCGCCGGCAGCCGTTGGCCGGCCACCTCGAAGGCGGTGACCGTGAAGGGTTCCATGGTGAGGGCGCCGCCCTGGCCGTCCCCGGCCCGCAGCCGTTCGCCGTCCTGCTGGAAGGACAGCGGCCCCTGCGGCACCGCCCCCTGTGGTAGTGAAAGCGCCACGGCCAGGGCCAGCAGGCCATAGGCCGCCACCGCCAGCAGGCCGGCGACGATACGCGCCCGTAATGAAAACATACCCGTCCCTCCCCGCCCCCTTGTTTCAGGGGGTCCCCTTGTCGCGCCGATGGCGTTTACTGGGCGTCAGGGCCCGCCGCGCTACCGTGGTCGCCGCGCCTGTAGTATCTATTGTTGAAAGTACCTATAACGAAAGTATCCATGAATAACCGAGCAGGGGAACGGCTTGTTGAGGAAGTCGGTTGGATTTGTGCCGCTGGAGCGGACCCCATGAATCGCCCACACCAGGTGTTGATCGTCGAGGACCTGCCGGACGTGGCCCTGTGGCTGCGAGCCTGTTTGCAGACCGCCCTGGCGCCGCAGCGGATCGACCATGCCGACGACCTGGCCGGCGCCCGCCGCTGTCTGGGGGAGTACCGCTACGACCTGCTGCTGCTCGACCTGGGCCTGCCGGACGGCGATGGCGCCGACCTGATTCGCGGTTTCAAACGTGACCGGCCCCAGGCGCCGTGCATCGTCACCACCATCTTCGACGACGCCGAGCACCTGTTCGGTTGCCTGCGCGCCGGCGCCGACGGCTATCTGCTCAAGGACGACACGGAAGCGGAATTCACCCGCCAGCTCACCGGCATTCTGGAGGGCCGGCCGCCGCTGTCCCCGTCCATCGCCCGGCGGCTGCTGCAGCAGTTCCGGTCGACACCGGGGCCGGACGAGACGCCGCTGACCCGCCGGGAAACCGACCTGCTGACCCTGATCGCCAAGGGCCTGAGCGTGAAACACGCCGCCCGGCAACTGGACATTTCCCACCACACCGCCGCCGGCTACCTGAAGGAGATCTACCAGAAACTGCAGGTCAACAGCCGCGCCGAGGCCGCCCTCAAGGCGGTCAACCTGGGGCTGGTCAACCCGTCCTGAGGGCCGCCGGGGCTACAGGTGCCCCGGGTTGCGCAGATCGCGCTGGTCCAGCGGCGGCGGCGTCCACTGGTAGATCCAGGTTTCGGTGAGCGGCTGGCCGGAGTCCTTGCGCTTCAGGAACAGACGCAGATTGATCGGCGCCGGATCGTCCTCCGGCGGCACCAGGTCGAACATGGCCCGGTAGCCGTCGATGGCGTGCAATGGCCGGGCCGAGGTGATTTCCACCCGGCCGGCGCCGGTGTCGATCACCGGCACCACCTCCACGTTGTCCGGCAGGCTGCCGTCGGACAGTGGTCCGCCGCGAAAATCCACCACGAAGCGCCAGCTGAAATAGTCCCGGGGCCGGCCGATCACCCCGCCCAGGCCGGTGCGGGTGGCCACGCAGTGGGCCAGGGGCGGACGCGGCGG